>Ga0065711_1008994_pt1 | contig 18868 bp, 5 predicted proteins | sample Hoacrofraction12_FD_59098 | JGI IMG/M metagenome (GOLD analysis project Ga0065711, IMG submission 59098) | Hoatzin crop microbial communities from Cojedes, Venezuela - Epithelial fraction 12 v2 (version 2) | ecosystem: Host-associated > Birds > Digestive system > Esophagus > Crop | place... | reverse complement strand
GACGAGATTCGTGAAGGGCAGCGTAGTGCACTCGATTTGCTCGACTTGAAGATACTCGAACCAGCTATGGGTGCTGCCGCATTCCAGAACGAGGTTGTCAATCAGTTGGCTGAAGCATATCTTCAATATCGCCAAGAGGAGAAAAAACGTGCCGGAAGCCCTAACTGGCATATTGCGCCTGACCATTACCGTGACGAATTGCAAAAGGTGAAAGCCTATATTGCCACGCACAATGTTTATGGCGTTGACTTGAACCCAACAGCAATCGAACTTGGAAAACTTTCCTTGTGGCTCAATGTGATACACAAGGATATGGAAACGCCATTTTTTTCCAATCGTCTCGCACTGGGAAATGCTGTGGTAGGCGCATGGTTGAAGTGCTATTCAAAAGAAGAGGTCTTGGCGAAAGTAGTGCGCAATCGCACACAACCGACCAGATGGTGGGAAAAGGCTCCACACAAGATTTCTTTTGGTAAGAATAGCGTTAAGCGCAGTGTAAACGAAATATATCACTTTCTCCTGCCTGACGAAGGAATGCTAGCAGTTAGGAATATTAGAGAATATAGAGACCTCGCTCGACAAGAAAATAGTGATACCGAGAATAGGGACAAACCTACTTATCGTGCATTGCAACGGATGAGGAATCGCATCTCTGATTGGACTGCTGCTATCAATAGCAATGACTTCGCATTTTTGCAGAAATTGAGCCGCAAGATTGACATTCTACTGAAAGAATATTTCCAATTCCAGCAGAGTGTGGAGAACCTGACGCAAAACAAAGTGAACTTATGGGGCGTTCCAGGTTCGCCAATTATTAATCTTGATTCGTATGCTGAAAAAGAACGATTGAACGATGTGCGCTATCGTCACGACAATGCTTATTTCCGCTTGAAAATGGTGATGGACTACTGGTGTTCCCTGTGGTTCTGGCCATTGGAAAAAGCAGAAGAACTGCCTTCGCGCCAAGACTTCTGGCTTGACATTGATGCCATGCTCGATGTGAGTGATGAGCAACTGAATGCTAACACATCTCGTTCTCTACGTCAACATGTTTCTGTAGATAGCAATGGCCAACTGGGTATGTTCCCACAATATGTACAGAGTGACATTTTCAAGGCAGCAGAGCTGGATGGGATGGTGCATGAAGATGAAGCACAATATATGACGGCTGAGCAAGAGTCTGAAATTATCCGTATGAGTAAGGAGGAAATCTTGACTGAGGTGCATGGCGTAAGAACAACATTCTTTGACAATTCCCTCCGATTCAAAGTAGTGAAGGAACTTTCCGACCGCTACCATTTCTTCCATCCTATGTTGGAATTCCTCGAAGTATTCTGGCTGCGCGACGGCTTTGACATCATCTGTGGTAATCCGCCATGGATTAAATATGAGTTTGATGAAATAAGTATCATGAGTGAGAAGTTCCCAGAGGTGGCAATCCGTAGAGTGATTGCGCCTAAGGTAAGGGAGGCTCACGACAAGTTCTTGCAAGACCCCAGAATGAACGAACTTTATTGGGGCGAGAACGTGGAGAATGCAGGCTCTGTGGCATTTATGAATGCTTACTGTAATTATCCTTTGCTTATAGGACAGCAGACTAACTTGTATAAATGCGTTTTGGAAAACTGTTTCTCTTTGTTGTCTTCAGTTGGTTATATTGGTCTTTTGCACCCAGAGACCGTTTACGATGACCCTAAGGGCCAACCTTTAAGAAGAGAGATGTATCATCGCTTGCTTTTCCATTTCCAATATCATAACGAGTTGAGGCTCTTTGCGGAAGTACACCATGAGACAAAATATGGTTGTCAGGTCTATGGTGGACATAAAGACGATGTATCTTTCCTTTCCATCAGCAACCTTTTCCATCCTTCTTCAGTGGATGCTTGCTTCATCCATGATGGTTCTGGCACATGTGGTGGGTTGAAAGATGACGAAGGCAACTGGAACACTGCTGGGCACAAAGACAGAATCATCCACTTTACGCCCAAAGAACTCATTGTGTTGGCAAAGGCATTTGAAGGAGATAGTACTATCTGGGAGACAACAAAGTTGGTTTCTATTCATGCTAAAGAAATAATTGATGTTTTAAATGCATTATCTTCGTTCCCGAAACATGTAAGGGATTACAATACAATCATATCAGAATGCTTGCATGAAACTACTGCAATAGATACAAGTATAATTCGTCGCGAAACGTTTTATCCAAATTTAGAACAGTATGAAATGGTGTATAATGGCCCACAAATATATGTGGGCAATCCATCATATAAAACGCCACGTTCCAAATGTAGGTTAAACTCAGATTACGATACTATTGATTTGGTATCAATGTCAGAAAATTATGTAGCACGATCTAACTATCGACCTCTATTGTCTCTTGTAGAATATAAAAAACACATACGAGGGTTTAGAATTGGGCAAGACGAGTATGGCAATGACGTATATGACAATTGGATTGATCATTATAAAGTGGGTTTCCGAAAAATGATGGGTACAACGAGCGAACGCTCGTTGATATGCGCTGTCCTGCCACGCAGGACAGCGCATATCCACGGTGTCATATCCTCTTCCTTTGTCAGAGGATATGACACCGTGGATATGGCTGCGCTTTGCGCAGCCGTACCAATGGACTTTTTTATCAGGACCGTAGCAGCGCAGAACTTGACCTCTATTAGGATGCAAGCATTACCGATGGGTGTGGATGAAAAGTACAACGACGCATTAAGAGTTCGCACCTTGCTGTTAAACTGCCTTACTCGTCCATATGCTGACCTTTGGCAGGAGTGTTGGAATGATGCCTACAAACAAGAGCAGTGGAGCATCGCAGACAACCGCCTAAAGCCTTTCACTAGTTTATCTGAGCAATGGGATTGGACCACACCACTGCGCAACTATTTTGAGCGTCGGCAGGCGTTGGTGGAGATTGATGTGATTGTAGCAATGGCACTTGGTTTGTCGCTGAAAGATTTGGAAATGATTTACACTATTCAGTTCTCTGTGCTCCAACAGAACGAAAACGATACATGGTATGATGCCAAAGGTCAAATCGTCTTCACTTGCAGCACAGGTCTTAAAGGTGTCGGACTTGACCGTAGAGGCAATCGCAACTCCGCTGGTTGGGAAGATATCAGAGGCGAAGAAATCCTTGATGCCGAAGGTCGAATCATCGGTTACAAGGGTATCACGTCCACTCACACCCACACCATCGACCCCGCCAAGAGCGAACTCTACGGCGGCCAACAACAGACATTCTATGCGCCATACAAGCGTTGCGACCGCATCGCCGACTACCGCCGCGCATGGGCATTCTTTGAGCAAAAATTTGGTAAATAAAAATATTCGCTATGAAACTAATAAAATTTAAAGTAGAGAACTTTAGGTCAGTGAAAGATTCTGGCTGGATTACCTGTGATGATGTCACGACGCTCGTAGGCATCAATGAAGCAGGAAAATCAAACCTTCTTCTTGCTTTGTGGAAGATGAATCCGGCAAGTGGCGGTGAAATAGACCCATTGCATGATATGCCTGTGTCTTCTTTAAGTTTAATGAGGAAAGATGAAGATTCGACAATTTTCATAACCGCAGAATTTGAACTTCAAGATACAGCTCAAATTCTTATTGACGCAGGTTATGCTGTTAATGAAAACACAACTGTTCAAATTAGCAGATATTATGATGGAAATTATTCTGTGGAATTTCCAAACGGAGAACCAAATGTAAACCTGTCTGCTGATGAGAACGAGGGGAATGATAAAAATGAATTAGAAGATTTGATATTAGAAAACTTGCCAATTTTTGTTTACTATTCTCATTATGGCAATTTGGCTACGAGAATATATTTGCCACACGCAATAAAATGGCTTAATGGTGAAAATGTGCCTGGCATTGATATAAGGGAAGATCAAGTTCGTACCATACAAGTATTGTTTAGGTATGTTGGTCTAGAACCTAAAGAAATCCTTGAACTTGGAGAGGATCCAGTAGATAAAATCAATAATCGACCAGCTCAAATTTCAAAGACTCAAATCGAGAAGGTTGCAGACAATAAAGAGAAAAGAAGTATATTGTTGCAGTCTGCATCAAGCAAATTGACAAAAGAGTTTAAACAATGGTGGCAGCAAGGTGAGTACAAATTTAGATTTGAAGCAGACGGTGATTATTTCAGCATCTTGGTGTCTGATGATAAACGTCCTGACGAAGTATCATTAGAACTAAGAAGTACAGGTCTGCAATGGTTCTTGAGTTTCTTTTTGATTTTCCTTGTTGAAAGTCAAAATAAGCACAAGAATGCGATATTATTATTGGATGAAGCAGGATTGACCTTACATCCATTGGCACAAAAGGATTTGTCTCGATTCTTTATAGAATTGTCAAAGACAAATCAAATCGTCAACACAACGCATTCACCGTTTATTGTTGATACCAATAATATTGACAGATGCAAAGTGGTGTATCTCGATAAAGACGGATATACTGTTGCATCTGATGATTTACGACAAGGACGGGATAAGTTAAATGAAAAGTCTATATATGCAGTTCACGCAGCATTAGGTTTAAGTGTGTCTGATGTTCTCCTCCAAGGGTGTAAACCGATTATTGTAGAGGGACCATCTGATCAGATATACTTAAACATGATGAAACAAATTCTTATAGGTCAAGGGAAGATTAACCCCAAAGAGGAATTGGTTTTTGTTCCTGCTGGTGGTGTTAAAGGAATTTCTGGTGTTGTTAGCATTTTATCTGGCAAAAATGGAGAATTACCTGTAGTTCTTGTTGATTCAGATAAAAGTGGAGAAGATACAAAAAAGAAATTGACAAGCAATAATGGATTATACGCAAGCGAACAATCAAAAATTTTGGAGGTTGGGACTTATGTGAACATTCCAAATGCCGAAATTGAAGATCTTGTCTCCTATAAAATGCTTCAAAGAAGTATAGACAAACGTTTTAATATGGTTGATGACCCGTTCAAATTTTCAAAGAAAGCATCTCTTGTTCCGCAGATAGAGGAATTTGCTAATAAATACGAGGTCGATTTGGAACAAGGATGGAAGGTGGAACTTGCAAAGAAGGCCAAAAACATAATACTTCAAGAAGATAAGATTGACAACAATACCATCGATAGTTGGACAAAATTGTTTAATGATTTTCTAGAGATTTCAGAAGAGTAATACCCAAGAATACCTTTGGTAGTATGACCGACAGATATTATAAACTGCTATACGATGTGCTTCAAGCGTATAACCGATGCACACCAAAAAAGATTTCTCAGTTGAGGAATCGGCAAATCTTCGTGTTCGGAACAGACGTTCATGGTAGCCAAAGAAATGGTGCGGCAGGATTAGCAGCAAGAAAATTTGGAGCCCAAGCAGGAATATCTGAAGGTATAACAGGGAATTCATACGCTATACCCACTATGGGGGCAACAATAGACCAAACTATTGAAGCTATCAATAGATTTGAAACCTATGTCCGCAACAATATGAGTAATCAGTACTTGGTTACGGCAATAGGCTGTGGTCATGCTGGTTTCAAGGTTGAAGATATTGCTCCTTATTTCAGCGGTTGTATCGGATTGACAAATGTGATGCTGCCAACTGAATTTATCAGATATTATCGACAAGATTGCATTTCCAAACTTGGCGTGAACGAACAAAAAAGCGGAGGCGATGACGGCGAGGGGGTATTGATGTATTATGATGAAAGTGTTCATGATGTGATACGCTACCTCCAGGAGAATAATATCTCCTTTAATCAAGAGGGAGGATATGCTTTGCTAGGTGATGATGGTTCTGTTATTGCCGAAGCAGAACTTGGCATTGATAGTGAGAAGGTCGTCTTTATGCCGTTTAATAGTCAGAGCGAGACCGCCTTTATAAATGCTGGATATACGATTATGGACGCAAAAACTTATTTGGATAGGAAGAAGATATGAGCAATAATACTGCGATAATACGCGATATATGGCAGCGTTTTATAGACATCCAAGAAAAACTAATAAGACAACGCTGTTTACCCATATCCATAGACACTGAATCTATTGAGATAGAGGATGACAAGTTCTATGTGACAGTAGATGAAAGTCGTAATAGCCAGCAAATAGAATCCATCCTCAAAGGCCAACTCGGAGCAGACGACTATGATTTGGATTCTGGCTTTATTATGGTGGATGAAAATAACTGGAGTCGGTTGTCAGAAAATGATTTGTCAAGAATACGAAAGAGTCTATCATCTAATTATATTGAACTGAATACAACTCCTTCTATCAATGTATCTGTTGACTATAGCAATGGCTTAGGAAAGTCAGACAATATGACGTTGGAGGAACTTCAGCAGATGGATTCTATTCTAAAGAACGGAAATCTTGTCGAAGGTTCAATCGATGACATGGCGGCCTTTATTTCTACAGTGTCGGTGCAAAGAGAGGACTTGATGCGACATCTGTTTGGCGATCATTTCCAGATACGTGAAAAGAAAAAGAAAAAAAAGGGTGAAGAAATCGTCAAGGTACAAGAAACCATTGAATATCACAATGAATATATACCTTGGGATGTCTATATGCACTATCAAAACATAATAGGATTGAAGTGCAAAAGCTATAAGATTATCTTCACCATTAACAATGAGGATGCTCGCCATAAGTTGTGGTTCTCCTTTGAGAATCTGGAACCTTCATCGAAAGCCAATTCCTACGAATATACAAAGAAATACACCAATAATTCACCTATGGAGCAGGATTTCCTTAAAGAGGTGAATGCGACTATCGCTCAATTCATGAATGAAGCATCTATGTATTGCTCGTCGAGCGATTTAGACGTAGAGGTTGTATTTTCTTATTCAGTGAAGAAACGCGATTTGGTGAAGATGCAGTTTCGTGAACTGGCATTAGAACTTGCAGGACGTGAAAATTGTAGTTTTAACGATGAGACAGGTGCTATAGGAATCGATTTCAACTGGAGAGAAGACGACATCAATGCTATTCTGGCGGAATTGGAAGAACGATTCCCGTTCATTAAGATAAATGTTCACGAGGATCATAGATACAAATGCCGAGTGAATACAACTATCGTTGGCTACGAAGAAATCAAAAATACACTGGAAGAAAAGTATCAAGATATAGATGTTACAAATGACAGCGTTAATCATAAGATTCTGATAAGTCTTCCGTATGTAGAGAAGGCATACTATGATATTTTGAGTTCTGACTTACGGGAGACTCTCCTACAAATAAGTGTAACAGGAATTAAGGTGGACTTTGCTCCCAAAGTAGAAGGAAAGGTTCGTCTCAGCATCAAGTATAATGCCGAATCAAGGTTGGAAGACTTGGAAGATGCCATTTCTGATATGCGAAGGGCAGATTTCGGCTTTATGCTTGGAGAAAAGGAAGTAAAATTCGGAAAGCTCCTAAAAGTAAACTACCCGAAGCTTATTTTCGACATTGACGTTGAAGAGAACCAAAAAGAACCAGTTATAGCTGCGTTAGAGTCCAAGGCAGTAAATACAATTATTCCGATTCTGACAGGAGATTTAGAAAAAATCTCTCGTCTTAAAAATACGTTCACCATGGCCACTACAGGTCGTGAACTGGTTAACCCTCGTCTTCAAAATTTCATGTTTGATTCATCGCAGGCACAGAAAATTGATGACGTAGAACTGCTATTGAGAAAGGATGGAACCGTATATCATGAATTGTGTGACCATTTACTTAATCCTAATGTAAATGAATCACAAAAACAAGCGATTATAAAAGCCATGTATGCCGATGACCTTGCTGTTGTTCAAGGTCCTCCAGGAACAGGAAAATCAACGGCCATTGCAGAATTGATATGGCAGCTTGTGAGGAATGGTTTTAAACAAGGGAATAAACGTGAGCGCATTCTCTTAACATCCGAGACGAATCTTGCCGTTGATAATGCGATTTCCCGTATTGTCAACGAAAGGACAAACTTGGTGAAACCGATAAGATTTGGAGGTGAAGAAAAGCTGGAAGCAGAAGGATTGCAATTTTCTATAGACCTGATGAAACGATGGGTTGAAGAAGGTGACTCCTGTTTGAATATCGATGAATCTGATGAAGAAACTGACGCAAAGGGTGAAGTAAATCTAATTCTAAAGAATTGGTTATCAAATATATCACGCCGCGCATTTTATGGTTCTGAAGATGACAGCGAGATAATGACTAAATGGAGATCATTCTTAAATCATCCAAACAAAGAATTGCGCAAGATTATTTATGACCGTTATATGGAATCCGTTAACGTCATAGGTGCGACTTGCAGTTCTATTGGTGATAAAAAGGCCAGTGATGGTAGTTTCGTGAAATATACTTCTTTCTTTCACAACTTTTGTGAAGTATTCAAGCAGAACAAGAGGAGAAGTAAGATTGAGTTTACGACTGTCATACAAGATGAGTCATCCAAAGCGACACCAGCAGAACTTGTCTTGCCTTTTGTCTATGGACAAAGAGCAGTTGTGATAGGAGACCATCGGCAGCTTCCTCCAATGCTGGATAAGGAAGAATTTGAAGATACACTTGACTATGCACAAGAATTTACAAAAAGCAAAGAGGATAAAGACGAAATAGCACAATTAAGGGCATTTGTAGAACAGCATTTTGATGAGATGGAGATTTCTCATTTTCAAAGGCTGTATGAAAACATTGACATATCCCTGAAGGGTACGTTCAATCTTCAATATCGTATGCACCCGGATATTAACGAAGTTATTGAACAATTCTATCAAGAAGATGGAGGTCTTTATTGTGGTTTGACACATCCGATAGACCTAGGTGTGAATGACACAGACATGAGTAATCCTGTGTCCCGTTATCATGGGATAAAGGTGGATGGGTTGATTGACCCCAGTACACATGTTCTTTTCATTAACACAACATCTCCGGAAATGCTTGATGGAAAATCCAGGGTAAACTATGGTGAAGTAGAAACCATCAACCGCCTTTTAGATAAATTGGGTGAATCAGAAACGTTCCAGGAGTATCTTTCAAGATTCTCGAAAGAGGAAGACAAGCAGATAGGAATTATTAGTTTCTATGGTAAGCAGATAAAGCAACTAAGAAGTGTCGCTTTTGCCCATCGCAATATACCTACACGTGTAAGCACTGTTGATAGGTTTCAGGGAATGGAACGTAACATTGTAATTGTATCAATGGTAAGGAGCAATATAGCGCAAGGTTCCAAAGGTCAAAAACCAGACAGAAAAAGATACCCCAAGTATGGTTATCCAGAACAGAGGTCGTTAGGTTTTGCCCAGTCGCCAAATCGATTAAACGTGGCCTTGTCTCGTGCAAAAAGGTTGCTAATAATTGTTGGAAACGAAGAGCACTTCTCGAAATTGGACATTTATAGACGGCTGTTCTCAACAATTCGGTCTAACCAGAATAATAAAATTGTAAATCAAGAAGAGGTATGAGCATCATAGATAAAATAAATTCCGCAGAATACATATATTCAACAACCACTAAATGGGGGTTGAAGAAGTATACATGTGAGATACAGTATTTCACAGAGGAACCTCTGGAGGATGTTTACGATGCCATCTGTTCGATATTGTCTTCTTTTGATGGACGTTATGGCAAGCGAGATTTAGGTGTCCTGCTTGGTTTTAGTCTCATGAATTCGGATGATGAAAATCTCCCGATGTATTATGATACGGCAGAGTACCATGTCTTTGAAGATGTCTTAAAGATGGTTGAGAAAGAACATCTTATTGTTGTAGAAGACGAAGAGGTATTTCTTACAAAACTCGGTAGGATTTCTGTCGAAGAGAAGAAACACTATAGATTCTTTTCAGGCCATAAAGCTCTCTATGAACATCTAAAATTGAAATCAGAGATGCAAATGGCTTTGGCGATGTTCCCGTTTTATAAAGATATGGGAATATACAGTTCGATTGTTGAAGGTCGTCAGATATGGCCTGATGATGATACGATAGATGAAACTATACATTATCCCAACAGTCCTTTGCTTAAGAGATTGGAGCATCAATCGAAAGAGAAAGCAAATATTTATCAAGCTAATCTGCAAGAATACTTTGATATTGAAACCAGAGATGTTGAAATAAAGTTATACCAGGACTCTGAAGGATACATCCCTGTTGTGATGAATGGGGAATCTATAGCAGAACAAGCGACAAAATTGGTACATAAGCCAGAAAATGCTCTCTATCACGAGAACCTTGTATTGGAATGCTTATTCCAAAAGTTGTGGGATGATAAAGATGCAGTCTTGAACTATGATGCACTTGAACCTTATTTTGAGTTAGTAGATTTCGAGGAACTCACTAAGGACAGTCGAATGGTGTGGGCAGATGAAGATTTGATGAATGTCGTTTTTGAACATTCTAATCCCTCATGCTGGAAAAACATATCAAAATTCTGCCCTATTGATGTACTTTATAATTATATTCCCTCATATCATGAATACTTTGACTGGGTTATATTGACAGACCGAGTAGAAGACAATTTCCTGCTTGAAGGCGATAATTTTATCCAATACCCTTGGGATTTGGAAGTACTTTCTTCAGATCCTAAACGGAAAGCGCAAACTATAGAACAACTAATCATACGTCAAAAAGAAACAAGCGATGATTGGGATTGGGAACAATTAGAAGAAAGAAAGATATTGTCTTCAGACTTTGTGATGTCTCATTTGGACATTGTCAAAGTAGATTTGAAAAATTACACTGAAGACACTAATGAGGTCAAACGTGCTATAGTTGAAAATCCAGATAAGTTCTGGGATTGGGCTAAAATTGAAACTGAGTTCCCAATAGACTTCTTATATCATAACTTAGATAAGATAGGAAACTATCTGTTGGATGAGAAGTTCTTTGATAGAATTTTTTCAGATGATAGGTGGGGAGCAACTTTTGCGGCTAGTGATGTGTTCCGTTTGATTTTGCAATATGCAAGCAAAGAAGACGGGAAACTGTCATCATGTATCCTTAATGGGAAAAAGTATATTTGGGATACTTGTGTTGTTGATACTCTTGCAGAAGTTGGATTGATAAATTGGGCTTCGACTCCATATATGATAGGCTTCGAATGTAATCCATATTTATCATGGGACTCGCATTTCTTCGATAGATACGCTCAGTTCGTAAGTACGCAAAATGGTTTCACTTGCGTTTCAGCCTCTGTCGATGATCTCGATATTCTATTAGAGCACGACGATTTTCCATGGGATTGGGATGCAATCTCTGGAAATATAAAGTTGTTGCAGGATGAAAATCTTTACAGCAATTTTGGTGATGAGCTTAACTGGCATATAGTTCTTGACCATCAGACTGACAAGGATTTCATCCAGGCAATAGAAGATGTTGGTGATTATATCGGAGATGATGAGGAGGCTTGGACAAAATTTTCTTCGATAGCATCCCTGGATTTTGTTGTAAGGAAATACAAAGAATCTCATTTTCCGTGGAATTGGAATGTTTTGACAGAAAGAATGTTCTCCAAACTGAGATTGGAGAACATTGGTAATCCTTTGTTTGTTGACAAATGGAATTGGAGTTATCTATCAGAGAATGTTCAACTTGATTTCTTAAAGCAGAATCTCGCAAAATTCAAAAGTTATTGGGATTGGCAAATCGTTTTCAGTCGTTTAATAACACCTGAAAATAAATTTGATTATACCTACCTTGATGGAATGGCAGGTATAATAACCAATATAACAGGTAGCAAATGTACTGTTGCATGGACTGCTCTTACTTCTCAATATTCGTTTGAAGAATTAAAACGCGTATTAAAGGAAACAGCATCGAAACGTGCATATCTGTGGGATGCAACCCTTTTTTGCTTAGATGATAAGTTTAATGTGTTTACCGATTTAGAAGATTGTAGGAGCTTTGTCGATTGGAATACATTGTCATCATCACCCATTCTGGATGAAAAATTCAAGTTTAATTCCAGAATGGGTATAAAGCAAGGCGCTTGGACGCATAAGGTAAAGGGGGTTCTTATAAATTCTCAAAACAGATGGAATTTCAAATCACTCTCGAAATTTGAAAGTTTAAGAGATGAGAGATGGTTTCTCACTAACTTTAAGGATAGACTTGACTGGGGCGTTATATCGCAGACAAGTAAAGTCTTCTGCACGCAAGATAAACAGGAATTAAATGAAATAATTGAAGAGTATAAGAACTGGTTGGATTTCGGTATCCTATCTGAACGAAATGATGTTGACATCAATCAGATAATAAGGATATATCCACAGGGTAACTATAATTACAACTCACTTGTTCAAAAGGGCAATATTCATTTTAGTGAACGACTTCTAGGAAGTGTTCAATATAATTGGGATTGGTTTGTAGTTACGTCTGATGCAGAGTTCAAGCCTAGTGCTAGATTTTTATTGGGTAAAATAGATGAAAATCTAAATTGGCCATACTTGTCAGACAGAAACGATTTAGATGTATGGTCAGATAGAGATTTGATACTTGCATTAGCGATTAGAAATCAAACTTCAGACACAATTAACTGGCAACATGTATCTTCACAAGAACAGTTCCCATTAGATGGTGATATCATAGAACAGTTACCACTTGAAAAATTAAATTGGAAAGTTCTGAGTAAACGAAAAGAAATTATACCGCTCATAGACGATCTTATTAATTATGTAGATTGGAGAGTCATATCTCAAAATGAAGGACTACGGATTGCCGAAATCGAAACATTAGAGGAATACAAAGAACATTTGGATTGGCAGGTTATCTGCAATAGGGATGATTTTAAATTCTCGAATCAGATGCTAGAACAATTCTCCGATTATATAGATTGGACAGCGGCGTCTGATTCAGCGGACTTGGTTTTTACAAAAGAGTTCGTTATGAAATATAAAGATAATTGGAATTGGCGTGTGTTAGTTAAGAATGCAGCCTTCTTCAATAGATTAAGTATTTCAGATTTCCCTATTGGACGACAAACAAATATTGCGGAATTTATACGTAAATTCCCAGTGAAACCAATGGCTTACCACTTTACGCATATTAGTAATGCAGTTAAAATTATTCGTTCAATGAAATTGCAAAGTCGTGATTCGGCTGAGGGTAAATTTTCCAATAGTGCAGGCTCAAACGTTTATCGAACAAATAAAGCTCATAGGTTCGCGCGTTTTTATTTTGCACCGAAATCCCCGACACAATTTTATAATGAATGTTTGGGGAAAGACCATGAGGATAGTAGATACTATGATAGGGCATATAGATTAGGATTGCCCAAGTGTCCAATGCCCGTATTTTTCATTTTTGACATAGAAGAACTATTGATGTCGATGCCTGAAAAGTGTTGGTACAGCACTGGGAATATGCAGAAGGATTCTTCACGTTCTTTGAAAGTAATTGATAATCCATCGGCAATAAAGGCAAGAGAAATTTATGGAGATCCTTTTAATAATTTCGATGAACGTCAACAAGAATTTCTGATTGAAGGAGAATTGGACTTTTCTAGATTAAGTTATGTACGAATCTGTTGCTATGATGAATATCAGGCAGAGCTGTTAAAAAAAGAAGTTCAAGGAACTCGTTGGGAAAATATTATAAGTGTCAATCGTGGCCTGTATGAATATCAAAATAAGACTCTAGATTTTCGTGAAACAAAAAATAGTATCAAAATATCTACAGAATATGCTGACCCTTATGAGTTTAGGGTTACTTTCTCAGATGAGATGCCGAATATCATAAATAGGAGTGATGTTCTTCGACAAAAGGAGAAGAATATTTATGTGTCATCGAAAGTGGAAATCTCGAAGGAATCCCATTTTGAGGTGTATTTTGAAGTAAATGCACCAAGACAAGGAAGTTGGTTAATATATAAGAATTAACAGGTATGGAAAATAATATCAAAATAGTACATGGAAATATCTTTAATTCCAAAGCGCAAACGGTGGTTAATACTGTTAATTGTGTAGGAGTTATGGGTAAGGGTATCGCACTTGTCTTTAAATTGCGTTATCCGAATATGTTTGAACAATATCAAAAATATTGTGTGCAGCATCTTATCGGCATAGGAAAGTTATGGATTTATAAAGGTGATGAGCATGACCCTTGGGTGTTGAATTTTCCTACAAAAACTCATTGGAAATTACCCAGCGAATATGAATATATAGAAAAAGGTCTTCAGAAGTTTGTTGACACCTACGAGGAAAAGGGTATTAAGTCTATAGCATTTCCTCTATTAGGAGCAAACAATGGAGGGCTTGAAAAAGAAAAGGTATTGGCCATAATGAAGCAATATCTATCGTTATGCAACATACCTATAGAGATATATGAATATGACCCAAAGGCTCCAGATGATTTGTTTGAGACATTCAAACAACGTTGGAACTCTATTCCTGATGCTGATAAAAAGAAACAGACAGGTATTCGTATGCAAAAACAAGTAGATACTATAAATCAGGCGGTTAATTCAGACAACATTCAATCCATGATTGCGTTAATTGAATATAAAGGTATTGGCCTGACTACAATGCAGAAATGCTTTCGCATGGTTATGAATTATCATAGTGAACCAACTTTAAACTTATAAATATGTTACCATTACAACAAGCATACGAAGTACGGACAGCCGTATTAGAATATATAAAAGCAACCTTCCACTTTAAGGATGCTGATGTTGGCAAGGCCTTTTATCGGTTTATTGAAGATGAGCGCAATGGTCTTTTCAAAGGACCATACGTCTCATTGAAGACTCCCTTTGTAAAGGCAGGCGAAGATGAGGTAATCCCTTTGGATATAAAACCTGATTTCAAGCCTCACCAGCATCAGATAGAAGCGTTCAGGCGTTTGACAACACATGACGGGCACCGTCCGCAACCTACATTGCTGACAACAGGAACAGGTTCTGGAAAGACAGAATGTTTCCTGTATCCAGTTTTGGATTATGTGTATCAAATGAATAAAAGCGGTCTGAAGCAAGGCGTGAAAGTGATTATCATGTATCCTATGAACGCACTAGCCAGCGATCAAGCTAAGCGTCTTGCAGAGGCTATATGGGGAACGGAAGATGAACATCCGCTTCGCGACATGATAACCGCAGGTCTTTTCATTGGCGAAGGAACAGATAAAAAGGATTACCCTTCAAAGATGGGACCGCACAATATCATTGAAAATAGAGATGCGATTGTTGATACGGTACCGGACATTCTATTGACCAACTTCAAAATGTTGGATTATGGATTAATGCAGCAACGTTACATGCCACTTTGGAAAGGTAACATTGATTCTAAGGAACCGATGCTGCGTTTTATCGTATTGGATGAGTTGCATACATACGATGGCGCTCAAGGTACTGATGTCGCCAATCTTATACGTCGTCTCAAATTGAAACTTCATTTGCCGGCTGAACAGTTAACCCCAGTTGGAACGAGTGCGACTATAGGTAATGGTGAGGATTCCAAAAACTTACTGTGTCAGTATGCTACTGATGTATTTGGAGAATTATTTACTGAAGATAGTGTAATAGAAGAGCATCGAGTAAGTGTTGAAGATTTCTTTAACCAAGAGGTCGTTTCGTATATTCCAGGAGAACAGCAATTAAAAAAACTGAGTCTGAACCATACGAGTAGTACAAGCAATTACCTTAACAGTGTACGCAGTGCTTGGCTTCCTAATTGTCCTGATGATAGGATAGAGATTGGAAATAGACTTCGTTCTCTTAGCTTGGCGAAAGATTTGTTGACCGTTACGGAAACAGGAACAATTCTGCTTTCAGATTTAAAGGTCGCTTTAGGTAGGCAAAATGCAGATTATCAGCGTATTTTAAGAAACCATCCCGAACAGGCGCAAATAATTGTGGAATCATTGCTGGCTCTTATTAGTGAGGCTAAGCTGGCGGATGACAGCGGACAGCCTCGCTTCCCGTTGCTATATCTTCAAATTCAGTTGTGGCAGAGAGAATTGAGTGGCATACAAAGATTCGTTCAGCAAGAGCCAGAATTTACTTGGAGGGATTCTGTGCCTCGCGATGAACGTTTATCTTTACCGATTTATTTCTGTCGTGATTGTGGGGCAAGTGGTTGGCTTACTACGAAAAAAGATACTGAACAAAAGTTCGGTACAGATGCTTCACGAATCAATCAGGCGTTTATGAATGACGAAAAGGAGGTCCGCTTGATGAATACGGAATCCACACTTCATGCACCGATAGATGAATATAAGAATAGTGAATTAGCACTTGATGAAACTTTCTATGTACACACAAACGACCTGTCTATTGGTGCAAAAACGGATTCCAATGTTTTGCGAGTTCGTGTTGTTTCAAGGGGTAAATATACAAAAGGTAATAAATCAATCTTTGATAGCAAATGTCCCCTTTGTATGAGCGACTCACTTGCTATAGTTGGAGGACGAACATCTACACTTTCTTCTGTAGCCGTAAGTCAAATCATGTCAAGTGACTTTGATACAGCAGATGGGAGCAAACGTAAAATGCTAACATTTAGTAATAGCGTTCAAGATGCTGCTCATTTAGCTGGATTCTATGAGGTGAGAACATTCAGGTTCTTGTTCCGTCAAAGTATTCAATATTACTTGAAACAGTTGAATAAGCCTATAACTCTTTCTGAACTTCAAGATGGATTTAAGAAGTTCTGGAAAGAACGGTTAGATGGTGATGAATATTACTATCGTTTTATGCCCGATGAACTGGTAGAGCGCATAGACTTGTCTAAAAATTACAGGAATCCTGCTACTGGAGAGTTAACAGATAAATTCAAGAAGGAATTTGACCTTCGCGTGGATTGGGAAATCTGTTCCGAATTTGGTATGATGTCTCAGCGAGGACGTACACTTGAAAAGATGGGTTCAAGTGCGACATATTTTAGAGAAGAGGATTTGGCTGAAGTTTATCATCGCGTGGAACCGTGGCTCAACGACAACAACATGGAATATGTTGCAAAGCGTGAAGACTTATTCGTGAAATTTGTCAATGGCATTCTGCATCGTCTTCGTATGCGTGGCGGCATCGATCATGAATTTTTAAGATTATATCGTACACAGCAGTTGAAGCCAGTTATGCTGAATTGGCCACGTATGGAAAGTGTACATTTCTTGTATAAGCACTTTGGAAAGAATCGTGTGCCTCACATGATGGGATATCAACCATTGAAACGGAATGAGGAAGTTCTAGACGTAACATCAGTTAGGAATAATCGCCGAAATTGGTTCTACGACTATTTTATCAAAAGCATTCATTCTCCGTCAGGTGAGATAATGCTTCCTAACGTTGATATTATCAATGATTTTTACAGACAACTGATGGATACACTGGCCGAATGCCAAATTCTGGATAAGAAAGAAGCAACTGGAATTGTAAATTACGCGATTCGTCCTGATTCTATATATGTAGAAGCGGCAGTTCAAACCATAAAATGTGAAAAGTGCGAATCTCACATGTATGTGGCCAATAGTGATACACTGACTGAGGATATGCACTGTTTGGACTTTAAATGTTCTGATGGTATATACAATATGACAGAAAATGTTGGAGAGAATTATTACCGCAAAGTGTATAATAGAGAGACATCTCCACGCATTTATGCTCATGAGCATACAGGTTTGCTTGAAAGAGGAAAACGTGAAGCGCTTGAGCGTGATTTCAAGGAACATCCAAGTTCGCATTCTACGAATGTGTTGACGGCCACTTCAACACTTGAAATGGGTATTGATATTGGTGATTTGAATGTGGTCGCTAATACAGGTATTCCTCCGCGGCCAAGTAATTTCTTGCAACGAGTTGGTCGTGCTGGTCGAAAGGAAGGGGCTGCATTGATTTTGAATTACGCTAAATCTGGCAAGCATGACATGTTCTACTTTGCAGAACCACTGTCAATGATGGAAGGAGCTGTGAATACTCCAGGATGTTTTTTGGAAGCAAAGGACATTCTGCGCAGGCATTTCTATGCGTTCTGCATAGATTCTTGGACAAGTGCTGATAGAAACAATTCAATTCCTAATATAATTAGATTACTTCATCTAGGGTTTGATTTGTTGGAGGACGAACAGTTCTTTATTAACCGTATAAACAACTATATCAAGGAACATAAGATTTCTTTGAAAGAGAAGTTTAGAAGCGTTTATCCAGAGAATACGCAACAGGTACTGGATGATTTATTTGAAACTCTTGATAGTGGAATTTTCCAAAAACGAATCATTGATGAATTTGAGAGTTTACTGACTCGATTAAATCAAATAAAGCAAGAACAGAGGGATTTGAGAGAAAGACTTAATCAGATTCCTCAAAATGACAAGGAACGTCGAAAAGATATACACGATCAGAGCAGAGGATTGCGTGCTCAAGAAAAGGCTATCTTAGACCAGAGTGTAGTAGAGTTTATGACCAACGCAGGTTTGCTTCCTAATTATGCATTCCCTGAAACAGGGGTTAAATTGTCTGCAACAATTTTCTCTAAAAGAGCATTAGGTGATGACGAGGAGAATGTGCAAGAACCCATTACTATCGAATTGGTTCGACCTGCTTCACAAGGAATAAGAGAACTTGCTCCAAGTAATGATTTCTACACTCAGAAACTAAAGCTTGAGATTAAAGGTCTTAATACAAAAGATAGGACTGACAGCATAAAGTTAATGAGATATTGTTCGGAATGCGATGCTTTGGCTGAAGAAGGTACTCCGGAATATAATCTGGCACGCTGTCCTAAGTGTGGCAGTGATTCGTGGCATTCCAACAGGCATCCTTACCTAAAATTTACTACAGCAACTACCAGCGTATATCGTAATGAAGCTGCTCTTGATGACCGTAATGAAGATCGTGAACAGAAGTACTTCTATACGATGAAACATTTCAAATTTAACCATACAGGTAATGTTACTTCATACGGTTTAAAGAATGTCG
>Ga0065711_1038348_pt1 | contig 18869 bp, 6 predicted proteins | sample Hoacrofraction12_FD_59098 | JGI IMG/M metagenome (GOLD analysis project Ga0065711, IMG submission 59098) | Hoatzin crop microbial communities from Cojedes, Venezuela - Epithelial fraction 12 v2 (version 2) | ecosystem: Host-associated > Birds > Digestive system > Esophagus > Crop | place... | reverse complement strand
CCTCTCAAAGATGATGGAGAGTGGCTCAGCAATGACATCCGCCAGCTCCCTCAGCACTCGTGGGTGCATTCCATCGGGGCCCATGGATTTGTGGACATCCAGATTGCTTAAGTGATCCCTCACGCAGTCCTCCTCAACCAAGAGAAAATCATCCTCTCTGTAGGCTTCCTCTCTTACCTTCAGGGCCTGGGATTCCTGAGGGCCTGCCTTGGCACTGAAGACTGAAGCAAAGAAGGCATTCAGTAGCCCTGCCTTCTCCGCATCCTCCGTCACCAGGACACCCGCCTCATTCAGCAGTGGCCCCACACTGTCCCTAGCCTTCCTTTTGCTGCTGATGTAGTTGAAGAAGCCCTTCTTGTTGTTTTTGACATCCTTTGCCAGCTTCAATTCCAGGTGGGCTTTGGCCTTCCTCGTTGCATCCCTAAGCTATCCCTGGAGCTACCCACTAAACAGTGTTGTTGCTTTGAACTCCAGTGTGACCTGTGAATGGCCTTTCTGTCTTCTTGTTATGACTCATATTTTGTATGCATAATGCTGTAGAATATACATTATCCCAAATATTTTAGAAATTAATGTACTGTATCAATGTTTTAAAGAGCTCTGAAGACTTTGAATGTCATAGTGAGAGGAGGCATAGTTTGAAAATGAAGGCATAGCATGCAGAGGTTGGAAGAGGTTTGAGCTGTCTGCATGTTTTGGTCACAGATGTGCTGTATGACCTTGGCCATGTAGGACTTCCTCAAGCTCAGGCTCTTTCTTGTGCTGGGAATAGTTCTGAAGACTGTAGAGGACACTCTACATACTGCAAGATACTGTGCAAAGCCGTAGAGTGTGATCTTTAATATTTTTACCATATTTTTGTCTGTAAAACATTTTTTGCCTTCATAGATTTGCTATAGATTAACTGAACATCTCATATTCATAAGTGTAAGGGCTGATGTTACAGCAAAGTGGGTTACTGCTGTGTGGAGAAGGCGCCTTCCAGATCTCAGCAGAAGTGTTTCAGGAGTAGAGTGTTTTGCATCGAATCTAAGCAACTCCAAATTCACTATCTGCCAATTAAAATCTTACAGTGAAATCCAGCAGCACATGGGGTTTATCCAGGCCCTCTATGTGGCGATGCCAACGGGCAAACCAGAACTTCGTGGTAATTCCTGGAGTTGTCTTTCTGCTTGCAGGATTCTGTGTGGCAAATATTATTTTAATTACATTTAGTATTAAAAACTAAACAAAACCACAAGTGCAATAAATATAATCATGTGCAAACTTGCATGTACTTTTGTTGTAGCTATATCTGGATGAGTTTGGAGTTTTGACTCCAAAGCTCCCTGTACCAGTAGTGAGGCCAGTCTCTGTACATGGATTTTTAAAGCAACTGTACACAAAGGAGGCTGGAAGAGTGGACAGAGGAAATACAAATCTCAAAACAGTGATAGGAAGGCATAAGGCTTGAAGAAAAAACAAGAAAGAAAAATTGCTCTGTAACAACTGTATTTGTAGGTCACAGCCTATAACCAGCCTGCTTAGGTTACATTAGTAAACAGTCATTCACAATTTGAGTTCACCTATTAACATTTATTAAAAGATTATTTTCTTCCCTACAATCCCATTGGAAGCATCATGGTCAGGGTCTGAACCGAAGCTCAGTCCTTTCTCCCTCTGCTTTGGAGCCCCACTCAAGTCCTTCTTCCTATGTCTTCATGCTCTGGGAATTAAGCTTCAAAGATTTCAGAAGCTTTGTTTTCCTTATGGCTTTTTTCATCACCAGTCTTGCTTCCCTGGCCTGAACTATTAGGAGTGAATTTAACCCATTGCTTTAATGGTAATCATTTGAGTGTGACTGAGAACATCTTTTGGTTTCACTGACACCCCACGGGCCATCCTTTAGTGAGAAACCAGAGCAGGTTACGCATCAACAGACGTTGTGACCTTTCCAGTAGTGAGAGGAGTACAAAGTAATAAAGCTTATTTTTGATCTTGAAGTCAAGGTATACAAGTCTGAACCTCCACAAAAAGCAGAACTACTAAGCAGAGAAAGTGGTAGGGATTTTGTACAAAGAACAGGATAATAGTTCATAGTCAAAGAGGAATTTAAACTGTTCGGGATTAATTACAAAAATTGGAGCTGGGCCAGCATGCAAAGACTGGTGTCCCTGACTTTTGTAAATCACTCTATGAAATCTTAATGATGAGAAAATGTCAGTGGTTCAGGCTTTACTCCTTGGGCAGAATGTCATGTCTTGCATGTATTCCCTGAGGTCTTGTTGGGCTGTTTGCTCTCCCAATAAAAGGAACCTTTTCTATGAATCATGAGCATAAACCCATGTAACACCTCTGGTTTTGTGGAAGGTCTCCCATTCAGTTTGTTTCACTACTATAGGACTTGAAATCAGAGATTTCAAAAAATTTTACAATAAATATATGTGAATTTAAATTGAATTTACCTTCATGAAATTTAAATTGAATTTACCTTCATTATAAAGTAGCTTTAAAACAGTTTTGCAGAAAGCGTAAATCCTTGTGGTGTTGTCTAACATGAATGTGGGTCTGTAAACTGTCATTCTGCTATATTTGTTTGTCAGCTGAGGAGGGAGGTCAAATCTGAATTTCCTATTGTATCTTTTAGCAGTAGATCTGACGTGCAGTCTTACTGTAAAAAAGGTCATCATCCATCAGCCTGTGTGGTCCTAGGGGAAAAACTTGCTCTCTGATGAATGCTAGAAGCAATCTTTAAGGAATTTTGGAGTGTATAGATTTTCAGTTAGGTCAGAGATTTGGAGATGTAAAGTTAAACTACAGAACATCTCAAACGTGCAGTAACTTTTGTCAAGATTAAGCTGTCAGCTACAGTTCTGTGCAGAGCTTTAAAAGAAAACATTATAGATCTTATTTACTTTCTGTAACCTCTTTTTTTCCCAAGAAGCACGACAATTATGGTAACTTCATCATATATTCAGCCTGCAGAGCACATATAAATGTAGACAAAAGTAATAGAGGTTAGGATGTGGTTAGTGTAGTTTGAACTGCTCAGTACATATTGACAAAGAATCAGGACAATTTCACAGGCAAATTCTGATCTATCATCCCCTCACAGGCTACTGTCATAATATTAATGGAAAGTGTTTAATGTTATATTTGATGAAGCGTGACCCACATCGTGAGTCTTGCCTGATGTATTGGTGACTTGCCTTTTTCCACTTGTGGAACACTCACATTTTTAAAGTGAACTTTGCAAACCTACTGGTAATGGGCTTTCTGCTCTTAGTTACATATTGCAGACCTTTTATAGATATGGCACAGCCCCTGCCAGGGTTCCAGAAACTTCTGTTGGATGGATGCCATCCTTGGTTGGACGGATATGAATGCTCGACAGCTGTTTGTCTGTGTGCAGTGTTAATGGATTCATAAAAGAATGACAAAATCGGAAAGCAAATCCTCACTCAACTTTTTCAAGCTAAATCTGTAAGCTTCCTCATCTTCACATCAGTTCTGTCCACCCAGTATAATCTACTGTGCATATTTCTGATTTCTGCTTCCATAGACTGTTCGACATGTAAAGTGATTTGAAATTAGTATCTGCTTTATGTTTCAGATGTTTAATAAGCTTTCCACTAAAAAAGATGACTGTGTGTAGTATAGTTTTATAGTAGGGATGTGTTTTGATGGTTAAGTTTGCAAGAGTTATGCTTTATGGCTCTGCAAACAACTTTACTCCTCTGTTTTTAAGCTCTTATTCAAGAATATTGCATTGTTACTTTTATTGAGCTGAAGTCAGAAAACAGATCAGGCAGTGCTTGCAGTGGAAACACTGGTTTATTACTTTCATGCGACTTTTTACAAGGGCATGGAGTGATAGGACAAGGAGTAATGTCTTTAGACTGAAAAGAGTGTAGATTTAGATCAGATCTAAGAAATAAAATCTTCACTATGCGGGTGGTGAGGCACTGGCACAGATTGCCCAGAGAAGCTGTGGCTGCCCCCTCCCTGGAAGTGTTCAAGGCCAGGTTGGATGGGGCTTTGAGCAGCCTGGGCTGGTGGAAGAGGTCCCTGCCCATGGCAGGGGAGTTGGAACTGAATGATCTTTAAGGTCCCTTCCAACCCAAACCGTTCTATGATTCCATAATACGAACCGAATTTTTTAAAGTAGTAAACTTCTAATTGCAAGCTATGGCTTCCAGGTCTTTTTCTCACTCAATATCCCCTTGCAAGAACTGGAGGGATAGTGGTTTTCACTAATTTCTTTATGCACTTCAGGTTCTATGTACTTGTATGTTTAACTCTAAAATATTTTTTTCTTAGAAAACAATGTAGGGAACATTTAAAACAATCAGCATACACGAATAGTGGTTAATGAATAGAAACTTTAAAATATTACAGAAGAGTCTTGAATTTCTTTCTGTCCATACAAAACAGGGTCATATAGATAGGATATAAAGAGTGTAACAGAGTGGAAAAAGAGCAAAGATAGAGCAACTCTATGAGGCTGTGTAGAGTAGGTTTATATAAGCTATAATTTGGAAGTTGCATGTGGAGCATCAATTCTACTTTAACAAAAATAAGATATATAATTTAATTGGAAAGGTTTATTGAGATTTTTTGCATAGGAAAAAAATAGAAGTGTGTAAATGAGAGAAGAGAGTACATCCAAAAAACTACTGACAAAATTGTCATTTGGCTGCCCTGAGAGGGAACATTGGCAAGAATGAGAGACAGAAAGGTCAGAGAAAGAATAATTGGAAATGGCTATTTATAGCTGCTGCTGCATAGCTCCTAGGTGTTTCAGCACATGAAAATGCAGACTAAACCAGGAGAAGTTAATGCAGGTAAAAAGGTCAAGGAGATAGTCATTGCTGAATGGCATTAACTGGATCTTTGTGGAATTGTTGGGGTGGGAAAATAATTTCTGTATGTGGAGCAAATATCTGTAGGAAACATTGAAAGTATTCAGATAAATACATTGTTGTACTTTTAATATTATTAGTTTTGGCTCCTGAATGAAAATATTTTGGATATGTAGGAGGGAAATGTTGTAGGTCCACACCCTGTTTGCAGAGTGGAACACTGAAAACTATGCTCCCAGTGGAGGTTGTTAATGAAAATATGGAGGTGAAAACAGCTCTGAAGAGATCTCAGTTTTATGCTCTGGGTTAAGCGCATGAAACCTACAATGATTATAAATGAAAGATCTTCATTGAAGGCATTACTCGAAGTTATACATTAATGAGCAAAGCAAATCCAACTTCCAGTTCTCAGAAGAAAAGAAAGTTGGTTTACAAATATCAGTAAAGCTTGGGCTAAGATCTGCAGCGATCTGATACAGCCCCTCTGCGGGAAAGGCTGCTGCCCTTGGCTAGCTCTGGGCCACTTGGCAGAGCAATTACCTTGTCGAGGTGGGTGAGCTAGCAGAGGTTCTGAACTTTGAAAGTTTGTCTAGGTGTGTTTGAATCAGGTCATCTTTCTTTGTTAGTGCAGTGATTCCACATTGTTTTGACCATTGCTCAGAGTCACTGAACTTTAAAATAACATTGCTTTGCTCAGCTCTTCTGGCTAATGAGTTTGTCTGTCTGTAGGAGGTACCAAACTCATTGCTATTCATTGCGACAAAAAGCTTGTTTAAGCTGTGCCCTCCCTGCCCACACCCATGATAGTACTAACTATGGCAGTCTTAAAAGCAGAATTAGAGTCCTCACACTGAACTTTTCTGTTAGAGCTGTGAGTACCATCAAACATTCATTGTCAGGTACTCTTTGAAAAGAATAGTACTGTACCCATTACTGTGGACTTCCGATATCCTAATTACCTGCAAGCAATTCTGGTCAAAGGCCTTTGGTTTGAGATTTCCTTTTTCAATTGATCTCTTAGAGTTTAAGAACAGTAATAAAAGCTGAACTGGAAAATCTCAGTAAAACCTAGAAATAGCAGTTGAAGGCATTTAATCTTTGTGTGAATTAGTTAGTTCCATTTGTGTCCATGCTGTGTGACTGTGATCACATAACTGCAGAGACATGAAAAAGAAGCAGAGACAAACACTTGTCTACAGTTATCTATTTTGTGGGTGCCAGCTTTGAAGAGTTAATAAACCAAACTGTTGAACTGATATACTGGTTTATGTCATTGCTGATAAGACACATAAGGAGATTTTTTTATTGATATGTAAGTCTGCAAGAATAATTTTTGAATACTCCACCATTCCACAGATTTGCTAGAGGTAAACATATGAAGTAACTGCAGGGGGGCCTCTCTCTGCCCAGCACCCAGCAGTCTGGGATAACTATAATTGCGGCAGATTCTACCTATTTGAATGTTTGTGTCTTTTTCATGGTGATTTTTTTTCAGGTGGATTGTTTTATTTCCTCTTCAATTTATGGGAGAACAATAGGTTAAAGTCTTCATGATCAGTGTTTAACAGACTAAACAAAAAATAGTTTTGCTAATGTATTTTCAGTTATACTTTAAAGTTTTTAAGAATCATAACCTTATAAGTTTTTTGCTGCATGAATTAAAGTAATCCAAGAATATTCAGTCTGTGTAGTACCATGTGCATAAAGTCTGTTTTATAAACTTAGCAAATCTAATAATTCAATTTATCTTCCTTGAATTTTCTTTTGCTCTGTTTCATTAGTTGGAGGATGCTATGTATTTTTTTAAGTGAAAGAACAAACTTGTGAGCTGTCATCTGTCGATATCATGTGAATTTCTTTTTAATATATCCCATATAATCCCACTGTAACTTTGTTGAATTCTCTCTTTAATAATTTTTCATTTATTAAAAAACACAAGGCAAGTGATAAAGTCTTGGACGCAATTCAGATTATTTAAACTCATTGCCTTCAATGGAGTTAGATTGCCAGCTAATATAAGGCACTTCTTATGTCATCTATGCCACTGGCACTAGCTTCCAGTTCTGGAGACAGTATGCAAACTAGAAGTCAAATACAAAATTGAAAGTATTTATTTCGTTTATTTGGAGTTTCCCGATTACCTTTAGTTGCTTTCCAGCTGCCTAGTTCAAGAATCTTGTGCCAATAACCAGTGAACCAAAATTTTCTGCTGCACAAAATTTTAACAGTCTGTTAATTCATCAAAACCAATTCAGTGTAATTTCTGTTTATTTTGCTGTGATTGGCAATGTGCAGCTTGATACCTGATGGCTGTAATAGTTTCTGTCTGGGAATCATGGATAACGACTATGAGAACCATAGTCCATGTGAGAGAAATTTTTGATGCATATGCATATGTTTTTTAGAGCATTTTCTTCTATGATTAAACTCAGGAAGTCTAAGTCTTGTGACATAGTGATGTCGGAAGTAGTGATGTCGGAAGTATGGCAAAGGCAGGCTGTGAAATGGGCTGCTTTATCCAAGGTTTCTTGTCAAGGGTGCAGTACTACTGCGATAGATGCTATTCATGTTTCATATTTAGATTTTAGATTTTTATTGTCAGGTTGTGTAAAAAAAGCGGTTTTGTCTTTCCAAACAGATTTTGCGTTTTGTGCTTTGCAAGTTTTTCCTTGAACTGGCTTTTCTTTCTGTGTTGCAAATGACAGAATACAAAGGTTTCTATGGAGCAAGTGGGTTTAAGAAACATAAACTGTACTAAAACTAAATTTAATTCAAACTCCATCTGATGGACCATTGTAAGTCTAGGACAGTAGGTGATGCTGGAATATTTAGGAGCAAAACTGCAGTCCATGTAGGAACCTTTAACACTAGCAGAGAACACTGAATTATAGAAAGGTGACTGAGAGGGATAAGACGTTGGAGGACACACAGAATGCTGCATTGTTTTCCTATTTATATTATTAATATATATGGGCTGAGGTGTACAAATCTAAATGTCTTCTGGTGAATTTAATTAAATATGAGAGTTGTCCCAAGGGAAAGATCAGATATTGAACTGTGTGATCTTTCCAAAAGTATCTCACACAGGCTCGTAAGAGCTAGTGAGGATGCAGGAAAGCATCACTGCAAAGAACTGACAAATTTGTCATCTCCATTTATTAGTGCTGTGATAAATTTGAGAGTCTAATTCAAGCTAGGAAAATGTTGCAATATGGCCTATGAACTACGTGGAAGATGTCTTCTAAATAACAAAGCTGTTTCTTTTGCAGAACTACATGGCGTCAATGTTTATCTGCTTATAAAGGAAAACGTTTTTGGTGTCATGTTAGCTGTGTCCAACACAGCTAGAGTTCATTGTTTTGTTTGTTTTCTGCTATGTGAAAATTTCTGTCTTTACACTATACTTCGTGTGCCTCGAAATTTCTTCTTCTAGCTGATGACCTCTGCCCTTCTAAATGAATTTGTTGGGTAGAACAGTACCAGATGCTTTCTTGAGATTCTGGTATTTTCTGTTGTATGAAGTGACTTGTCACTTCAGTAGTGAAGAGGGAAAAATATTAGGTCATGATCTTCCTTCTGTAAATCCAGTTTCAGTCTTCCTCGTGCATTTCAACTTTGTGATCTTTTGTTACTTTAGTGCTTCCAGTATGTTAGTTGCTATCAAGTTGCATCACTCAGTTGACCATCTCATAGTTTATTATGATTATTCTGTATTATCCAGTTTTCTGCTTTCTCTTTCAGGACTGGTTAATGCACCAATAATGACCTGCTTTCTTGATGGCTTGCTGAACTTAATTCTACCATATAAGTAATTTTGATCAATATGATTCTGTCATAAAACCCTTAGTGGACTGCATAACATTTAAAAATCATTTCTCATTCTCTGTCGTTGAATACGACTCTCGTCTCTCTCTGCCTTTTAACATTTAATGCCCAAAGTGAATTAATTGGATGACTAAACTCCTTTAAAGCAGAGTATATTTTGAGATTGGGTGACACTGGTTATGAAAAACTAACATTGACCAGGCTCTGAAAAGTGTTGAAACAAAGGCAGGAACAGCCATAATTAATTTTTATTCAGTGTCAATATTTTGGACCTTGCTCTTCTAAAACATTGGAGATCTGTTGAATTATCAAGATCTAGACAACAAAAAAATGGAAAACTGTCAAATAAGTGAAAAGTATTTCCACTCTCCTTCATTGGAGCATGATAACTGATGTGGATAAAAGGAGAAATTGGCCTTCCTACCAGTAACTGGACATAAAGCTTTTTATTTTGTTGTCCTGTTCTAGCCTCCACAAATTAAAAAGCCAATGACAGGAATAGGTCTCCTCCCTGTAGGAGCTAAATTTAAACAAACATTGTCTTTGAAGATGTTCTGGTCGTGGCAATGCTGGAATATTTAAGGCATAAAAAGGCTAAGTCAAAGCTATAGCTTTTGTCTGTTGAAAAAAGTCACATTAAAGGCAAAGCAATTTCAAGAATGACTGCTGTTAGTATTTTTGCTTCAGGATGGACCTTCACAAGCTGAGAAACTGAAAGACAGAGAAAAAGGAGAAGAACCTATTAGCTGCATTCAAACAATGGTATCTTCAAGGTGGTGCTATAATATAGAGTGTGCTGGGTTATCTTTCTCTTTTTGCAACAAAATTTTAAAGCCTTTTTTTTTTCCTTGTGAAATCAAAGTCTCTCTGTTGCTGTGTTCCTGACAGCATCACAGTAGAAAGGTATGTTCCCTCATTTAGCAAAATAGCCTAACTCATGAGTAATTATCTGTAGGTGAGGATTCTGTCACTTATAGATATTGAAAATATAAAATGTTTTGGTTTTTTGTATATGGAAGCCACCAAATATGCAATAGATTGAGTCCCATAACTCTGCTAACAGCAAAGATATTAAGAAAGGGTCACCATGTATTTGAGGTAAGATAAAATCTTTAACAATTTACAATGGAAATTTGAAAACAATTTTTTTCTCTTTAAAGAAAACTGCCTAGGCAGAAATGATCTCTGCCCTATTCCTGCTTTTTCCCTTGCTGTATGTTTACACAGTGTTGAAATCATGTGAATCATATACAGATAAGGCCTCCTGGCTGTGCATGGGACTCAGTGCTCCCCACAGTTGTGAACTTCCTGAGGAAAAAACACCTATTCCCTTTGGGCGCTCCTGTGCTCACTGGGAGAAGCACTGCTTGTTGCTCTTTTGTGAGAACACCACGTGATGGTGTAGATGGTCCGCCCAGTCCAGGCTTTGCTCTTTGTCAGTGGTAGCAGGAGATGTCGTTTAGGGAGACATTGATGGACTTAATATGGAGAGAGAGAACCAGTCCCAACAAGGCTGAGAGAATAATGGATATTATGAAATGTAATTCTTGTCAAAACTGATTTAGGAAAAGCAGACAATAATTGAGATAAATGACTATGCTCCACTGCACCTCTTCCTCCCCCCCTTCCCCCTCAGCACTACAGGGACATACCAATGTGCTTTTGGTTTTTTTAGTGTTGGCTCTTTGTCAAGGTTACTGTTACTTGACTTTCTGATACTGTGTTGTAAAGCTCTAGTCAAATTCCTTTGACGTGGTGTCTGGAATACAAGGCATGACTTCTAGGGCTTCTAACCAACTGGAAGGAGTCGCATGCAGTTCAATAAATGCAATCATTTGAGTGGTTTGGAGTTCATGTGATTGTAATGAGAAACAAATTTCTGCAGGCAGCAACCAGAGACTCTCTGTAGCAAGTGGGAATGCTGGGAAACTTTGAAGAATATAATTTCTTCTTGCGTAAGTTTTAAGTGGATTTGTTTTTTATAAAAGATCTCTTTCAGTATTAGTTCATTAATGTTGTGAGACTTAGAAATGTCTGAGCAAAACCGGGAGATTGTAACTGCTGGCATTTGAGGAGTCATCCCTTAACGTAGCCTCCAGGCTGGTTACAGTGGTCAGTTTGTGCCGCAGTGGGGTGAAGGCAGATGGGACTGAGCTTCCCATTATGCTGATTTCCTGGAGTGGAAAATTTTCCCAGCTACTGGAAGGAAAATTAACCCTATCCCAGCTGAAACCAGGACAGGTGCCCTTGATAGAAATGAAGGCAGTGTTACAGGCAACCCTTTTCTTCCCCTGGAGTGAGAGAAGTGGCTCTGACATGGCTCTGTGAACATGTACCTGTTCAGAATTGCTGAGCACTGGGTGGAATAGCTAAGAAACCCAAAAGTTTCTGACAGAAACACAGCTAAATTTCAACAGAGGAACTTTTTAGAGTCTTCTTCAAGGAAAAGGCTGTAAAGATTTATCCACCGAAATGACCTGATTTAGAGAAAATTCAATTGACTTCTCAGCAAAGCCAGATTTTGACTCTGACTCAGCAATACTCACGTTGGTAACTTCCATAGTGCCAGTTACTGAAGTACATTTTAAGAACCAGAGCCTTGGAAATTGAAGTCCATCACTTAAATGCAAAAATAAATGCATCATAGTCTTCTAAAATAGCTCAGAAAAGAAACAGGTTAATTTTGATATGTAACACTGGCAGGGCATAAGGGGAAACTATCTGTTACTATTTTTTAGCATCCTAAAGAAGTTGAGCCAGTACTGAATGGAAATGCATACTTGTAGCTGGGAAATGGTCCTTGCAGTTGGGCTTTGAATGTGTGGCCCTCCTTACTGGGCTTTGCTCCCCCTTTAGCTGCAGTGTAGATCTGTAGTTTCTCTACCTTGTGGATCCTTATATGCCTGATGTGCTGGTTAGCTGCTTCCAGAACTGCCACACAGGACTGGAAAGGCTGGGGCCCTGTGGGTGTCTGTGGGAAAAGGTAGATGTGAGTCAGCGGTTTGAGCTTCACACTGCTTCTGCTGTGACAACACACGCCCTTTCTAAAGGGCATGTGAGTTCTCTGCTGGGTAATTGAGCTCAGGGACAGAGAACCACCTACTTCACCACAGCCAGACAGAGGGCTGTGTAGACTTTCATTGCTTGTTCTTCATGTATGCAAAGCCTATTCATTCCTTTATGTCCCCAATACACTTTGAACTTCTCCCCTAACCAAGAACCCACTGTTCCTATGTAAGTTGTCTTACACAACTGCCATGCCTTATAAACCCAGGCCCTAGTGCTGTCTCCATTCTTCCTCTGCCACAGTATCATCATGCTCCTTCCTTACCCAAACTTCTGTAGTCCCCTAACTCACAGCACTGTTGAAAGACCTAGTACTTTTGGAGTCTCTGTGCTGGCTTCCCAGAATCAGTGTCAACAACATCCAGCTCTAAGCTATGTGGTACTGCAGAAACTAGTGTAGCAAGAACTGCACCTAAACAGACACTGGGTCCTCAGCCTCTCCCCTACTTCCCTGTGAACCTTGGTGCCAGGGGGCACAATCTGTGATCACCAGCCAGCAATATACATGGGATCCCCAAACTGCAGCTGGTGAAGAGAGCAAAGGAAATTTTCCTGTGTGCTGCAGAAGGCGAGTGACCAAAGGTCAAGTCTGGTGGCTGTTCTGTGCCTTGTTCTCCCAGAGATGTGTCCTTCTTTGCTAACCATGCTCTCATGCTCTGTAACTCCCACCACGCAATCCAGCTTGGCTCCTTCCCTTGGGTACTGGGAGGGCTGGGATCAGCAGGCTGTTCAGCAGCAATTGGCCTCTGGAGGCACATGTGGCTTGGAGCTGCGCAGTGGCCACTGCTGTGGTGCACCTTCTCCCCAGCATGTCACCTGGGTTTGACCTTCAGGCCTGGAGATGATATCTAATTTCAATCCATCCTTATTGCTAAATCACTTTGGCAGCAAACTTTATTTACGTTTCATAATTACCTTAAAGTCTCATTACGGCAGACACCTGGTACTTGCTGTCACATTTAAGGTTGCAAAATAGTTTCCATAGCAACAGCTGTCTCTGCACACTATAATTTTTTAGAGTGTTTCTCTATTGGCTAAAAAAAATTCCACAATTGCTTTCTGTCCAAGGTTTAATTTTCCTATCAATCAACTCTGAATTAATTTGAGGTGAAAGAATATACTATTTCTTATTAGAAAAAAAATCCCCCATTTTCTTCTGGAGAAAAACTGTTGCAAAATTAGGAAGTCTGAGGACTACTAGTATTGAGAAATAAAGTTTTGTTTTAATTTATTTTTAATTAAAGTAAAACCATGCCGTTGGTGTATGTGGCGGTGATTTGTTTTTGACCATTTAGTTACACTGTTGTATGTCTGTCCTTCTGCTTGACTTGCTTGCCAGTTTTAAATACTTAAACATTTTGAAAAAGTAATAGCTATCTATCTTAAAGATTAGCTTTTTTGGCACGTGTTTTACTTTGAATCTTAGCTGCCCAAACAGTAAAATTGACCCCCTGTTTTCAGACTACATCCCTTTCATATTAATGTACATCTAACACTGTTAGAATCAGTCAAACTAAAGCCGTGCTGGGAGATTTGGAGCCTCTTGTGTTGCCTTTTTCCAGTCCGACATGAGTCAGGCCCAGGATTTGCTGCTTTAAATGTTTTTGACTTAAAATTAGCAAACTAATGTTCTTCATACTTAGACTTGTACTGACTCCTGACAAAATCTACCAAGCAAATCTAATTTGAAGAAAATACTACTTTAATTCTAAAGTTATTTGCATTTAACAAAATGGATTGTAAACTCCTGTAATCTTAGTAATGCTGTTTCAGATCTCACTCTATCTGTGTTCAACCATTGTCTTTTAATTTTATCATTCCTGGATTTTTTCAGTTTCTCAAGTTTTATGAAAACTCTTTGTATTATCTTTTTGGACTATTCTGCACGGTCTCCTTTGTTCAGTTTGGTAGCTTGTAATCGATATAAATCCCATTTAAAACATTTGAAGGATTTAAATTTTGGGCATGTATCTTTATCCATATTTGGGGGATAGCAAAATGTATTAGTAGTCAAGAGATATTTATGCTGCTTTTAACAGTATATATACTATGAATATTAATCTGGCAATGCATGGTCAGCTCTCAGATTTGTTGACAGTCTCCTATGCATCACCTTGGTGTCCACAGCAGTTGGAGCAGGATTACAGGCCTCCCATTGCACTTTCTGCTGCCCAGCAGTGCTCTGCATGGTGCTTCAAACGCACAGCTTCCAGCCTGACCTCAAATGCCCTCTCATCAAATAAATTACAGCCCAGTAGCAGTCTTTTTTCTTTAAAAAATGCAGTGCAGGTTAATTGCTCATCAGAAGAAAATACGGACATTGTATTTAAATTACTTTTATTCTATGCCTATATATCTCAATAATATTTAATAGTCTGAGCATATCAGTTTTATTGATGTAATGAAATAACTTCCTGTTCAAACTAAATATATGTGCATCAGTTTTCATACTACAACACTTTGTGTGTGAGAGAATGAGTTAATGGAAATTTACTTACAAGTAGAAAATTAAACACATTGAATTACATACTGAAAGTGTGTTCTGAAAAAAAGTGAAAAAATTCAGAATAGTAAAGCTGGTAACATTAATGTAATGTGACCATATTTTTTCATTTAGCATTAAAATTTATAGCATTACAGTTTCAATGTATGAAAAATAATAAGCTGTAGAACTTAGGCTGCAAGTCTGAGATGGATTCACTGTTAAGATAAAGCTGTTAAAAAAATGATAGAGATTTTTTGAAGGAAAAATCTTTTCCAGCATACTTGTGGTCTGGGAACAAATTTTGCTCCTAAGAGCACCAAAACACATACTGACTTTGAAAAAGACAAGTGATCTAGATCTTGTTTGAAGAAATATCTCATCAACTTGCCATTATAATGTAGTGGGATTAATGAATGGTATTTTTTTGACAGTTACATTACATAGGAAATACCTATTTTTCCCATTTACATTAAATAATGTATTTTCTAACATCTCAGAGACATATACTTAGTTTTATTAAAACTCAATTCTTTCCATAATTTTGAACTATATCGCTTTAAATTGGTAGTTCAGCAGCAGATTCGCAGAAAAAGTCACATTTACATTCACTTTTTCACCCTTCTTTGCGTCTTTCTTCATCAAGTTCAGACCTTCTGGGTTTTTATAATATTTTTATTGAAATGTTAATGTATAATGTGGCAGTACAAAAAGACATGAAGAAAATGTGGGGGAAGAAAAATCAGAGGCATCTAAAATAACATTTAGGGTAACTGATAAGAGTACATGAATATTTTCTGCTTATGTTCAGGTGCTGACTTTTAGAAGCTGATATATTCCTAAACATCTGCTCATTGTGTCTATTTCTTGAGCTTAGTGGGTTATTATTTTTCTATTATAGCTGAGTCCTGGACTATTCTATAACAGTAACATAGTTTTTGCAGTGTGACACTGCAAATTGTGTGGCAATATTAAACTATCTTTACTCTTGGTGTTTGAACAACACAAGCAGGCCAATAAAATAGATGAAAGTTGAGCTTTACAAAGAGGTCTAGCTAGAAATGCAAAATTATTTGTGTTTTGTATTCAACAGCAGGCAGTGTTCTTATGAATATGGATATCCAGGGATGCCTTTGTTAGTGAGAAGACATCAAATAAAATAGCAAAACAACACATTTTTCCTACAAAAACAGTCATTTTCCTGGGTGTGTAGGCAGCTTCTGCAATTTGCTTTAGTGTTTTATCATTGCTATATTTTTGTGTAGTGCATTTCCAAACTCTTTTCACAAGATGATTTCGCTTGCAATGACGGTTTATTAATGTTTGGGACTTGACATTAGTGTTTGATGTAGTGGTAACATCATCTGACAAAGGCTTTTGAGGAGTGAGAATCACTTCTATATCATTTTTTTAAAAAGAGCATTTCCCATACAGTCAGGAAAACCCACATTCTTTTGATTTTAAAGCCAGGCAACATGCTGACCTGAGCATGGACCTCTGGATGATTATTTGCTATCTACATAAAGCTCTCTCCTAGTATTTTGGACAAACTCTCAATTCCTGATCCAGCCCTTGTGTGCTGCTAAAGGGCAGGATAAATGCTGGAAATAGGTGGAAGGAGTCTCTCTGCTTTGGGAGGAACCTGTGGCATGGGGAAAGCCTGTGCAGCCACCTCAATACCATCTTCTTTTATTTTCTTGATATATTGGCTTTTGTTTTGGTTTTGGGTGCCTGACATGGTGTGGGAAGAAGAGATGTTGTGAAGTTTATTCACCTTACGTTTTGTTGGCAAAAGCCGTTCAGAGAGTGATGTGAAGCTAGTACAGATCTGAAACAGCCTTGGAACTGCTCTAATTTGCACGTAGAGCAGGAACAAGCCAAAGTGCGAATGAGAGGAATGAAAACAGCTGTAATCTTATTTCTAACTCCCTTAGATCTTCTGATGAGCATTTGAGGACCTTGCCTCAGGCTGCTGAATTGAGAAATTGGATTACAGTCGATTGCATTCTGTTGTATTTGCTGTTAAGCGTTAAGAAAAAAAACAAACAGGAAAAAAAGTTTCCAGTCAGAGGACTATCCTTTTTGCTTCGCTAGGAAAGTGATGACTCGACATATAAAACATTTTTTGCCATGGAAATCACTACAGCAACTGAAGAAGTATTGTTTTCATTTCACACTGGCTTATAGGAAGATATGGGTCATTTCTTATATCTCTGTTAAAAACACTGTAGAATTTTTGTCAGTGACTGGAAACACATCCCTGAGTAGAGGCTGTCTGAAGAAACGAGGCAGGCCACCTGCTCAGTCACTATGGGTTTTATGCTAGTAAGACATGATATGAGCTACACTGGTGGTCTGCCCTTATCTATACACTGGGAGATCTCTTAAGCAAGTTTTAAAAATCGGAGATAGATTCTTTTCAATCCTGCACATGCCAGCTTTTCATTTTAAGTCGTGTACCTCAGAGAAGGCCAAGTGGACTGCACTGACGCAGCTGTCTTTATCAAACTGCTGTACATCTTTCTAAAAAAGTGAACAGATTGTTTTCACAGGACCAACTTGCTAGGAAAACATCAATTATTGTATTTTGACTGTTGACTGGCATTGATGGCATTTGAATTGGTGTTGCCAGTTACAATTAACTGTTCCGGGCTTTGCATAAGGCTGACCAGTTTCCTGTTCACCAACCACCACTTTGACTGCTTCCAACGCTGCAATAATAATTGGGAACATTTTGTACTTGAGGACTTCCTTAGATTTTTAGGTTTGTTAAAAAATTGTCAGTAGTTCAGAGAGCTTCTCAGCTAATTATCTGGGCTTGCTGATTTGAAACTGTTAAATTTTTCCAGATGATACCTTCCATCTTCTTTTATTACAGGTCATACAATTTGGTTTTGTTCACAGTTGGGTAGGGTGAATATATCTTTTAGTGTTGTTTTAAACATAGCACAAAAAATTAAGAAGCATGTTTTCCTTTTCTGAACTGGTATTTGGTTGTACTACCCATATAAAGCACTGAGTATATGTCTTTCTTATAACCTTCTTTTTTCAGAATTTGTTTTTAAGAGCATGTTTTTGATATCTGTGATCCCAATGGCAATATAATTGAGTCCTTCAACGTCTGTTATCAGCCATTTGCATTATAAAGCTTGTAACATGAGTATTAACCTTTGCTTTATACCTTTCTTTTTATGCTAATAGGTTTTATTGATGATTAAACTGCAATTCTGTTTTGTTTCCCTTATTTTTTAAATCAGCTGCATATTTTGGGTTTGTAGAACTGTGGGTTGCTGGCATCCAGTAGGATTTTTGTCAGTGTTTTCAATTTGGAATGTAGTATTCTTTTTGCTAGTACACATGTATAGGGTGTGAAAGAAGAAGAAGGTTTCAGGAGATGGATGCTTTATAATTCTTATTCTATTTTTTTTAAAACTTTTTTTCTAAAGCAAGAAGTTACAAAGTACAGTGGATATAGCATTAAATAAAAATAATGCAGAGAGGTGCAAAATCAAAAAGAAACAATTTCTGTATAAAAAAAATATCTGAAAAATGGGCTGATTATACAAGAAAGGTTTTATTCAGGAGGAAAAGAGTAAAGATGATTTATCTTTTATCTTTTATTTTTTATTTTTTATTTTTTATTTTTTATTTTAAGTTTCAACTTCTTAGCTAAGCACAGAAGTCATGCATATGAAGGAAAGGTGAAGCAACTGAGTCCTTTGAAAGTGAAACAGTATGTCTCATCTGAGAATCAGGAGGGAATTCAGTGAAATATTTAATATAGACTCTCTTTTAAGTTTATTAAATAGGGTTTCTCAGTTTCTGAACTTGCACTGGAAAAAGTCCTAGCTGATATTAGATCTATTTGCTCTATTTATAACATTGTGATTCAGCTTGGAGACAGTAAAGGCAATGTCACCCAACAGAGAGCTGACCAGAGTGGGTTTATTACATGGATTGCTGTCTTGTGTTTCGAGATCTGTGGAGAGCAGGACTTGCTAATTATATATCTTGACTTAGATTGGAAAGAAATTTGGTAATAATTTTACCAGAAATACCAGCTGAAGTTTTACAAAAAGCAGATTTAGTTTGAATCAAAAGATATCATGTGCTATCAGCAAGCTTTTGTTGCATATATATGGCCCAGATGGCAACATAAGGGACTTATCAATACGAGGCAGGAACACAAGTAGTGTATTAGTCAGACTGAAAGTTCAGTTTGTTGTTCCCAACATTAACCCACTGTGGTTGGTTAGGCTTCTGGAAAACAATTTCGTCTTCCTGAACTGACAGTTGTATACGGACTAGTGTGTGTAATAGCAATTAGCGGACCCATTCCCTATAATTTTATGCAAGTGTTCTTTTTTGGTCGTACGTCTCTAGAATGTACCTGGCCATGTTTAAACTGGCCTACAGTTTAACTCTGGACTGTGTAAAGAAAGGTACTTGCCTGTTGCCTTGCATTGGCAAGTCATTCTCTGTAAACCTTCTCACAACTATGTTTGTAGCATTCTCTGTGCCAGAGTGGTTAGGTTAACCATGAGCCAGCAGTGTGCCCTGGCTGCCAAGAAAGCCAATGGGATCCTGGGGTGCATCAAGAAGAGTGTGGCCAGCAGGACGAGGGAGGTTCTCCTTCCCCTCTACACTGCCCTGGT
>Ga0065711_1038347_pt1 | contig 18870 bp, 16 predicted proteins | sample Hoacrofraction12_FD_59098 | JGI IMG/M metagenome (GOLD analysis project Ga0065711, IMG submission 59098) | Hoatzin crop microbial communities from Cojedes, Venezuela - Epithelial fraction 12 v2 (version 2) | ecosystem: Host-associated > Birds > Digestive system > Esophagus > Crop | place... | reverse complement strand
GGGCCGGGTCCCGCCGCCCCCCCCAGTCTCCTGATCCGTCTCCACGCCCCGGGGAGGGGGTTTGTGTTTCCCGGGTAGAGGCCGGTGCGCGGGGAGCCGGGGGGGCTGGCGGGGGGAGCGGCCGTGCGCTGCGAGGGGCCGGCAGAGCCGGGCCGCTGCGCTCCTGGGTGGGCCTGGGGCGCCTGGGTCCCTCCTCCAGCCGAGGCCGGTGGCAGATGGGGTGAGAAAGCGCTTCGGAGGAACGAGGCGACGGAAGGAGCCTCGGAAAACTGGATTTGGGGAACTGGTAGCGCTGGGCTGCTCCTGGACCGGCCTGTTGAGCAGCAGCGCTCGACCTCCCGCCTTCAGACATCGGCACAGTTCTGGTTTCTCGCCTCCGCGGTATCCTGTGCCACCAAGCTTCAGGATTTTCTTGTGCTGCTTCTGTTGAGATGGTGAAATTTGACATTAATTCCAAGCCTTACGTCCAGAAACAACGATTAGCACGTGCACTGGAGGATTTTTAATCATCTAGCAACTGCTCTGTTGGAGTAGTCTAGCAGCAGACCGGGGGTGATGGAGTTGGCTCTTTAACTAATTGCCCCCTCAGTGTTGTGTGTACATTGTAAATATAGTGATAAAGGCTAATGGTATGCTTGTTTTTAAAAAAACTTTAGCAGCCTTTGACGATGCGGTGGAAGAACGTGTGATCAATGAAGAGTATAAAATATGGAAAAAGAATACTCCCTTCTTGTATGACTTGGTAATGACCCATGCTCTGGAATGGCCCAGCTTGACCGCTCAGTGGCTTCCTGATGTAACGAGGTAAATGGATCCTTTTGCCTTTTTTTTTTTTTTTCTTTTAAAGCTGAATGAATAGTAAATCTAGGATCACTGTTTGTTAAGGTTGGACAGTATGTGATTCTGTTGTCTTTATCACTTTTTGTACCCTTGCCTTGCCAACAGCAGGGTGAGGACAATGAACACTAGAGAGATAATCAGTACAGACACTCTTAATTTGGGAAAATGTTTTCTGTTACTGAGAAGATATTTTCATGCATTTGATTTCTGTGTTTTCCTTCTTCCACTTTCACCCTCCCCTTAATAAGCAATTATCTACTCAAAGATAGAGCTAGGTATGATTTCTGAATAACCACCAATTTGTCCTAAGCTTCCATAGCAATGTTCTGCTTGCAGTGAATGTTTATGCCCTGCAAGAGTTATGTTCGGGAGGAGCTGCTAAGCTCTCGTCAAGGAAGGCATGGGAATGGTGGTCTGCCAGAGTGTTGTGCTGCGAGAATTTTAGGTTGAGATCTTGAGTTACGATCAATGATTTCCTCTGGAGGAAGCAAGTTTCATGTTGGAGCAGGAGAACGGTGATAACCTAAAGAGTGTTATTAGTGTTAGAAGTGGTCATCAGAAAGTCTTGTAATCAGCTTGGTATTTGTGTAAACCCCTTCTTTTGTTTCTCATGTAACTCTCTCCTCTTACAGACCTGAAGGCAAAGATTTCAGTATTCACCGGTTAGTCCTGGGGACCCATACTTCGGATGAGCAAAATCATCTTGTGATAGCCAGCGTGCAGTTGCCTAACGATGATGCACAGTTTGATGCTTCACACTATGACAGTGAGAAAGGAGGTAAGGGACCAAAGCTGTGGACCAGGGGGAGGTTTGACCATTTTTGTCTTTCCTTAAAGGTCAGGCAGCAAAATTCAGATATTACTTCTTAATTAATCAATTTATTTCTAAGTCGTACCCTTACTTAATAGACAAATGCTATGTTTTTTGAGTGCACATAATGTGTTAATATAATGATGTAAAAAGAAGGTGGCTTGTGGCAAAAGCATGTGTGTGTGGGAAAACCTCACCCCTCCCTATTTCTCATCAGGAATTGATATTGAATTTCATGGAGTACTGCTTATTGGTATTTTTATTATCACTTTTGCATTACTTAAACTTTTCCAGTGAGAAAGTCACTTATGTAAAGGAATGTTTTATTTCAGAGGAGTGTAACATTTCAAATGTTCTTGCCTTGTCTGAGTTCTGCTGCCTGTTAGCTGTGCCAGCCCCTCTTGGATAAAAAGAGTATTGTATTTTGTTCAGTATATCAGACTTGAATTCGATGCGTTCTGTAATCTGAAGTTGGCTGTCAGCATTGCTACAAGTTAGACATTTCTCATTTTTACTTGTTGAATCAATCCTCCTACCTGGTGAAAGTCCTTGGTGATCCAATGTTTGCTCTTCTTTTTGCCGGAAGCCTGGATTGTGCAATTAGTATTTTGATCTTTGGATTCTGAGAGTTATGCATGAACACAATGTTGTCTAATAAACAGTTTGTTTCTGCTCTATGTTAGTGTTTCTAAAAATATGCTACTCCAATTTAAAACAAACAAAACCCCCTGCTCTTTTTGCCAGAGCAGTGCTGTGCAGTTTTGTGAAAGTTACTGTGACTTTACTTATAAAGATAAGGTAGTTTTAGCAAGATGTAGTACAGTTGTGTATCTTAAACACGGTGCAGCAATTTGTTTTTACCAGAACTTTGTCAATTCTGCAATGCTGATTTTTATTATACGAAAGTGCAGTTACAGCACATCTGTTTCAAATGTACAACACATCTTCATTACAGACAAGGGTTTTAGGTATGGTAAATTTGGGACTTGTGTTGTTAAATTTGAAATAGCAAAAAATTTTTGGTAAGAAATCGTCTTTAACTTAGCCAAAGTCCTGATATTTTGATGTTACAAATACAGATGTTTAAAACAACATGCTATTTGAAAACTGGATTCTTTCAGTTACAGTTGTTCTTGTGGCTATCTTTCCAAAGAAGTGTTTGGTAGTTCCAGGAACTGAGTCTGGATCTTTGTGTCTTGATCTGAAACTGGCTTGTTATTTAAAACTACTCAATTCTTACTTCCAGAGTTTGGAGGCTTTGGGTCAGTTAGTGGAAAAATTGAAATTGAAATCAAGATAAATCACGAGGGAGAAGTGAACAGAGCACGTTACATGCCACAGAACCCATGTATCATCGCTACGAAGACTCCGTCCAGTGATGTCCTTGTCTTTGATTACACCAAACACCCTTCTAAACCAGGTGTCTGCTCCTTTGCTATGTCTGCGCTTCAGAGATCAGCCAGCCCCTCCTTAAGAAAGGGCTGATATAGCGAAAAAGAGGTTAAAAAGTTTTGTGCATCGCATATCATTTGTGATTTGAGGAGAAAATAGGTATTTAGTGTAAAAGACTATTTTATACAAAGCTTAAACATATGCATCCAATAGCTGTCGGTAGAAAGGTATGCTTTTCTCCTTTTGCTGTTTTACTGCAGCCTTTGTCGTGTTACTGTATGTGTTGGTATTTGGGTTGGTGGAAGGTGGCTTTTTGGAAACGGTACGATTTGCTGGGTAGCTAAGCTGTTTGTCCTGGTATCTTGGAAGAATATTAACAGTCATTTCCTGATGAACTCGTCAAGATCATACAGAGTAGCTGGTTCTGCCACTTGTGGGGAGGATCAGAAGTGCCTTTCTCACTTTCAGAGTGTGGTTGGAGATGATGAGAGAAAGAAAAAATACCGCAGGTACTATAGCACAAATTTAGAATGGACCACTGCCAGGCCATCCAGCTGAAAAAAGAAAAAAAAAAAAGCAGATTGGAAAAATGTGTGATGTGCTTTTATTAAGCTGAGGAGACACACTGCTCTGTGTTGTCTCAGTGCATTCTGTTTTAATGAGGTGATTCTTCGAAGAGTTGGGGAAAATGCTCAAAAGGACAGAGAGGGATCCTGTTGAAAATGTCAAAGCAAAGTTTAGTAAAGCACGGTAAAACTTAATGCCAGGTATTCCAGGATGCACTGGAAATGATACCAGGCACTGGAGTTCTTACGCTGCCTTTTTACAGACCCTTCTGGAGAGTGTAACCCTGATCTGCGTCTTCGTGGACACCAGAAGGAAGGTTATGGGCTGTCATGGAACCCAAACCTGAGTGGGCATTTGCTTAGTGCTTCTGATGATCATGTGAGTACTTTAAATATCGCTGGGGTGCAATCTGCACGTTGTGTATCTTGGCAAAGGTCAAAGATACTGGGATTTTTTGAGGGGGGGGAAGTAGGGGAGGTAAAGAGAACATCTGCCTAAAGATGCAATTTTAAAAAATTTTATTTTTTTCAAAGACCATTTGCTTGTGGGATATTAGTGCTGTTCCGAAAGAAGGCAAAGTGGTGGATGCAAAGACCATCTTCACGGGGCATACAGCAGTGGTGGAAGATGTATCTTGGCACCTGCTCCATGAGTCTCTCTTTGGATCTGTTGCTGATGATCAGAAGCTCATGATGTAAGTGGGCTAATGTCTTTGGAAACTGAGTGCTCTGTCCCTCTTGCTTTCCTGTCTGCTGCTTCGACCCTCAGTAAAATGGGATATAAACCTGTGGTTCAATTCCATGTTTTCCGTTTACAGCTGGGATACTCGGTCAAACAACACCTCCAAACCCAGTCATTCAGTGGATGCTCACACCGCTGAAGTCAACTGCCTCTCGTTCAATCCCTACAGTGAGTTTATTCTGGCTACAGGATCAGCTGATAAGGTACGTCTACCTTGAACTTGGAATATGCTTGCTCAGTTTCTGATGTGTGAATGTGGATGTAGATATTGGTTACTTCAACAAAAAATGTGGTTTTTTTGTGGCTGTTTTTTTTACTAGACTGTTGCTCTATGGGACTTGAGAAACCTGAAACTGAAGTTGCACTCCTTTGAATCTCATAAAGATGAAATATTTCAGGTATAAGAAAATGTCTTTATCTTCTATGCACATAGATTTAATTCTACTTATCTGTCTGGAAGAAATGAAAAACATTCCACTCTACGTTTTTATTAAATGTGCTTGCACTTAAAAACTTGTATATTCTGTTCTTTCATCTGCTGATCGTTTTCTGGCTTATTGTTGTGGAGCTGTGTAGCGCTCTGTGTGGGGTAGAGCTCCAGTACAGATAAGAGTGTCCAGAAAGCCAGGGACAGAGTGTAACAAACAAATGGCCAAGAGCTTTAACCACAACATAAGGGTGGAATGCTAGCAGTACAGAGGAATTGTAAATTATTCATGGCAGCAGATTGAAGCAGGGAGGCACAATGAAATGGCTGCAGTGTGTTCGTCTTCTCAGCCTGGTCCGGTAGGAAGTCTTGAGCCGGTACCTGTTAAAGGGTCTCGCCGGAACATTCTGTGACAACCAACAATTGCTAATTTTGCTGGTGTAAATATAGAATGTTAACATTAGGAGTAGCATGAGCTCAGTCGATGCAATATTTCCATCTCCAACTCATCCCTTACTCAGAAGAAAAATATGTCGAGATTTTTTTGTGGAAGCGTTACTACTTAACACTGTAGTTACATCAAAATAAAATTACACATGGAATCTTGAAATGTTGGGTTAGTGTGCAGAATTACGTGATCTTTTCTAATCCTGTGATCCTATTAAGTAGCGTGCTTTGGAGAGATTTCTCTCCAGCAGAAGTAGTAAATGGGAGCTTTTGGGCAGTTAAGCTTAATTACAGTGTTTTCTTTTTGTGTGTATACCGTACCTACTACTTAAGGAATCCACAGTTTACATTTGTGCAATCCTTATTCAGGCAAGGAGCAGCTAATACCCTTGAGAGCTGTTTGCACTTCATAGCACGTGGCTTTTGTTGGAGGACAGGTTACCTGTGGTACCTTTTTGGTGCTCAAATGCCTCAGTAGTGTATGAACGGTCACAAACCTGTTTCCTATGTTAGGACGTTTTTATTGGGCATACTCATATTTCAAGTTAATATCAGTGTGAATTCTCATAGGGCTTTCATGATACGAAACACAGTAGTGTTAGATGTGAATGTCTGTCATGTTGCAGCTTCTTTAAAACTAACTAACTTTCGAAATTCATCCTTGTCTGTAGGTTCAGTGGTCTCCCCATAACGAAACTATACTGGCCTCCAGTGGCACTGACCGCCGGCTAAACGTTTGGGACTTGAGGTAAATCCCAAATGAGTCACCTTGTCCTGACAAAATAGTATTGATGAATTACATCACACTTCAAAAAACAAATCCCCACCTGTTCATTTTTCCTCTTTTTTTTAATACAGTAAAATTGGAGAAGAGCAATCCCCTGAAGATGCTGAGGATGGTCCGCCTGAGCTGTTGGCAAGTCCTCTGAATCCCATGGATTGTTTTGTCCTTTTACTCATCTCTGTGGTGTAGATCTGAAAACATTCCCCTTTTTGTTTCCCCAATACTAGTTTATTCATGGTGGTCATACTGCAAAGATATCCGATTTCTCCTGGAATCCCAATGAGCCCTGGGTAATTTGTTCTGTATCAGAAGATAATATCATGCAAGTCTGGCAAATGGTAAGTTGTTTGGGAAGGTGCGGGAAGGGGCAGATGAGAGATGGTGTTGAGCTGCCTGGATTTCAGCATTCCTGGTTCTATTTACCGCTCTCAGCGTGACTTGCTTTGTGGCACTGCCGAAATCTCAAAGGCATGGTACAATCCACATTAGGTTTGGTCGGAACAATGGTTTACAAATACTCAGAAGCTGTTTTGTGTTTCTTATGGTTTAAAAAAAAATAAAGTACTTTTTTTTTTTTTTTTCCCCTTGTATGTTTCAATGAGAACAATATGTGTGAGATCCAAAGAAGAAATTGAGGTTTCTGTTAGTTACTGTCTTAATGAAATCTCTGCAAATGATACAAATGTTCTCCAGAGGATGGAGAGGAGTGGCAGTGAATAGGAAAAGTTTGCTGGCCCTAAATTACCAGCTGCTGAAGGTTTGGGAAAACAAACTTCTAATGTTCGAATAATATTTGACAAGGCCATACTCCTAATTCTTGTTTATCTATAAATCGGTTCACGGGGGCTTTGATCTTGGCAGCCTTCCATGTAGTTCTTCTGGAACGCGCCGCTGCCCAGTAAGAGGAGCTACTAAAGGCCTGCGCAATAGTCTGTTAATTGAAGCAAGTCTTGGAGCGGTCTCTACTTTAAGAAGGCAGGTTCCCATAAGCTAGAGTAACTTACAGGGTTCTTATGAAATGTTTCGGAGACATGGTTATTACGAAAAAGGTCATTTGCATTGCTGCTTTAATGTTAAATGGCCTGGAGGCATCAGGGATGGGTAATGTGTATCTGCAGGTGAAAAACTGCCACAAGTTCTTGAAGTGTTCTGGCAGATGGGATCGTGTTCAGCGTGGTGGTGACTGATGCTTCAGTGCCTCCGTCTCTGTCTTGCAGGCAGAGAACATATATAACGATGAAGACCCTGAAGGAAGTGTGGATCCAGAAGGTCAAGGATCCTAGATGACAACCTTTTCCTGTTTTTTAGTCTTTTTCCTTCTCTTCCCTTTCAACCCTGATGTTGACTTAACACTGGTTTTGAGACACACGTAGACTTTGTGTTCAGCCATCCCTCTGTAGATCCCACCAACAGGCGCTTTGACCCGGACAGCGAGTCCTCCCTAAGAGCAGGGCTTAGCCCAGCTCAGCCGGTACCGTGCTGTAGCTCTGGGTCACGTTGTCTACGGCAACCTCTTGCGCGTAGGGCTGGCTGTCCCGTTCTAGCTGCCTTCATCACACAGAGCAAACTTGGGTTTGTTGCTTTTTCTTCTTCTGTCTTTAGCTTGCTACAGCTGTGGGCTTTTGCCTAATTTAAAGAAAAGTTAAATCGGTAGAGCTGCCAGAGTACGCCTGAGCCAATGGAGATGATACAAGTGTTAATCCACTGGCGGTTCAGAAATGGAGTGTGGAAGGTCTCGTCCTCTTCAGTACAATTTGGAAGTCTTGGGATTCCCCTAGTTACTCTGTACCTCGTGGATGTGTCTGCCTCTGCAGATAGAAAGCAGACTTGCAGATTCTGACTTCAACTGCAAATAAATTTCTTTCTATATTTTTTGTCTCTGTTGGTAATTCTGGGTTTTTCATTCCTTCCTTCCCTTCCCTTTCTCTCGTCTGCTGGGCAACAGCGGTTTGGATTCGTTAGCTATTCCTGCAGAGCACTGCTCACCTTCCATGTCTTTTGCTCTATTGTGTGTTTCTGGAGCTGTGTTTTCACATATTTCTTTCCTTTCTGTGAAATGGTTTTTAAGACTTGGGGCCACCAAGTTGTAAAGGTGTATGTTTTTACCAACTGATGTACCACAGATGGCGAGCCCGGTAACCTAAAGCAGTATTGGTAGCTGGTATCTGTAAAGCAAATTAAGTGTGGATGAACGACTTTTTTTAGGAGTTAGTCCTTGACCACTAGTTCCTGCCCATCTTCCACTAGGGTGTCCTGTTCCACCAGCAACCTGTTCTTCTCCATGCTCCTCATGACTAACTGCCTGTAAGTGCTTCAGATGGAATAAATTTTTTCTACGTAAATGCTGTGTAGCTTTGTGGTTTTTGCGTCGGTGTTCTCCTCCTGCATTGACTGTGCTTTCTCGAGGGTAGGCTGTGCCTCCTCAGAAAGCAGAGAGAGCAAGGGCCTAGCCTGTGCCTGTGTGTCCTGCCAGACAAGGCGCTGGTGGAGATACTCCTTAGTTGGTAACGTGTGGACGCTTCTCCCCTTCTCGTTTCTGCTGCTAATTTTGTGAAATGACTACCTGAGCAGTGACTGTCCCCAGGCAGCCGAGCTCTGAAGCGCGCCTTCCACCCGAAGCGTGCTGCCGCCTGGGCTTTGGGCCTGCCTTCAGCCCTTTTTTGTTAGTCTGCAGCATGAATGGTCTGATCCATTACAAGCACCTTAGTTTGAGACGCGAGCTTGTTACTTTCTCTTTGAGACACAGCTTTGAGAGTTAAAAGGATCCTGAAACTCCAACCTTTATTTTCAGTGTGAGACTTTTATATAAAGTGGAAACCTATTCTCCCCAAACCAGTTGCTGTGGCCCACGGTGGAGCATGTCACAAGACAGCAGAGACCCTTGAAATACAAAAGAAAATCCCGTTAAAAGGATAAAGCTTCTCTTGCATGTAAACTTTAAAAATCGGCCCCCCTAACACGGCTTCCAGAACAGTATCTTCTGCACAGGCTTACACAATCCACCTATGGAAGAAGACAAGATACATTTTTCCAAACACAGCAAAACATACGTTTGTTACTCTTCGTATATGTCCGTTGTTCAGTGCAAGTACTATTTTCTCTGCTCCTCTGTGGAAAAGCAGTTTTACTACACGATGAACAGCAGCACCTCGAGAAACACGAGCAAACGACCGTCTGGTATTGCCGACTTCGGGCAGCTGCTGTGCGTCCGGCAGGGTGAGCAGCGACAGGAGACGTCCCCTGCAGCTGCCTCTGGCCTTTTGCTACAACGAGGAAAAGTCCATTGCTCCTAAGAGTCCTGGTCTGCTTTTTCTTCCGATTTGCAAAGGTGTCCGTAGATTTCTAAGCAGCCCCTGTACGGGTAGAAAGTAAATTTAGGCTACTGAATATTTACATAAAGTACTCTGGCTGGAGAAAATGGGGAGGGGGGACAGATGCTATTCCTGAGAAACATTCTTTTCGCAGTATGGAAGAAAAATTATTGGGCAACACTTGCACTGGCTCTGTACCTGGCCTTGTGGGTGTGCAGACCCAGCCCAGCCCTTCAGAGCCCTGGGCAAACAAACCAGCTTTAGCAGCAGGGAAGGTCGTTTTTGGTGTGAGCTATGGGATACGGCAGCTCGGAGCTGTGCTGAACTCCGAGGTCCCCGGTGCAAACGTGAAAATGAGGTGCCCTGGCGTACGAGAAGCCTTGCACGCTGTCGCTGCCAGCAATGGCGACGTGCAGATTGCCAGGAGTTAAGCGGCTGCGCTGCTGCACCCGGGTTAAATACAGGTCTGTGATTTAGACGTGTGATTTAGAAGGACCACAAGCAGCAAAGACACAGGGTTGCTGGGATCTGGTGTGAACCGTAAGTGCAGTTACTCTCATTAAGACACCTCAGAATGGCTGGTGACATGACGGGCTGAAACAGATCTCTTCCCCAGTGCTTTCCACGCTAAAGTCTTACCTGGATAAAAGAAAACCATAGCTATTTGTGGTAGGGAGTATCCTCCCGTGGTGTGCTTGCATGAGGAGGTTTGGGTGGAGAAGGGGAAAAAAACCCACTGAAGTAACAGTGAAGCTACAGAAAATGGTTGAGTGTGTACAGCTGAGACTGGAGTAACACACAACAACACAAAGTCTGGTGAGTCCACAAGCTTACAGACGTTTTCTAGAGCTTTAAAAAGTCCTGTGTAATAAAGAAGACCAGAGTGAAACCAGCCATGGAGCGTTACAAGCAGAAGATAGCGCGCTCTCGTTGAAGAGCATCCACAGCAGTGTTTCCCAAACCTAAACCTCAGCTCCTTTCCACGTATTCCTAAGGAAACCAGCCTGTTTAAGTTGTCACACCTGCTTCTTGGAAAGCAACCACCACTCCTTGTGTACAGGAATTTCCAGCAAATCCCTATTTGCTCGGCAAGGGGTCTGGAGCTCCTGCTGTGCTGCCCACCAGACCCCTTGCTCACACCTCAGCCACGTGCCCAGGGACCAGGAGCAAACGCCCACGGTGTCCAAAAGGTGCATGACCACCAGGCTCTTCTCCACCATCCTCCTCCTCCCAGCCCCTACCCATCCCCGCCGCGCCACAGGGACGGGACACAAACGGACTTGTAGATGGAGAGCTCCCGGTGGAGGCTGGTCCTCAGCTCCTCCAGCTCCTGATTCTTGCGCTGCTGGAGCTGGACCCCGTTCTTCAGCTCCTTCAGCCTGTCTTCCAGCTCCTCGACCTGTTCCTGGGGAGTGAGAAGGCAGGAGTGGATTAGCTGGGGGAGGAAGGCTGTCTCGCGGCCCACACTCAGCTGCTGCCCACGCTCTCCTGGGGGGATCTGCCTGGTGATGGTGTTGGTCTGGACAAGCAAAGCCAGGCTGATGGCTGGCCAACCACTGTCTTTAAAAATCTCTGCAAAAAAGCTTTGTTTTATTACAAAGGTGGGAGCTCAGGCTGGGATGTGATGTGTTGGGTCCTTAGGCTTCTCTTGGCTGGTTGGTTTTGTCCCCTAGACTGCTTTGTGTGTGTTTTGAGAAGCTGTCAGAGCTGTGTAAACCCACGAGGCAGGAGAAGATAAACACGGAGTTTGGGAAAAAGAAAATGTGGAGGCACATCAGGGATGCCTCGAGTCCTGTCCTCCAAGGGAGAGCAGACCCCGAAGTCCAAGCCGAGCAGCGTCGCGGGCGCTGGTGACTTGGTCTCCAGCTCAGCAGGGAGGAGAAGTGATGGAGGGGAGACACCAGCTTCCAGAAGCTGCCCAGAGCCAGGCTGGGAGCCGGCAGTGCTTACGAGCTGAGAAAAGGAGTGTTGAAAGGGGGGAGATTAATTGTGGAGCCTCTTTGCCAAATGTGCTCTTACAGATATTGAATTGCGTTGTCCCTCAGGACAAGGTGCCAGGGGGGAGCTGCCTGGCGCAGCCAGAAATAACCCTCTCGGGAGGCTGAGCCCCCTCCCTGGGCTGCGGGCACAGGACGGGAGGCCCTTCCCGGCAGTGGGAAGGGCAGGATCTGCCCCGCCAGGGCTGGGCTTTTAAAGAAAAGCCACCTTGATTTAAAACTGACTTTTCCAAATGCCTTAGCTTGGCTTCCACGCCAGCACAAGCTGTGGGGGACGTGTGGTGCCTGTGCTCAGCAGCATTGCTCTGCTCTGCGGCCAGCCCGTGCAGGGAAGGAAACCCCCCCATCCCCTCTGCCTCATCCCTGCTTGCTGGGGCCATCTCCGAGGGGCACCTGCAAAACCAAGCAAAAATATAGCCGGGAGAAGGGTTTTTTCTGGCAGCTCATCGGGTTCCCACCGCATTCCTGTAACCTCCTGTTTGCCCAATGCCCAGGGGCTGCTGCTGCGCCTGGGCTGGGCCAGGCCAGGGCAGGGGATGCATTTGACTCCGACCAGCAGGAGATTTTCGCCCTCCTCACCCTCCTCATCCACCCCTTGGCCCTACGAACGAGCAAGACCCTCAGCATCCACATTTCGCCGGCTGCACAGAATGACTCCCGCTCTCTAAATGCGCGGTGCCCAGCCGGGGCGCGTACCCGGTACTGCCCGACCTCTTCATCCCGCTTCTGCTTGACGAGGACGATCTGCTCCTCCAGGCTCCGGTTCTGCAGCCGCAGCCGGCTGACCTCCCCCTGCAAGGGCCGCAGGGCTTCCTTCATCCCCTGGATCTCCCCCTGCATCTCCTGCAGCGCCTTTGCCCCCGCCTCGCGTCTCTCCAGCAGCCGCAGAAGCTGGGGCTCGTAGTGCTCCTCCAGACCCCGCCGGCTCTCCGCCACGAAGCTCTCGAACTCCATGGAAAGCCGGCGGCTCTCCTGCAGGTACAGGTTATCCTGCCGACACGGCGGCATCTCCAGCTGTTGCCTCAAAACCTCCTTCTCCTTCTCGCAGGTCTCCTTCAGCCGGGACAGTTCGCCGGAGAGCTGCCCGGCCTGGGTCTCCAGCTCGCCCCGGTAAGCGGTGTGCTGGGAGAGGTCGTGCCGCCGGCTCTCCAGCTGGTACTGGCAAGCCACGCACTCCTTCGTCACCTTGAACAGCTTCTGCTTGATCTGCCGGATCTCATCCTTCAGGTTGTCCCTCTCCAGCTCCACCTTGGCCAGCAGCCGGCAAGCTGCCTGGATCTCCTCGTGGGCATGACGGATCTCCTGCAGCGCCGGCTCCCGGAGCTGGGCGAGCTCCGCGATCAGGCTGTCTCTCTCTTTCTCCAGCTGCTCGACAGCTTCGATGCACTCTTGGAAGTAGTCCCCCAGCTCTTCGAGGGTCAGGCACTGATGCTCCGCACCAGCCGCGTCCAGGGGGCTGCCTGCCCCCTCCGCATCCATATCCAGCGGGATCCCTGCCCCCTCTGCGTCCATATCCAGCAGGATCCCTGCCTCATCTGTGTCCACGTCGGCTGGGATCCCTGCCCCATCTGTGTCCATGTACAACGGGATCCCTGCTCCACCTGCATCCATGTCCAGTGGGATCCCTGCACCATCCACATCCAGCGGGATCCCTGCCCCATCCACGTCCAGTGGGATCTCTACTCCCTCTGTATCCACATCCAGCGGGATTCCTGCCACATCCACGTCCAGCGGGATCCCAGTCCCGGCTGCATCCTCATCCAGCTGGGGCCCTGGCATGTTTAGCTCCGCAGAAGCTTCCCCGCCGTCTGCGTGCAGCTCCGGGCAGGCGTCTGGGCTGTCCCCGTGCAGGGGTGTCACCCCCACACCCGCTGCGGGGTCTAACGGGCTGTGCGACAGGTCCGGGTGCGGAGCAGCGCCTGCGGCCGCTCCCTGAGAGGCTGAGGATGCTCCGGCTTCATCCAGCTGCAGCTCTGGAGGGGGCTTGGGCTCAGCCATCAGGTTCCTGGAGAGGAGAGGACACGTGAAGCAGAGCAATGAGTGTCACAGACCCCAGCCGTTCCTCTCTGCCCTGCGAGATGCGGGTGCCCACAGCAGGCTGAGCTGGGGGTGTGCTCGCTGTGGCCCCGCTGCCATGTCCCCATGTCACCCAGGGCTTGTGCAAGCCAGGCAGGGCTGCCCTTGCACGCTCTGAGGACAGCTTTGACCCACACTGTCAGCTTTGGCATGGGCCAAACAAGGGAAGAAAACCCTGTAAAAGTGACTGACTGACGGAGGAAGAGCGAGGGACGGAAACCCAGACCCCAAAACCAAGAGCTACTCCAGTGCCAACAGGAACTGCCCACCACGTTGTGGCCGATCCCCCCCAGCAGCACCAGTGTGACCAGCAGGACCAGCGGGGAGCTGCTGCGCCCGTGCCAAAACCTCGCACCTGACACCAGCACCACCAGCGCGGGCACTTCCAGTAAAGCTTGCTGGGATTTTAGCCATGTGGCATAACCTCACAGCGTGGGAATGCGCTGCTCAAGCGCAGGCGGGCTCCGGGGTGGCTGAGACGGAGGGAAGCACCCGAGCGAGCGGCGGCTTCTGCAGCGGGAGCCCAGCGAGCTCCGCTTTGCAGAGTCATCCGATCCCATCGTTATCCCCAGTCCCGCTACCTGCAGCTGCCACCACAAAATCCTCGCGTCTCACATTTGTCTGGCTGCTATTTGGGGTGGGATGGAGAGGACAACCCTCGGGGACGAGCCGGAGCTTTTCCTTGCCGCTTCCAGGAGCCGGGGCCGGTGGGTTTGACGGGAGGATGCTCTCACCTCCCGGCCACGCCGCTGAGCTCATGTCTAGTCATCCCCCGAGGAATGAGCACAGGCTGGCACTCGCAGGCAGCCCTCGGCTCGCAGCAACGGCTTCAAGGAAAGAACTGATTTTCACCGATACTTTCTCTCCTAATAAGGTAGTTTTCGGCGGCGATGACACATCGCGGCTTCGGACCCAACAGCCCGGCCGCCGGAGAGGGGGCAGCGCCCGGGGAGGTGGGCAAAGGGCTCTGCTGCTTTTTTCCTTGCCCTGCTCCAGTGCCAGCACTTATTTTTCAAAGTTCTCGGCTCCGCTTTGCGTCGGCAGGGTGGGAGGGAAGGATGGCAGTCCTGCCCTCGCAGCGGGGCGCGGGGGCTCGCTCCCACCCACCACCCCTCGTCCCGGAGCCCCCCAACACTCGCAGGTACCCCGGAGGGGCTGTTCCTCCCCCCACCTCCCCACCCTGGTCACTCCTGAGGGTCCAGGGATGCTCCCCAGGCGCTGAACCTCAGATCCCCCCACCCCATCCCCGCACCCCAGGCTTTGGCCAGCCCCATACCCCCGCACCTCACCGAGGCTCCCGCACCCACGGGACCCCCCCGGCAGACACCAGCCCCTTCCCCGCTCCCCCCTGCTCTCCCTCCTGGGCTCTTACCTTCCTCCCCCGGAGCCCAGCGCCTCCGGCTCTGCGCTGCACATGGGCTTGGCATGGGGCGGGGGGGGGTTATTAATAAACAGGGCTGGAAATCAGACTCCCCGGAGCAGCCGCTTCGCCCGCCGCTGCCTGCAGTGCCAGCTCGGGCGGCTGCCTCCCTCCGCCCCGGGAGGAGGAGGAGGAGGAGGAGGAGGAGGGCGGGGAAGGCCAAGCTGTCTGCATCCCTAGCAGAGGCAGCCGCAGGGGCTGGCTGCAGCCAGCCCGCATCCCTGGGGAGCATCCCCGCAGCCCCCCATCCTGCTCCGCCTCTTCCCACTCGGGATTTAAGCGGGAGATTTGCTCTGTGCAGCCTCAAACCGTCCTTCCCGGGGATCTCATCCTTCCCGGGGGGCGTGGGGGGCCGGGATGGGGACAGCGGGGTGCCCGGGGGGTGCTCCTGGGGCTGCGCGGGCTTCGTCTCTGAGGCAGGGGGCCGGGAGGGGAAACGCGGGAGGAGGCAGCACATGGCTGCCAAATGCAGCGGCCTCATCCTGCGCACGGAGGGTGCTGAATACCAATATCTCAGAGGTCTTTGGGTGCCCCAGGTCGGCCCTGCGAACACCCCAGTGATGGCAGAGCTCAGCCTCTGCCCACACTTCCACCCATCAGCCGGTCCCTGCCTCCCCTTTCCGCTCGGTGTCGGGGTGGAGACGGGGCCATTTTGCTCTGCAAAGCCCCGTGGTGGCCGTGGTCGCAGTCCCGGGCGCCTGGCAGTGACGCTGCCCTCGCTGCTGCCCTCGCTGCTGCCCTCGCCGCCCACATACGGGGTTCTCCACCTCTGCTCACCCACCGTCCCCGCTTTCCCACGGTGCCCACCCCCACCCCAGCACCCTACCAACGCTTCAGTGGTCATATTATTAGCATATATTTATATAAAATTGATATTTTAGATACATCGCCGCATTGGCATGGGCGCAACAGCCCGGGGTCAGGGCCCCGATGCCCCCCGCGGTGTTAGAGCCCACCGAGCCTACCTCCGCCAGGGCCCGGTGCCGCCCGCTGCCGCCGCGGCTCAGGAAGTCGGCACTCGCCGCTCAGGAAGTCGCCAGCTTACGCGCCCCAAAATCGCCCAGCAACGCGCACCGCAGCTTGCAGCATCGCCCGGTGCCACCCCGTCCCCGCGTCACCGGCACCGTCACCGCCACCTTGCCCATGCCTCGCTCTCTGCCGGACTGGCGAAATCAGGTTTAAAATCACTGCGCCTGTCCATCCCCTGGGAACAGAGCTTTAAAAGGAAAAGGGAGATTTGGGTGGGTTTTTTTTCTTTTTTTTTTTTTTGGATCCCGTTGCTGTTTCCAGCACGACCCACCTTCTTTTTCTCTCTTTTTTTCCATGAAGCGCCTCTATTTGTGCCGAGTTTTGACTCAATAGGAGAGGAATGCTGCTAATTCACACAACTTGAGCGTATAAATATATATCTGCAGCTGAAACTGCCAAGGGGAGAAACCCGCGGGTCGTACGGGCTGGGTCCAAGCAGCCCTTGTAGGGGATGGAGGGGACGATGGCGAGCCCGGGCTGGGGTTTATCTGATGAGCTGCCAAGGGCAGGGTGGGGATTGAAAAGGCTCAGCTGTTCTCTGCTCCGAAAGAGGATACCCCGGCCCCGGCGCGGGGCTGTTTTGTGGATATAACCAGGCAACCGCCGGCTCGGGTGTCAGCGGCCGGACCCCGACGCGCTCGGCCGAGCCCAGCCGGCCGCACGCACGCACTTGTGTCCGGCCGGCATGGAGCGACGTCGTCGTGTGTGAACCGGCATGGACTTTGCTCCGGTAAACAGGGCTGGCGGGGAGTTCTCGGCGGCGCTGCCGGAGGGGAAGGCAAAAGGCAGGGGAGTATTTGAGAGTCGGAATGTTCTGGCTGTTAGAATAAATGGCGGCGGCTCCCGGTCGCTGCCCTGCCCTGCCGCCACGGTGTCCCCGGCACGGACCCGGCGAGAGGCTGAAGGGGGTCATGGGGAGCAAAGAGGAGCTGTGGGTCACTTTTCCCCCCCTCCGGTGACCCAGTGCTGGTGCTGCCGTCCCCCTTCCCGGTGGATTTTTCCTTTCCGTCACGCACCGCGGATCTGCCCCGAGGGCAGGGACGGAGCTGGCACCGCAGCCTCGCCACCCTGGCACCGCCGCCTTGGCACCACCACCCCGGCACCGCCGCGGCAGCCCTGCCTCTGTCCCCGTGCTGTCCCCACGCAGTCTTTAGGGATAGGCTTGATGCACCGGGGAGGATTGCCCAGCTTTGGGGGCTCCTCTGCCAGAGGCTCCGGCAGGACCGTGGGGCAGCACCACGGGGGGCTGATCCAAACCACCCCCAGCCCACCCGAACCCCAGCACCCACGGGATTTAGTGGCGGCGAACCCGGGCGATGCTGCCAGCCCGGTGCCCTCCGCACGCGTCTCACCCTGGCTCCGTTTGCCGAGGGAGCGCGGAGGGGGGTCCGGCTGCGGTGCCGGATCCCGCTCCCCGTGTGCAGGAGCTGCAATCTGATCTCAGGGGGAAAGTGTGATTCATTGTCAGAGCCGGGAGCGCTTCCAGGGACGGATCCTGGCTCGGAGGGCAGTGGGGCCGTGCGCCTGGTCCTGCCCTGCCCTCGCAAGGTGGCCCTGGGCGGGTGGGGGTCCCCAGACGAAGCCGTCGTGGCCCTGGCAGCATGGGATGGCACCCGGGGACACTGGCCCAAGCCAGGGAGGCTGGATGGCACCGGCCCCTTGGGAGCAGCTTGGCTCACTTCGCCTCCTGCCTCAGTTTCCCCAGCTGAGACCTGCGGGTGGTCCCCATTGGGGTCCACCAGCGTTGATGCGGGGGTGCCGGGGGAATGCCACTGTGGGAGCCGGCACAGGGCTGTGCCCCAGGAGCTGGCACCCGAGGGCTCACCCCGTACCCGCCACGGAGACGCTGGCCCCGTCTCAAAACTCCCGGTGCCCTGGCCTGGACAAAGAGGCTCGGGGCAGATCCTGCGAGACGGAGGCAAGGTCACCCAGCAGGGCTGGAGGAAGAGGAGGAGGGGGAGGAAGAGGAGGGCAGCGTGGGCATGGGCCCAGCTGGGGCAGAGATGAAAGGTGCCGACCTTGGGAGCTCCACAGAGCGCGGCCGGACCCTGCCCGCAGGCCACAGGCACCGGCGGCTCCTGCTTATCTGGGTGCCGGGTCCCGCTCTGCCCGCGGCGAGGAGGGACGAGGGAAGCACCATTCCTGCCGCGGCTGCTCCCGACGGAGACGCCAGCCCAGCCAAGGGAGCGGAGCGGGGACGTGTGGGGGGTCCGGCTGCGGGGACCGAGCACCGGAGCCCCCACCAGCACGGCCACCCCCACGTCGGGCTCCTCCGGCTTTCTCTTCGCTCAGCCCGGACGCCAGGCTTCAAATGCTTGCAGACACCGGGCTTTAAATATTTGCACCAAGGCTGCCTGTCCCGGCAGCTCCCACAGCTGTTTGCCGCCCTGTGCCACGGGCTCGTGCGTGTGTCTGTGTGTCCCTGTGTGTCTGTGTGTCCGTGTGTGTCTGTGTGTCCGTGTGTGCACACATGTGTCCCTGTGCGTGTGCATCGTGCCGGGTCTGAAGGCACCTTTGAAGCAGCGGGGAGGGCTGCCTGGTTCTGGTGACGTCCCCCTCTTCCCCCGGGTCCCTCCCGGAGCCGCTGGCTGCCAGCCACGCTCCAGCCGTGCTGGGGGGTTTCACACCCCGAGTGTGGGGCTGCTGCCAGCCCGCAGGGCGCTCACGGGGTCATTCAGCCGCTGTGTCGGTGACATCCTGCACAGCACCCTGTGCCCGTCAGGCACCAAGGCTCTGCTGACCTGCCCGCAGGTTTTCCCGTTGCGCTGAATCCAGATCCTCGCACAAGAGCGGGAGCTGCCTCTCGCAGCCACCCGGCCGAGGTGCCACAGGCATGGGTGATGCTTTGGGGACCTTAGAAATGCCTCTAAATATCTGCAGGGTGGGGGTCAGGAGGATGGGGCCAGACTCTTTCCAGTGGTGCCCAGCGACAGGACAAGGGGCAACGGGCACAAACGGAAGCAGAGGAAGCTCCAGCTGAACCCGAGGAAGAACTTCTTCCCTCTGAGGGTGACGGAGCCCTGGCCCA
>Ga0065711_1007091_pt1 | contig 18871 bp, 13 predicted proteins | sample Hoacrofraction12_FD_59098 | JGI IMG/M metagenome (GOLD analysis project Ga0065711, IMG submission 59098) | Hoatzin crop microbial communities from Cojedes, Venezuela - Epithelial fraction 12 v2 (version 2) | ecosystem: Host-associated > Birds > Digestive system > Esophagus > Crop | place... | reverse complement strand
CCTCAGAGGGAAGAAGTTCTTCCTCATGTTCAGGTGGAACTTCCTCTGCTTCAGTTTGTGCCCGTTGCCCCTTGTCCTGTCACTGGGCACCACTGAAAAGAGTCTGGCCCCGTCCTCCTGACACCCGCCCTTGAGATATTTGTAAGCATTTATTAGGTCCTTTAGCGCTTGCTTTTTATTCTTTGCACTGTTACTCTTGTTTTTTTCCTTTGCCTCGTTAGTGCTCATACTATGCAGTGTAAAATAGTCCCCCTTATGCGATGAGTACACTTGATTCGCTGTCTGGAGAAGTAGTATTTTTAAAATATATATTGTATGCACATTGCTCAATGAAGTGGTGATTGAATTTGCCTGGGGTTGTAATTAGTCCTGTAGTGTGACTGGTTGTCATTCCTCCCTGGTGTAGATGGGGCCTATTTTTCTCCGGATTAGTTCAGTTTAGTTTATAGCCAGGAATTTCATCCGTTCTTGGTTGTTGTGGTGTTTACCTGGCAGCTGGCAACTAAGCCGCTCTCTCACTCCTCCCCTCCCCAAAGGGGTTGGGAGGAGAACGGACAAAAAGGTGAAACTATTGGGTTGAGATAAAGACAGTTTAATAAGACAACAAAGGAAATAATAATAATAAAGAATATTCCAAACAAGCAATACGCAGCAGAGTTTTTCTCACCACCCGATGACTCATTGCACAGCCTGTCCCTGAGCGGAACATGTGGATTCGTGCCCCCCTTGCCACCCCCTGTTTAGGTACTGAGCATGGTGTCTATGGTATGGAGTATTTCCATTGGCCAGCTTGGGCTCGTTGCCTGGCCCTGCTCCCTCCCGGCTCCTGCACACCCGCTCATCAGCTGAACATGGGAAACTGAAAATCAAAGTCCTTCATTTCTTAGCAACGACTAAAAACATCAGTGTTATCAACATTCTTCTCATACTAAATGCAAAACACAGCAGCCACTGGGAAGAAAATTAGCTGTATCGTGGTCGAAACCAGGACATTGGTGCTTCCCTGGAATTTACAAGGTGATATTTTGATTGCAGACATAGTCACAGAGCGTTTATTTGTTTAATTAAGACATAACTTCCGACAGGCCTTTTCCCAGCCTGCCTGAAGCAATCTGGATCCGAGCTTTGCGGTGGCCTCTTGGGAGCTGTGAGCTGCTGCAGGTGTCAGCCTGCCGAGCACGTCCTGTGCCTGGGTAGATGATGGCAGTGCCGGCCGTAGCGTGCATGCTAGTACCTCTGTGCTCACAGTACAGCACTGATGCTCGATGTCTCGGCTCCATCAGGAGGAGTACTGTAGAGAAAATATGTCTCATGTTTCTTGGTTTTCCTGTAGGTTCGTGTGCTTAAAAATAGCTAGCGTGCTCTGCAGTGAAGAGATCTTGCAGATTATGGTAGCAGGTTGTGAAGTTGAAGATGGTTACTGGTTTTGTTCCAGGCCTGCTGATACCTGGGATAATGAGTGAATCTGCACATTCCTCTTTGGTGGATTAAGCTTAATTAATGGTACCGAGATGTCCTGGTTTTGGCTGGGATAGAGTTAATTTTCTTCTCAGTAGCTGGTATAGTGCTGTGCTTTGGATTTGGGATGAGAATAATGTTGATAACACACTGATGTTTTAGTTGTCGCTAAGCAGTGCTTATGCTAAGTCAGGGACTCTTCAACTGCTCGTACAGCCCCTCCAGCAAGGAGACAGGGGGTGCACAAGAAGCTGGGCAGGGATGCAGCCAGGACAGCTGAGTCCAGCTGGCCGAAGGGATATTCCATACCATACGACGTCATGCTCAGCGTATAAACTGGGGGCAGCTGGCGGGGGGGCAGGGGACTGCTGCCTGGGGACGGGCTGGTGAGCATCGGTCAGCGGGTGGTGAGCAATTGCATTGTGAATCACTTGGTTTGTAAATTCTATTATCATCATTATTATTGTTATCATCGTCATCATTTTCCCTTTCTTTTCTGTTCTATTAAACTGTCTTTACCTCAGCGCACGAGTTTACCTCTTTTCTGCTTCTCCCCCCCATCCCAGTGCGGGGGGAGTGAGCGAACGGCTGTGTGGTGTTTAGCTGCCTGCCGGGTTAAACTGCAACAGGAGACTTGTGAGATCCATACAGGTTTGTGCAGGTGATGGAAATGGCTCGTAATCGTAAAATGTATCTGTGAGGAATGATTCTACACCAGACTTTAGTGTTGGATTTTTCTCTTGTCTGTGGTTTTGATGTACTGTTTCTCAAAATACAGGTAGCTGGTTTTCCTCTTTCATTCCTTTATCTAGCTGCTTGACCATGTGATTAGCTTTATGTGAGGAACCTGATTTTACAATTTTAATTATGAAATATTTTTTCAGTCTGTTGCAGTTGATGCCTGTTTCAACCCTTGTTTTCAACGGGTGCTTGCTATATTCATTTTAATAACTGTTTTAAGTCTGATTCAAGGTCCCCGTGCACTATTAATATACTTACAGTGCAGCATTTTCATGCAGTAGTAAAGTTTTGTGGTGGTTTGACTGAAATCGAGTTAATTTTCTTCATGCAGTGAGAAACTTTTCTGTCTCATGGCTGGCCTGGTTGTTGTTTGGGCTTGGTTTGAGAAGGAATGTAAGAACTTACTGATATCTTAGCCGTTACCAGGGCAACCAAGGTGATACCCGTAAATGTACAATTTCCACTTAGTAGAGTGATTGTAATTAAACTAAAGTAGATCCTTGCTGTTTTGAGAAGATAGGAAAGCTCTAAGATAAAGAGTCTCCTAAATAATGCTACTTAGACAAACTTGACTTGCTGTTTTGGGGGGTGGATAGGAAAGCTCTGAGATAGAGAGGCTCCTAAATAATGTTATTTGGACAGCTCAGCTGTGGGAGGGCAGATGCACCAAGCTACAGAGATAAAGAGGCACCAAGAGGGCACCGAGACCAGAGCAAAACAACCTGGAAGGACATGGTATACGTGATCCTAGAACTGAGTTTGCGCAGAAACAAAGGTCAGCCAGCGGACACTGTGATGAGAAGTGTAAGCCTTCTTAGGACCCCCAAAGACCTCCTGAGGACGCTAACAGACATGCATGAAAGACATTTACGTGTGCTAATTAGTTCTTGGAAAAGTCATAAGTCTTCCTTAGCTTCCTATCTGCCGGGTGTGGGGCAGCTGGGAAGGAGGGCAGAGTTGGACAGACCTTGACTGACATCCAGACTGATCAGTGAGAGTATTCCATACAATCAGCGTCATGCTTTGTATATAATTGGAGTCGGCTTTTCCGGCTCACCAGAACGGTCTTTTGGGGGAGAACCGTTCCAGTTCAGCTCTGTTTGGTTGGTTTTGTAGTTCTGCCGTTTTGCAGCCAGTCTCTGGGCCTCCCTGCTTTTCTTGTCTCTTCACCCTCTCTGCAGGATTGGCTCTTCTGGACCGGAGTGCTCTCTTTCTGGGACTGGCTGCTCAGCGCGGGCAGAGTTCATGAGGAACTGCATTTTATTTTATATATTAATAGTATATTAGTATCATTTTGTTATTCCTGTTAAACTGTGGGTTTTTTTTTCTCAACCCAGGAGCTGTCCCCGCGGTCCATTTCTCCTCCCCATCCCGCTGAGGGGGAAGGAGAGGGGTGAGCGAGTGGCTGTCTGGTGCTTAGTTGCCAACTGGGGTTAAACCATGACAAATTTCAATGCAGTCTTGTATACACTGGATTATTGAATGTCTAGCCAGAGAGGCTGGACAGAAAGAGAAGTCATAAAGGTAAATAAAAAGCAAGTAAATAAAGTTTTGTGTTTAACTAATTGAGACATTGTCCTGGTTTTGGCTAGGATAGAGTTAATTTTCACAAGAAGCTGGGAGGGGACACAGCCAGGACAGCTGACCCAAATTAGCCAAAGGAATATTCCATACGATATGACATCATGCTCAGTATATAAAGAGGAGGAGGTGGTGGGGGAGGCAGGGATCACTGCTCAGGAACGGGCTGGGCATCGGTCAGCGAGCAATGGCACTGTGCGTCACTCGCTTTATATATTCTTTCACTAATGTTATTGTTATTTTTCTCTTCCTCTGCTGTCCTATTAAGCTGTCTTTATCCCAACCCACGAATTTTACCTTTTTCTTCCAATTTTTCTCCCCATCATGTCGGGGTGGGAGGGCGAGTGAGTGAGCGGCTGAACGGCACTTAGTTGCTGTCTGGGGCTAAACAATGACGACAGATGTATTTCTTAAGCATATGGACTCCCTTTCTTATCTCAGATATTTCCTGCCACATTTAGTGTGTGTCCTCACATTTAAATAATTTAGAATCTTAATTTTAAAAATATGGTTTCAGGAGAAAAGCTGAAAAAAGTGCATGCCAATGGTAGATCTGGTTAGCTGAGGTTGGTAAAAACACGGATGGGAAGTTGAGGTGTCAACAGCAGAGATGAGGCTGACGCCGAAGTTAGATTTTACTATTCCAACTGCATCAAACAAAAAAGACATGCTCTTTTGTCCTCCTTTTTAGACACACAAAAACTAAGGTGAAAACTTAAGTGGATTTTAGAGAAAAAAGTGTGTTTTAAACCAATGCTTTTGTTTGATTAATTTCTTTTGCTCCTAATTAGCATGGATACCATGGAATATGTACAGCTTATGAGACAAGCTGGGAACCAGGATTTTAAGAATGGAAATTACTCTTTGGCCATCAGAAAGTACGATCAAGCTCTGCACATGCTCGGTTGTTTAATGCAATGGGTCCCGTAAGTATTCTTGGATTACAAGATGTAAACCGTGAGACAAGTCTGAAATTTGTACAGTACTACAATACGCTCAGAGCTGTATTTCTTGCCCTGACACCTGATTTTCTTGGATCTTTTGTCACGCTCTTTAGTGTTTTATAATTAAAAAGGAATTGCTACTCCTGACATATATATAGGAGAAAAGTTAGTGACTATAATGTGAATATATAAGTATCAGTTATATGTCAGTGTAATTAAAGCTCAGATTAATTTTCCGTAAAGCGTGTTGGTTTCTATTAAATTACTTCTGTTTCTTAGCTGACACGCTGTGGATTAATCTTGCTGTGATTCTGCCATGCACTCGTAATATCGAGGGCCTGTTGTGTGGGTCATCTGCTGGTCTTTAAAATGATTCATGCAAGTTACTTTGTTCTTGTTACTTGGTCTGTCTTAGTATTCTCAGCTTTGTTAAAAAAAAAATTTTTCAGCAGAAGAGTTCTTTGTTTCTTTCCAAATGTTAAGTGCTTATTTGCATCAGTCAACATCAGTCGCTAACGTTACTAATGATTAAATACTGGAGTATGATGTTAACTGTTAAATAGTCATTACTACTGTCTGTTAGCACTGTTATTAACCTAATTTAACACGAGCTGTTCATTTATTTTGACTATTAGCCGTTTAGACTAAGTAGTAAAAGAAGTCTGGAGCGTATGCGGGGAGTAGGACCGAGCAAGGACAGAGCCGAGCAGGCTCCCTCCTGCGCCAGCCCCGCGCAGGCAGCAGGGCTTCGTCGTCGTACGCTGGGATCTGCTCCTGAGCATCCCCTCTCCCCTTGCCGTTCACCTCGGCAGGATTTGCAGGATTTGCTTGCATGCAAGTGTGCTCTGAACACATTCAGTGTGGTTGAAACAACTTTCTTGAGTGCAAATCAGTAGACGGGAACAGATGAAGGATGCAGCTCTGTGGCACGTACTGTTGGTACGAGTGCAGGCAGGACAGGCTTTCCAGGGTCCCTGGTACCCTGTGGGCTGTAGTCCTGCACTTTGTGTGCAGCTGCTTCCAGAAACAGTATATTCTGTTCTCTAAAATACATTTCTGTATTTCTTGCTGTTGACTTCACAACTGGTGATACAGTAAAAGTGCTTTTAGATTGTTTTTTTGGTGACCAAAATGTGTTTATCATGCTAGCAGCTTCCATTTGTGGGTCTTGTTTCCTCCTGTTCTCGGCCATTGGCTTGCACTGAGCCATATGTAGGTGTGTCGAGATGGTTTAAACTCTTAAGTCCTCATACTGTATTAGTCCGGTGGGTTGGCTCTCTGCTTCAGAAGAGATCAGGGTATCTCCAAGGGTATCACTAAGGTATCATTTAGGATGTCCCTAAAAGGTTTTGTAGCTGATGTTCAAATGATCTTTATTTTCTACAACTCCATTTTTACCTCTGATGTTGTTAGGTGGGTAATATAGAGACTCTTTTATTTTTTTCCTATACTGTAACTATGAAGTACGATGCGTCCTTTTTCAAGTGAATAAACAGTTACGCTAAAAACGTGTTTTTAGGTGTTCCAGGGACATAGCTGTGTTACACTGCAACAAATCAACTGCCCTGTACAATCTTGGTAAATGGAGCGAAGCGGTGTTTTCAGCCTACCAGAGCCTACACTGGGATCCGGAGTACGTTAAGGTATTCAGATGTTAAAGGTGGCAGTTTTTGCACGCCTTACGTTTTAAAAACAAGTGTCAGTCTGGGTTGGTTTTTTTTTTATTGTGTTTTGGGTTTGAGGTATGATAGGCAAATAGAGCATAAAATTCTGGAATTGGTATTTGACTCTGTACGTGAGCATCAGAGTTACCGCTGTAGTAGTACTTTTACTAAGACGAAGCAGCTCTCTTTCGCACCAGGATATGCTGGTTCTTTCTGGGTCCTCAGAAGAGAGGCACCAACAATTTCAAGAAACATAATTATTTTATTAATATCTCAGACAAGGCGATAGCAAGTAACAAAATCCTACATGCCGTTGTGATGCTGGAGACCCGGGGGTGACGCAGCATCGACCGGGCCTCTGGTCAGGCCACGGCACGTTGCGCAGATCCCATCTGCAGTGAATTTCACCAGCTCTGCGTTCACTTGTGGTCTTGCAGGATCTGGCTCACGGTACAGATTCATCAGTTACTGATAGCTTTGAAGGCTCCCTGGGGCAGTGTGCCCTGGTATTTTTTTCGTCTTCATAAGCCTACAGTTCCTGGGAACAGTACGGGGTGATCAAGGTTGGATTGTGTTTTCAGTGGACAGAACAATACACTCCAGATATGCTTGTGATTAAGTACACATTGATTAAGAACACATCGACTCAAATTCTCATCTGTTGGGAATGGGAAGCTGTTGTACAGTATTTATGATACGGAGGCAGACACTTGGATTGGCTTTGAGGTACAATAAATAGTCTTCTGGACTAACCACTACAGACTCCAGAGGCTTTAGTAGAAGGTATTTCATTTAGATACAGTAAAGTTGCATGCAAATACCAGTTTAACTTGCGCTGTGTGGCAGCATGCCAGTTATCTGGTGTGAGTCAGTTGACTTCACACAATTGACTCTGAGCCAGTACAGCCTAGTTCAGTGGTGAATACAAATGCGTTCAGGTGCCGTTGGCTGAAGAATATATGCATTATGGTAAATACTGTAAAAAGCAGTGACAAGGGGACATAAACATAGATTCTGGACCTCGTGACAAAAAAAAAAAAAAAAATCCTGTCCAGAGGGGGTTAAAATATAGTTGCTAACAGTCTGTCTTTCCTCCTGTAGTTATTTTCCAAATTTTGTATTCCAGGATTTGTCCCACTTTCACAGTATATATGATGACATCAGCATATTAGATATAATTTATATATGATATATAAATACATAGCATAAATATGTAGCATATATATAATTTATGTATGATAAATACAATATATTCAAGGGTTGTTTATTGCATTTTTTTGGATTTGTGTGTAAGAAGCTGTAAAAATACACTGCATGTCATTTTGATAGCATAATTAGAGAATTTATGAAAAAATGATAATGTTTTGTTCTGCAGTAAAGATCTCTGGATATTTTCCCAACAATGGTCTTTTTTGGTCTCCTTTTTTTCCTCAGGCTTATTATAGAGCTGGCCACTCATTGATCATGTTGTCAGACTCTCATGAGGCAATTTCTATGTTTCATAAAGGTCTGGTTCTCCTGAACGCTTCTGCAGATCGAACCCAAGTTGCTGATTTTATAGCAGGAATCTTCATAAGTGTCAATGGTAAACTCGAATTAAGAGCTTAATTTTGCTAAGAGCCTTGCAGTAGTGGTGACAACTCGAGTCCTTGGTAGGGTGTCCTTCATGAGATCATTTGTTTGGTCCTTAGCACCACAGGTCTGTTTGAGGATTATGAATATGTTGAGCGGCCTCATCAAAATGGTGTGATGAACTTGGCCCAGTTTGCATACAGCAGATGCCAGCAATCCCAAAACACTGTGCAGGGGAGTGTGTTGTTTCACAAGAACATGTCAACTCTGGAATAGTTAGAAAAGGTCAACATTCAGAGTTGGGGAGACAAGGTTGGAGGTTTGGAGCTCCAGACCCCTAAGGCTTTAGTGGTTTTTGTCCAAACAGCTCTGCTTTTCTTTTAGCTAGGTAGATTTGAAAATAGTTAGAAGATGCTCAGCTTAAACTTGAGTTTTACAGTGCAGTGTATTCCAGTGTGGGGGACTTACCCTCAGCTGCTAATGGGCAGCAATGGCAAGAGGGAATTTGGCCTTTCTGTAGTAGCATTATGTGGGTTTTTTGAGCGGTGTCCACCCTGTGTCTCCCTGCTGTCTCCAGTCTCTCCTCCTCTACTTGCCTTTTTGTCCAGTTTGCAGTTTTTGTCTGATGGGGCCTGCAGGCATGCCAGGAGATTTTGGGGTGTGCCACTGCTGCATTTACTTGAACTTGTAGCCCTGTGTTAAGGACCTTTATTAGCTTTAGCAGCATCTGTAGCTGGGCTCACCCACAGGTGGAAGAACCACCACGAGGTTCACAATGTCTTGGGGCTTAGAGGTGTTTCTTGCGGGCAGGGATTAATTATTTTTTCCCTTGCTTAATGAAGACTGGCCACTGATAACAAGGTGCCATATCAGTTGGGTGGCCAGGGATATTTGAGCCCCCATTTGGCATTCTCCTGGGTATTGATCAGTGCTGAAATCGTCACTGTGCGGTGGTGAATTAATTTAGCTAACCCCAGCTTTGAAAGTGCTGTGTATACTAAATAGTTTTCTCAATTGCTTGTTCTTGCAGATGAACGAATCTTTCCACCAGCTTTTTCCTCTGCATATGATTATATTTTCAGCGCAAGGTTTGATGCACTGATTTGGCAAGCAGTGATAGAAAGGTTGGCGCAGAAGGGGAAGTGGCGGGTAAGTCTGTTGTGGCGTTACCGACCACTGCGCAGTAGGTGCTCCCAGCTTACCTCTTCTGGGTAAGCGCGTGTTACCTTTGAAATCCAAAACGATGGGTATTTGTTGTTCCCTGCTTCAAACATCTTGATTTTTAAGGCCTGAAAAATGCTTTTAGTGGTAGGTAATTTCTGAAATTCATTTCCTTAAGGGATACAATGGGCTTGAAATGCCGCTTGTGTCCTGCTGTGAGTTTGTCCCCATCTTTCTCATAAGCCATCTTTAAGTACTGAAAGGCCCCAATAAGGTCTCCCCAGAGTCTGCTCTTCTCCTGGCTGAACAACCCAACTGTCTCAGCCTTTCCTCGTAGGAGAGGCATTCCAGCCCTCAGATCACTTCTGTGGCCCTCCTCTGGACCTGCTCCAACAGGTCCATGTCTTTCATGTGTTGAGGGCCCAAGAGTTGGATACAGGACTCCAGGTGGGGTCTCACCAGAGCAGAGCAGAGGAGCAGAATCACCTCCCTTGACCAGCTGGCCATGCTTCTCTTGATGCAGCCCAGGACACAGTTGGCTTTCTCGGTTAGAAGCACACGTTGCCAGCTCATACCCATTTTTTCTTCCACCAGTATCACCAAGTCCTTCTTGGCAGGGCTGCTCTCAGTCCCTTCATCTCCTAGTCTTTACTGATAATGGGGATTGCCCTGACCCAGGTGCAGGACGCTGCACTTGCCCTGGTTGAACCCCTTGAGATTCACATGGCCCCACTCCTCGAGTCTGTCAAGGTCCCTCTGGATGGCATCCCGCCCTTCTGGTGTGTCAACTGCATCGCTCAGCTTGGTGCCATCTGCAAACTTACAGAGTGATTGAGTGCACCACACAGTCCTACTGTCTATGTCATTGATGAAGGTATTAAATAGTACTGGTCCAAGTATGGACCCTTGAGGGACACCACTCATTACTGGTTTCCACTTGGACACTGAGCCATTGACTATAATTCTTTGGATGCAGCCATCCAGTCAATTCCTTATCCATCCAACAGTCCATACATCAAACCCGTATCTCTCCAATTTAGAGCTAAGAATGTGGTGGGGGACTGTATCAAATGTCTTCCCGAAGTCTGGGTAGATGGTATCTGTAGTTCTTCCCTTGTTCTCTGGTGAAACTATGTGGGTTTTCAAGGAGCAAGGTAAAGTTTTTAGGGAAACTGGGAAAATTGGAAAAGATACAGTATGCACTTCTTGCTTTCTGCTCGGGATGTTGGTGTAGCTGGGGAGTCTCATCCCCATGAATGTAAAGGCCCATTCCTAAAGCGCAGGGTCACTTCAAAAGTATATTGGAGAGACTTTCGGGGCCTGACCTTTCTCATGGTTTCTATGTGAGGAAACTTTCATCGATCACAGCTTCCCACAGTACACTGTGTATTACATTCGTGCAGTTGATAAATGGAAAGGGAGATTCAGTAATCTGTTACGATCTTAAAAAGAGATCTGAAGTGTTGTTAGCCTTTGTTTGCTTTCCTGCAGGATCTGATGAGGTAGTGAAAAACAAAGGTTCTAAGTGTGCTTATAAGATCACTAATATATTTTTTTTTTTCCAGGCTTGTCTGTTGTTGTTGTCTGAGAAGAAAGAGTTGCCCACCAATCTCAGAGTCAACCAGTTATCACTGAAGAATCTCTTTGAGGTAAAGTAGCATCCTTTCTATTTGCTTGTGTCAATTTCTTTTCTTCCTGTTACTTCAGTGAGAGATTTTATATCTTGTGTGCAAGACTAAGACAGATCAAAGAAAAACAAAATGGAAAAAATGCAGGTACTTTGTATGATTATATTAAATCATCTATTTTCTCCTTTTTCATTTGAACGTTAAAAAAATCCTTAATTTGCATAACTTCGGTGTGTAATTTAAAGTTTCCTTTAATATGATCACAAGAAATCATCTTCCTTCAAGCTATTCATGTCATGCTTGGAACCTGAGAATTTAATGCTGAAAAATGTCCGACATCAGTGAAGTTGGATATATTTTCCAACCAGGACAGTTTATGATGTCCCTGGGATACGGTATTATTATACTTTGCTAGCCTGTCTCTGGACTGCTTCATGGGGCCGAATATGATCACAGGGAGTTGAGGTGGGTGCAGTGTTGGAATTTTCCCTTCCCTCAACATCCCAGGTTTTGGTAGGTTGCTTTATACCTAGGCAGTGACTGTTAAACTGTCTCCGTAAAGGCTTTGGCACTTTCCAGATGACTTGGAGGATTTTGGCATGATGGAGACGTGTAGTAGTAGACAAAATAGCCACAATTCCTAATGCCTTTCACTGAGGTGATGGCATCTGCAGACAGCAGAATTTGATCTTTCTGTAGGTCTTCTAAAACTTGCTCTTTGTGATTCCGCATGTTCTGCAGCGTTTGAGAACCTCCAAAGCTTTCTACGCTGGCAGGACAAAATAAAATCTTCCAGCAGAGATAAACTGCCACGCTCACGTGTACTTTGACTGCTGCTGGCTGGCTATGCCTGCCTGGTGCACGTGCTGTGCTGTGCCCACTGGTATGCCAGCGGGGCTTTGCTCACGTCGCTGTGCGAGCTCGGTGGCCTTGCAGGGCTCACTGCTGCTTGCCCCTGCAGGGGCGTCCGGCCAGAACACTTTGAAAGTGTGAAGGGGTGTGCAACCATTGCTTCTGGCCCCTTGGGAACCGGGGTGTAGCTGGAGACCAACTGCCAACCAGGAGCTGCTGGGAGTTCAGTGTCTCTGCAGCGCAGGAGCAGCTGGTGTCCGCAGCAGCAGCGTACCAGCTTTGTACAGGCATCTCGCGGTGTCTGTGTGTTACCGTGCAGTGGATGCCCAGCCTGCTTCAGCTGCAGTTATGTAAAGCATTTCTTATGGACCATTAAAAAAATTCCTTTCTGTATGCGTTTTTTTGGTTTTGTTTTATTCTTCCATTTCCATGGCAGGGCAGTTGAAAGTAGATCATAGAATCACAGAATGGTTTGGGTTGGAAGGGACCTTAAAGATCATCTGGTTCCAACCCCCCTGCCATGAGCAGGGACATCTGCCACTAGACCAGGTTGCTCAGACCTCCATCCAACCTGGCCTTGAACACTTCCAGGGAGGGGGCAACCACAGCTTCTCTGGGCAACCTATGCCAGTGCCTCGCCACCCTCATGGTGAAGAATTTCTTCCTAATATCTAATCCAAATCTGCGCTCTTTCAGTTTAGAGCCATTCCCCCTTGTCCTATCACTACACACCCTTGTGAAAAGCCCTTCTCCATCCTTCCTGTAGGGCCCTTCAGGTACTGGAAGGCTCCTCTAAGGTCACCCCAGAGCCTTCTCTTCTCCCAAACCAAGCTATGATTCTGTTATTCTTTGTGTGTGTAAGTTAATTAACTATAGTTCTGCTGTATGTAATAATAAACATACAATAATAAACATACCGTAAAAAGATACGGTTACACATTCATTGAGAAATTCCACTAGGCTTTGTGCTGGAGTATACCAGATTTCTTACAGCACTGTGGTTTTCCTGACGGAAGCTTTGGAAGATGTTGACTGTAAGCTACGCAGTACATTTGCTTGGCATTTGCAGGCTGGCAAATTAGCAGTTTGGGGCATATTGGTGGAATATGCTGGCATTTGCCATTTGGCTGTTACAGTGCTTGTGGTACCTTTGTCATGATAACTTCAAGTTGGGGCTTTTTCTATAAACGTATTTCAGTTAGATGCCTGACAGAGTGAGTGGGAGTAATTCTGAAAGAGAAGGGGAAGGCAAAGGAAATAAATGAACGTCTGTTCTCAGGCTTGTTTGTAGTGATAGCAGAAGAATTAGCGGATGAGTGCAGACAAGCATGCCTTCGTTAGCTATCGTTAGCCAGGTGTGCTGTCCCAGTGCCAGCGGAGTAGTCCGTATGGGACTTTGTGCTACCCTCCACCAGCCCTTGGGTGTTCTCTCAGGTTTTTGCGGGAAGGGAATGTGGACCAGGGTTCAGTTCTAGATCAGTTGGGTCCGTGGACCGGACATTGACGTGTCTGTGGTGCTAGAGCAGCATAGCTGTGGTGGGAGCCTCAGCTGAAAGCAGCTCCCAAGCAGAAGCGGCTCCCAAGCAGAAGTGCCCATCGCTACTGCCATGGTTTGCAGCTCTTAGCAGTGCCCTGGCCTGGGGCATGGCAGCAAAGCAAGGGGTGAACGTGGTCCTCACACTGGTGGTACAGCATGGCAACGCAGTAGAGGACACCTGTAGGGTGTCTTAGCAAAAAATCTCCCTTCCTAGGCAAACAAATCAAAGTGCCTCATTGAGAGAGGAGGATAAGTGTGGATTGCCTTTGCAAAATAGCAAGCCCTGTGTTGCTGAATTGGCCCCACCAGTCTTAGCTATTCTGGTGGGTTTGTCGCACGTGCAGAAGACTGAAAAAATCAGGATGAAAGATCTCTAAGCGCTGCTTCTCTTTTGAAAAAATTAGAAAACGTGGCTTTCTGACAACACGAACTTCCCCTGCTGCCATTACGTACTCCCTGTGATTAGTTCTATTTTGATTTTGTAGCTGTGCACAAACAGTAGTTCTTGCCAGGCAAAATTTGGCATGAGGTGTTAGAAAAAAAGATTTATTTGTGGATGTTGGAAGCATGTGTGAAGACTGGTATTTAAAAAGATGACTGGCACAAATGGAGAGATTATGTCTGAACACTGTTTCCGAGCTCCCCCTCATGTCCTGATCCTTCTGGCGCAGTGTCTCAATTTCTGTCTGAGCTTCCTCTGCCTACCTCCAGAGTTCCCCATGTTGCTGTACCCCTTGCAGGCTGTGCTTTGTGTTCATTAAGTCCTTGCTAAAACATCCTTTTTCAGTTCAGCCACCTTCTGCTCAGCCGCTGTGCTCTCAAGCTTGGTCTGTAAACTTCCCTGTAAATTCCATACTTTTATCAGAGCACCTTCTAGGAATTTATCTGGCCAACTATCTGTCTCCCAAGGCTTAACTCCTTTGTGTGAGCAGTCATACTGTCACTGTTGTCTTAATAGTGCCAGATGCTTCCTGAGCTGGCTGAGAGTAGGGCTTTGCCCTGTTCCCCATCCACGAGGTTCCGGAGCTGTATAAGGACTGGTTACCTGAGTTCCCCAAACCTCCTTCCCCCAGTCTCTAACTCCCTTTTCCCAGTTTCAAGTATTTCTCCAGCCTTTTCTTGCTTTGGGGTAACTGCATGTGTAATCTGCCTCATCCCATCTTAAAAGGCACAATATCCCATTATGGCATTATTTGCACTGAGATGCAGTAACATTTGTCTAGACAAGTGTAAGCCAGAAGATTGCAGTCAATTACGGAGAAGAAATATAGAAATAAATATTGTAAAATTGACTTCAGGCTCAATGGTCTTCAGGGCAGGACAAGATTATTTTAAGATTCATGAATGTCACTTAGGAGAAAAGTATTTGTTTTGAACTTCTACTGGAACTGTTTCATATAGAATAAGTGTTTCGTTTTACCACGGATATGGATTAATTGTTATTGTTTTGCTGGTTCTTGTCATAAAAACACCATGGAAGCAGGATTAAAAAACAGCCTTTTGTGCATGTAAAATAATACGCTGTAATTGTTCTCTCTGTTGCCAGACTGCTGAGTTGTATGGGCGTGGTGAGAAGATGCAAGAAGTAGCGGAGTTAGTCAAGTGGCTGATTTCCATGGGGGCGAAAGTTGAAACCATCGGAGCGTATCTGCTTCATGCTGTCGTCAGGCTGTGTATCAAAGCAAGTGAGTGGCACCCGCAGCTAAAATAAAACACCGGTGGCCTTCAGCGGAGAACTGACAGCTTAGAGCTTTTTCGATTATTATGTTTTTATTTTTTTTCCCCCATTTAGAGCTAATGAGCTCCGATCATTTAGGTGTAACCTTGCAGGTGTCAGTAAGGCACCATCTTGAAAACGTTGTAAGCACTCCCTGTGATCACCTGTGCCCGACAGTGGTACAAGCCTAGTACGGTTGTTCTCTTCTGTGGTTTGAGGCCAATGTGTGATTGACGTGGGTCTGATAACCGGACTAGATCAGCTTTGACAAAAATACAGGATTTCTTCCTGGCAGCTCAGTGTGGAGCAACAGTTTCTGTACGTGCTAAAGAGGCCATGAGTCAACCTCAGGTTTGCATGCGCAGCGAGACAGTGAGAACGTAGCGTCATGTGTCCCACAAGGCAGCTGGTTCTTGACCCTCATTTCTTTCATGTATTGCTTCCCTTTCCTACTCCCTGTCTTTGAGAAAAGGTTTCACACAGGTGCATCTTGCCACTGCATAGGGGGAAAAAAAACAGGATCTGTTTCTCTTGTATCTCTCTTTACCATTTATAACAAGTGGGGTTTTTTATCGTTTCAGGAAAGAACCATCTCTTCAGGTGGCTACTGACTCAGAGGCCAGACTTGAAGGATAGGATCAACCAGCAAGACAGGGATGGATGCACCCTGCTGCATGTTGTGGCATCTTCCAGTGACTATTCCCAGAAACGCAGTAAATATAATTCTTTGTGTGTGTGTGTGTATGTGTGTGTGTGTGTGGTGTTTTGTTTTCATATGGGAAAACGAAGAATGGCAGAAAATTTCAGACCCTGGTGTTTACTGTTTCATGCAAAGCAGGAAAATGAGAAAGTGCTTTTTTCTGAATGTAGACTTTGTAGTGGTAGCTAATATTTAAACATTTCAACAATTCCCTTTTAAAATTGTATACCTGATTTGTGGCCGTTTTCTTTGCTCTTTGGTTTGGCTGGTTACGATTTTCCCCCAAGCGTGCTGCAGTTTTTAGAAACACACAAGTTACCTTTTAAAGTTTGATGTGACCTTAAAATCATATTAGATCGCCTGGAGACCTGTCCTGTTCTTTTAAACAGGTGAGGATTGAAAATGTAAGTAGCAGCGTACAGTGTCAGAGGAGGAACATTAAATGCTTTCCTTCACTTTTTCTGTGGGGTTTCTTCTCCGCCTGGCTTTTCTTCTTGTATTTCTTGCTCTGCCCGCTGGGTGGCAACAGGAAATAAGCATCAATGCCAAGAGAACACCAGCCTTCAGGGCATGAAATGCAGTGACATGCTGGTGGTTCTCCTTAATAGTATGAATGAAATGCACACAACCTATATCTAAAGAATTTCATTTTCTGGAAAGCTGTAACACGTCTTTTGCAGCAGTTCCATCTGTTGCTAAATGATGCTTGCCTTTCCAGAAGAGACCATGTATGTATGTATATATATACATTTTAAAGTATATATATTAAAGTTTATTTATAATTTTGTTTATATAGTGTATATTATATATGCTGTGTAATTTTATATGTAGTTATTTGTTGAAGTTCATTTCTTTATGTAATGTGTATATTATATATAAAGTATATATATTTGTTAAAGTTTCTTTATACAGTGTATATATTATAGAGAAAGTATATTTATAAATATAAATATACATATAAAAATAAACACTTGTGCCCATCAGTTAACAAAAAATAATCCCTACAACAGCTTGAATGGTAAGGCTTAGGCAAACAAAGCAAGACATTTGTGTTAGCCTGCACCATTTTTTTTCCCTCCTCTAGGTTTTGCCTGTGGCACGCGCAGTGACAGAGGCCGTGTGCTGTGGTGGCGTGCCTAGGGGACATGTGGTGGTCTCGCACTGACTTGCTCGCTGTCGCTCAGTTTTCTCATGCATGCGTGACTTGGTTTGGTGTTCCTGCGCTCCCCCAGCTGTTACAGCTGAGGCAAGAGGAGTACAGGCAGCTGCTTGCAGGGCTGTGAAGTTTCCCCTGGTAGTACAGCATCACATACTGAGAATGGAGCAGGTCATCTTCCAGAATATTAGATACTGTGCCGAGGCTTTAAATCACCATTGTATTTATCGTGTTTATGTGTGATCTGTAATACTTGTTGTGAAATGCTATAGAGGATAGTAGTTTCTGTTGAAAGCAATGGTACCTACCGTTAGTCAAACGAGACATCTTTGTTCTAAGGCTTATTACCAAGAAAATCATGTGGTTTGTGTTGCATGGGAAAGAAACTCAAAGCCTAGTTGTGTATGTTTGTGCCTGAATATGTGAAATATTCTGGTTTATTGAGTCACCTTCCAAACAGTAGCAAAATCCTGTTTTTTTATGTTTTGGTGGTTTTTTTTTCTTTATGTACAGAGCAGTTATTTTAGAGACTGGAGAAGAGGGTTGGGACATAAGGCAGGAGGTGAATTCCACATATTGCCTCTGGCTGGTGAGATGCTCATGAGGCACCCAGTCACTTTGTGTTTCTGTGCTCCCATTTCCCAATTAATAATGATGCAGATAGAGGTTTAATTTTTTTTGAAGGGGTTTCTTGTGGGGAAAGATACCTAACAATACCTCGTTCTTATAATGCTGGAAAAATTTAGATTTTTTTTTTTTTAAATCATGCTAAAATTTTGCCAGAAAATGGAAGATACAAAGGAGAACAGAACAACCCCCGTGAACAATGAGAATTATTCTTCCTCTAATGTTTATTCATGTTATATTTTAGACCAAACAGAAGATGTGATCATGCTGCTGAATTTTGGGGTTGACCCCACTGTTCCAGATGCACGGTCGAGATACGTCATTGATCTCTTGAAAAAGAACAAAAACTTCGATGCTGTAAAAGCAGTCAGCAATCACATTGAGAAACACATTTCCTCTGAGAAACGGACAGGTACTACATGGGCTGTGTGCTTGTCCAGTTTAAAATTACATCCTGTAGATGCAAAATTGTTTTATTTGTAATTGGTAATAGTAGGTGTTTTATAAGTAACTTTTCCTATGAGCTGTCACGCTGATCTGTCAGTCAGTGGTGAACGTTTTGTACTTGCCTGAAGGTGAATGCTGTCCACCTGATGTTCTTAGTATATCGTCCAAGAAGTAACTAGAAGTTGCTGTAAGTTACTATAAGCCACTGTGTTTTTTTCTCAGCCTTAACATGAGGCTCCCCCTGCCATAGAAACTACTTCTTTTTTAATGTGTTTTTTTTTTTATTTTTAACCTTTGACCTTTACTTTAGTTTTTGTGAAAGAAAACATTTTGTTAACATATTGATAGCATATTAAAAGGCTTTTAATAACAAAAAATGTTAATAAAAAATGCTAACAAGAAGTGTTGACAAAAAAAAGAGAAGCCTTGAAATGGTGAAAATGTGAGTGAAACGTTGCTGACATTTTTAACAACTAAATAACATTTTAGTAAGAGCTGTTTGTTCACAGAATTTTAGCCATCTTTGACCTATGTCGGTGACATGCAGCTGAAACTCCTGTATTACTTGGAAAATTTTAACCTCTGCACATGCTAAGGGAAAGGAGTAGCAGAGCAGACTATCAGACTAAAACTAGGAGAGCCTCTCATAACCAAAACAGGGGAGCTAAAATTTAGTTACATTCTTGAAGTATGGGGAAACTTCAAAGTGCATTTTAAAATTTATTAATGATACTTCTACACAATTTTCAAAGAACCTGTTGTCTTGCATAAAGACATAAATCTTAATAGTCCCAGTGCTAATATGAAGTTTCATGAACTGGGATGATAAACTGGTTTCCAGTCTGCTTTCTTATAATAGCCTGTCAGTTCTGAAAAGGATTCTGACTTCTCTGTTTTTTTATAATTTTCCATTCTGGAAACTAACGTATTAAGAGTGATTGCCCAAATAATCACAGAATCCCAGAATGTTCGGGGTTGGAAGGGACCTCTGTGGGTCATCCAGTCCAACCCCCTGCTGAAGCAGGGTCACCTACAGCAGGCTGCACAGGACCTTGTCCAGGCGGGTCTTGAATATCTCCAGAGAAG
>Ga0065711_1005903_pt1 | contig 18873 bp, 14 predicted proteins | sample Hoacrofraction12_FD_59098 | JGI IMG/M metagenome (GOLD analysis project Ga0065711, IMG submission 59098) | Hoatzin crop microbial communities from Cojedes, Venezuela - Epithelial fraction 12 v2 (version 2) | ecosystem: Host-associated > Birds > Digestive system > Esophagus > Crop | place... | reverse complement strand
GTGTCTCTCTGGAGTTCCCAGGGTGGCAGCACACTTTTTGCAGATATTTTACTAGTGTGTCCGGATCCTGCACTTGTTCAGGGGTGAGTTTAAAAAACACCGGGGGTGCCCACTGCTCTAGGTACTTGCTCATGCTGTCCCACACACCCAGCCACTCACAGCTATCCGGCCCCGGGGCAGGTCTCTGCACGATGTTCTTAACAACTTGTTTAACCCTAAACAAAACCTGAAACCCATTCAGGAGGCAGAACAATAGAAACCCACTGGCCTGAGCATCCCACGGGTACTCGAAATTCTCAAAAGCCGTTAGGACCAGCCTGAAGGAAAGAGGGGGGGCGAAAGAGTGGGGGAAGGTATCCCCTCCAGTTTTCCCTACAGGCTGGGTTCAATTATTAACAAATTCTAAGACATAGGATCCGAGGTATGGAAATGACCGCAGTGCCATATGCAAATACAAGCCTAATTTCATGCACAGTGATGTCATCATGTCATAAGTCGACATCGTACAATACAGTAAAATCAGAATCCTGATCCTTTTCCCCGAGGTAATGAACAGCACAGCAGTGAATACATACTGTAAGTAAGGATTCAAATACCAGAGCCATTTGATCAATGTCAGAAATATTTTTTTACCGGCGACTGCTTAACTAACACAGTAATTGCATATAACAATAATCTGAGAAAGCTGTTTTAACACACGCTGCTCAGCCCTGCCGTTATCCCCACCCCACACTTGGGCGCCAAATTTAATGTTATGGTTTGGCTGCAGGTGGCAATAAAAGCATCACGCGGCCGCCCCTCCCTCCGCCGGGGTGCGGAGGAGAATGGAAAGAAACAGGCAAAAACCAGTGGGTCAGGATAAGGGCAGTTTAACAGAATAGAAAACAAAGGGAACAGGAACAACAATGATACAGAAAAGGGGAATACACAACGAAAACCGCACAACCCAGAGAGCCACTCCTGCTACTGTGCGCTCCCGAGCCGCGAGAGTTCCCGCTGCCCAGCTCCCCGCCACCGGAACCCAGCATGGCGGCACATGGTATGGAATACCGTGCTCTGTTTGGCCAGGTTGGGTCAGCCCGCCCGGCTGTGTCCCTTCCTGGATTCCGGTGAAAATTTACCCTGTTCTGGCCAAACCCAGGACAACCCTGTTCAAGTGTGCCTCTGTGCACAGGTTGGGATAGCTAGTCATTAGAGGCCTCTTTCCTGACAAAGTATGGACTGAAGGCTTAATTGCAAATCTCTTCAAAATACAAGCCTCTGATCTTTTAAAGCAAACTTCTCACACCTCACAGACTCAGGTGCTGTGGGCCTTGCGAAAAATAAATCGTAATAGAAGAGAGTTTCTGTAAACCTGTAGGAACCCTTGCACATGCTTTCCCTCATCACATCAGTAGTAATAACTCTCCTTACATGACCACAGGGAATGTTATACTTTTACAACCCAGCAGAACCCTCAGAGAAGGTTTTACTTGTGGAAGCTTATGTTGAAAGAGTCTGTTAATGCTATTATGATTTAGGTAGTGAATAATAATTAGAGTGCTGAAGTAGCACCTGCAAAGTTTGTGGGAATGCCAGATCTTGTCCTGCAAAGTCCTGCTTTTCTTTCCTTTAACTCCTCTTTGGTCATACAGTTGAGAAACCCTCAGAATGAGATCCTTGCCAGATCCTTGAAACTATTGTCTGTGCACAGAAAATGAAAAATCGTGTAATAACTTGAATTACAAAAAATGCATAATATATGTATACATGTTGTTGTGCCCCCAGCAGAATTATTCACAAGGAAGGTGAAAATAGCAGCATTTTAATAGCTTTCATTTATGACCAGATGTGTATTAGAAAGGGTATTACATTTTTAATATTCTCAACATTCAAAAGTCTGTGCCACATGTTTATCCTCATGCAGTAGAAATAGAATGTTCCCTAAGAGAACTAGCAGTGATAACATACAAATAATTTGTGCTTGTTCAAACAATGTGTTATGAAGAAGGGATTATGGGAGATCATATGAATCATATATCATATCCTCACCATAAAAAGATTTGCAGTTATGTTGGGAAAATACTGTCAGATACACATTGTGAGAGATGTTCTTTTTTTGCACTCTGCAGCCAGAGCCATTGGCTGCAGCGAATCACTGACCAGTTTAAAGATCTACAAATCAATGTCAGAGCCTATAATTGATCTTAGTGTCCTAAAGTTGAGCTGACAATTTGTTCTGAAAGGAGTTTTATATTGCAAGGTAGCCTGGTAGCAATACTGACACAAGGAATTACTGAGTGAGACCAACAGTCTCGCCTAGAAGGGTCACCCAGGTTTCTAATGGCCTTATTCATAAGAAAGTGTTTACCTTATTTTTGTACATTTATGAAATGTAGGTCAAAAGTTTAGTAATCATTGTAGGAGTGAATCATAATGGGTTCCAACTTATTAATTTTCAGAAAAATTGTCAAATATTTAATCTTCCTGAGAAGGCAGTTTCACATTTTCTGTATATGTGGTTCTAAGCAAGAGGCTGTTTCAACTGGAGTACTGCAGTCAATATGTTCCTAACACAAATGTGGGAAATTAAAACAAAAAGGATGGATTTATGGCAGTGATGTTGCTACAGGAAAGGGGCGCATCTGTGGCTGAAAGAGTAAAAGAATTTAAAATCAAGTTGATGATCTATATAATATAATGCAAATCCCAGAGGTCTAATGATGCTGCTTTTAGCTCAGGTAGTTACTATGTTTATAACAAAGATATCATAAATAAGGAGATTAAGAAAGTGTTAGGTAACTGAGAGTCAGTTTGTCATAGTATTTTGAGTTATCATTAAAGTAAGTTTTAGTGTTGGTAAATGAGCTTTAGACACAAAATTCTTGTGTTCTTCAATAACCTTATTGGATCTTTTCTGTTAAGGTGTTGCTTTATAAGTAACATCATGCTTAGTTTTTATATTGCACTTCTTATTAGTAGATGACAAGGGAGATAAGTATTGTCATTTTCTCACTATGTATGTGAGAAAAACTAGTTTTCCTTATGTGACTCATCAGCAGAATGGAGACAAGAAGCCAAATCTGTTAAGTCGCCTCTGTGCACAATCCAATAGACCACTTGTTCAATTACATTCTTTAGGTTATTAACATTATTCAATTCAATTACTTTTTTTAATTTTTAATATACAGGAAGAAACCTGTAGGCTATCTTTCAGAAGCGCTTACGTAACAGCTGTTAGAACACATAAACAGCTTTTATATTGCTTGGTGTAAAAGCTCACCACTCCTCATGATCTCTTCTAATATTCCATGCTGTGGGACATTGTGTAAGCTGCTCTGTGACTTGCAGATGATTCATTTAACGACTTCAATACTATCTAAGTGTTTCTGTCTTGCTTCATACAGTTTTGATTTATGTTGCAGCTGGAATATAAATCCCACTGAAAAATCCAGCCATATAAATACAACTGATCTAAGTGTAATGGAGTCTGCTTTAAACCAGGAAAAAATTAAATCAGAAAAACTACTTGTTCATAATTTGATTAATTCATTTTCAGATTAAATTCACTGAAGCAGTTTGTGATCTCAGTTGTGTTTATTTTAGGCTACTCTCACCTTTATTCTGTAGCTCAGGCTTCTCATTAGTGTCAGGAGGAAAACTGTGTTGCTAGTGCAGTGACGTGGTTTGTATTTATCTTCATACTCTTACTTGTGTTTCTGTGTCCAATGAATACAAATTGTATTTTTCCATTTAATACATTGGAGTGAAGTCTGATTTTTGTAGTAGTGTTTTGTTTCAATGGTGGCAATTCAGCACTCGTATTAACAACCAACCAAACAGAAAGCCTTTCTGTAAGCTTGGGAAGTTAAAAAATGAAACAAAGTGTAAACCTTCTGAGATGTTCTTCAGCGGCAGTGTACAAGGAGGTCAGTAACTGATGATTTGCTATCTAATCAATCAATCACACATGCAGAAGTAATACTAGTGGCATTATTTTTTTGTGTGTTCAAATAAATGGTTTACTGACTTTTCCAAGTGTACAAATAAGAAATGGAAATAAAAACTATGGACCCGTGAGGTCACAATCCCTTTCTGTATAGCACAGCAAAACTGTACCTGGAATAACCTTCTGTTTTGGGCAGCAGTGAATTGGGAATATGAAGATTAATTGGAAATAACTCATAGGGAAACAGAAATACGTTAAGTTGCACTTTATATGTACTTGATAAGTGTGTAAGAGCTACATGCATAGACAAGGTATGACATTGAGAGAAAATACAAGAAATTCCAACCAAGGTTTTAGGAGAGAGAAAAATTTTTGAGAATGGTNCTGGCAGCAGGAGGCATTGGTACAAGTCAGCAGCAGCACTGATGTTATAAAAGGCAACGTGTGTATACAGAAGAGGTATGCAAACTTTGGCATAAGGGGAAAGTGGTTAACTGCAAGTTGCTGTGGTTGCCTTCTGTTGCAGAAAGTGACTGCAATGCAGATTGGCACAAACGAGTCAGGGTGACCATTAGTCAATGATACCCAGACTCTTGAGTTGTGACTGATGTTCTGGACAGGACGAAGAAGCTCCGTGGAGCCCGAAGTGTAGTTTCTCCTGCAAGCTGTTGAACTGATCATTTAATGCTGTGCCCAAGAAAGGTGTCCTATCTATCACATAGCTGTGTTCTTCTTGAGGAGTCAAGCCAAATAACATCACCAGAACTGTCAGGGAATGAAAAAAAGAGGTGCAACAAAATATGGGGAAAATATGAAGTTCTACCAAATTACGTGGTATTTACCTAAGGGAAGGAGTTAAAGCCATTGTAATACAGTTTCCTTGGAGTGCTATATGACTGAATCATCAGAGAGTGGAGTAGAAGCTGCTTGCATAAATCAAGCTTCAAAAGAATTAGAGACATTTAGCTCTCTACTATCTAGGTGGTCCCAATTACAGGTCCATGGACGGTTCATTTACTTGAGAGCTTTCAAGTTTACATGTCTTTGCCCAGCTGTGGGCCATGACTTGTGCCGTAGGGCTGTGTAGTGTTTAAAAAAAAAAAGAAAAAAGCTAATAAACTCACTTGTTGGTGTACATGAGAAAGGGATAAATAGTGTCCAAATCAGGAATAAGTTTATGCATCTCTACATTATTTGTGTGCAGTTTTCTTGACTATAGCACTGCCTTTGTTTCTCTGTTACTTTTCCATCCATCTGCTTGCTTATGCTGTCAGTTGGATTTTTATTGGTTGGTTTGTTTGTGATACTTTCTTGTTGTGAGTACTGGGTTTTGTACTTCACCCAAGATTTTGCTGAACATTTAGGGTGTAAGAGAACTTTTCTTAAGACAGATACTATTGTGAGTGACATTTTTGCCTTTCTTAGAACATACTAGAGGTTAAGTAAGAGAGAATTTTGAACTGAGATACTAGTAACAGGAATCTAGAAGAGTCCAGAGAGGTCACTTTGAGCGTATTTTCAACAACTACACAAATTCCTAACAGCAGTGTTTCACATCGTTGTCTTAAGCCAATAGAACTTACTTTTTGTAGAGAGGGTGCAAAGGAATTGGTACTTTTTCCCAACTTAACCTCTGGAGAAGAATAATTTTCCATCTTCAGTTTCTCAGATTTTGTTAACATACAAGAAATAAGAAGTTCTTTGATGTAAGTTAGGCTTATCATATGTTTTACAATTATTAAAGAAAATATTTCTCTGTATGAACAATAGCCAATGGACACAGACTTGAGCATATTAATCATGAGATTGTCTTGTGTTACATGTTTTTGGTAGTTGAGTGGATACTCTTTCCAGAGCTGTGAAATCACTTTAGATATGCAAGAGTGATGTCTTTGCAGTGTTAGCATTTTCGCTATCATCACATCCCTCAGCAGCCATCTTTCATCACCACAGTTACCACTGAGAGTTTTCCTAGGATAAATAGATCTGGGCTGTATAGAAGAGTAAATCCCAATGCTAAGTAGATTCTTTCAAATTTGTCTTCCTAGAAATGCTCAGCCTTGTCAGATCTCCAGAATAGATGGTTGCCATGATATGGCATCTTCAAGATATGTTGCGTATAAAATATTAGTGTTTTCCTAATTACGTGTGTTCAGCAGTATTCTGTGAGATCTGAACTGTGTCTACTTAGTGAAACAGGTACCTTTGTAACTAGTGAGTCCTTTCGTGTCTAAATGCATTTGTGTCTGCCTAAGAATGGAAGAAGGTTGGAAGAGGAAATGGAAAAGGCAAGTAGGGAAAGTGACTACACCATTTTATATCTTGTTTATATGTTTAAATTAAAAAGCTGCAGTCTAGCCCAGTCTGGCACTGAAATTGAATGTACATCTGGTGTTAAATTCTCAGACTCCAAAATTGGCTACACCCATTTGGATTTCAAAAATCAGTTTTAAAAAATCAGACAGAATTGTGTGGAGTGTTTTTTATTTTAGTTTTAAATGTGTGAGGATAAACTGTTTTTTCTCCTAGATCTAGGAATTATGTCCGGGTGTAATCAGATTTAACACTGAACTGTTACATGAAAACTGATGTTCACCATGTTACTCAGGGCAATTAATAAAGGATTTGCTGGTATTCTTTGATTATTAATTGCATATAGCTTTACCATTGCTGATCGTGAATTATGAATGATTGCATTCCCTCCTTTCTGGTATCAGATCACAGTGCAGTGTGGTTAGAAGTGAAGTCAGGAGCTATCAGATGCATTTCCCCCAAAAAAGATTATCTTGCTCAGTGTACCCAAACATGATTCTGAACCAAGACTATGATTTCCACTAGTATATTAAGACTTCCACTTTCTTCAGCCTTGGGAGCAGTAGCCATGACAGTCTATGTATAAGGAAAAAATTATATGCAGTGAAGTACAAAAAGAAAAATGCCTTTTTGGCCCTAGTGATAGTGCTGAAAAAACAGACCAATTTTTGAGTGCCTAAGATTTTGTTCAGGTCACTGGAAATTGGGAGCTAAGTTGACTAGAAGTTAATAGGCTACAGTTCCACTTGGAATAAACTGGTACCAAGTTCTAGGAAAATGTGCTTTTAGATAACTTGGTCTTGAATTACTTTGATTAAAGGAGTCTCTTAGCCATCAGTACTAAATTATCTTTAATCTGAGGGTCTAATGAGATTAATGATTGCTTGCAGAGGCCAGCTGAAGAGTAATGACCTTTCAGTTCTTTCAGTTATGACTAGCAAGTAGACAGTTCCCCTTTTGCTCTCTGTAGTAGCATAGGTTGATTGCTCACACATGATCCACTCATCAGATGGAGTTTTATAATGATTTTTTAGTTACTATTTGTAGAGAAGCGTGAGTATGTTACGCCTGTGGTAAGATTTCCGTGAATATCATCTCGTCATTGATATCTGCTTTTTTAGCTGGGCCAATTACTACAGCACACAGACAAAAATAGCCTGTACTGTTGAATTATTCTGCATATTTTCTTTTGAAACAGCAGCTGTAGTGCATGTAGCAAGTGTCATACCCAGCTTTAGCACTTGGCTATGGTATGAGATGAAGAGGTACACTGCAGTTATAAACAGAGGAAGGAAAGACTTGCCAACTAAGGAGAATATCTATAAAGTATCTATGCCCCTGGTATTAGTACCAGACATTTACAAGGCACTAAAGCATCTACTGTCCATTACCTGCTTCACACAGAGAAATCTTTCCAGGGCCTTGAAAGTAGCCGGCTCTCTGAATTAAGTTTAAAAATGAGTCTGAACTTTCTTTTGTTTCCCATTAACCAGTGATCTGCTTCATAGTTTATACTAAAGCGTAGGCTTAGGTGCTTTTCTTTCTGAGAGCCAGTGTGCATGAAAGCAGAATTTTAAATTCCAGGAGTTGCTTATGCAAGAACATTAGGTATCTCGCTTGTTGAGTAGATGATGGTTTTCTACATGGAAGAAATGAGGAACATTTGATTCCGCATCAGCCCAGGATAACTGCAGCGAAAGGGGAAGTTATTTTTGTTTATGGATCTCTGAATCAGTATAGGAGTTACCATTGGCATGCAATAGTATATGTATTCATATACTCTGTTAGGTTTCATGGATTAAGCAGAAGTCCTTGTTAGTCTTCCTTTTGTTTAAGATTTATCTGTTTAACATTTTGACAAATTTGGAATTAAGGGGCACAATTTTCATTTAGGTTGGCATATCCCTCCCCACAAAGACTGAAATATTGAGACTGGAAGTAGCAAACATTCTAGCAAGTGCATAAGGACAAAGTTCTGGCATAGGATGGTTTGCTTGTACAGTCTCTTATCCATCCCAAGGACAGGAAAGCACGTGGAATAATACTTGTGGCATCTGATTGAACAGAAGCCTGTCTTGCTTTTGGTGGACTCCAGTGCTACCTCTTATCTATTCAGTTGCTTTTCCCAGGAAGAAACTGTTGGGTAGCTTCTTAGCAGAGGTTGGAGGATATGAGTCTAGCCCCCATGCTGCCACATGTTAAGTTTGAGGGTCCCTGTAATTGTTGCCACACTGTGGTAAGCGGAGTCAGTGGAAGTTAGTGAGAACAGTATAGAAGTATTTTAGCAAGAGAAAAAGTATTTGGGTCTGTAAGGAGATATATGTTACCTAAGGCATGTTAAATTACATTTCTACACGTATGTTACCTGCTATTCTCGGGTGACAGTTGAGCAACAATGACAAGCCAGTCAAGTGCACCACGTGCAGAATATAGCTCCTAGATGACTAGTTATAACCATAATCCAGATTCTTAAGTACCACACAGAACTGAGAATCTTTATTGCTCACACTTAGATAAAGTACCTTTTGTGTGCTATTTATTTGTGCAGTCACTGAGTGGAATATCTTATATTCCAGGTGATGTGAGCTGCTTTCTAAGCAATTTGGCTTCGAAATCCCTTGGCTAATCAGGAAGACAAGGGTGTTGTCAAAGTAACCCTGATTTTATCATCTTAATTTCTTTTTTTTTTTTAAAAGTAAAGTAAATGGGAATTCTATATATTGCCCTTTTTACTGGGAATATTCCCTAGGGATATAAAAATAGAATAACAGTATTTAAAAAACCTCACTTGAAGCGGAATGGAGATGTGGATGCAAAAAAGTTAAAAAGATTCCCAAGCATTGCCTGGATGTAGGTGGTATTTTTAGTGCATTAACAGGTTCAACTTGGAAGAGCTGAGCTCTGAAAGTCTTATTTTCTTTGAAGAATCAACACATTATTTGGCATAATTGATACATTCTTCAACAGAGAAAGATCCAGATATGGAAAGCAGCTTATACACAGACCAAGATGACGTGCATTTGAAGATCTGAATAAAAGTTTGTACTGATTTCATGTTCTAGGCTTTAGACAAACACAATGATTTAGTCTCCTTAGCTTACATTTAGACACTACTTTTGTAAAATTTAACAATGCATTGTGTAATATAGCAAATCTGTATGATCATAAATATTGCATTCACATATCTGCTATATTTTCTGAATTAAACATCTAAGACTTTATTGTCTCCATCAACAAATTATTTAATGGACCTCATCAGTGTAGTGTTGTCCATATTTTGTATTGACAGCCATTAAGCATTTTGAAAGGAAACCAGAATTGTAGCCCGATATCATTGAAACATTGGAGATACCATACAGTCTTCACCATAGTGTCTTGATATGTAACATACTATGAATTTAGCACAGAATATATAGAATGGTATCAGCTCAGGTTAATTGCTTGCAGAGGCACTTGTCAAGATTTTGTATTCCAATGTTAAAGTTTTATAAGGGATAAATGGAGCAAGTTAGTAGAAAAATAGTACATCTATAAATAATTTACATTCTTATTTATTTTGGTAAATCCATCTGGGACAAGCAGATTCATGCTAGAATATTTAGAAGGCAAGCTGGATGAAAAATACCAGTTTCAGAACACTAGTAGTACAAGTGAAAATACTGTGCAGAATACAGAACATTATTAACAGAACAGAATTATTCCAGAAACAGTAAATTGTGGTTTTGTTTGTGTGAAAAACCACAGTTTGAATCTTTTGCTGATTGATAGCTCACCTTGCTTTTCTACCAGTAAAGCTGAAGTGAATATTGCCCTTGCTTCCAGGTTGGTGGATGTACCAGCTATGGTGATGTCAGATTATGCTACCAGAAGTTTTGCTTTGACTGGACAGTTGGGGCACTGTTTATATGCCCAGGTTGCTCTGGGATGGTTGACTGGTGTGCTGAATAATTAGAAAATGTGCTGATGAAAGCCAACACAATGACCAGTAAAAATGTTATTCATCTATAGACAAGAAGTTACTGAATCATAAAGAAATGAAGTCAGGGATAAATATTGATTGCTTATATTCAGAGATACAAAGTAGTATTTTTCTAATGTAGTTTTATTTTTTTATTCTACATTTGTAAACTTTGTGTAGGTGAGCTTAGAAGTACACCATATGTGTGTTAACTTTTACAGGGTTTGTTTTTCATAGGCATGGAAAAAGTCAGATGTAGATGAAATATTTAGAATGGTAAATCCAAGCAAAGCATTTGATATAGCAAATGCAAACACGTATGGCCGGGAAGGGAAGCAGAACTCTAGATCTAGAAAAAGTGGCCAAATTTGGACTACTAAGACAGGGAAGGGGCAAAAACACAGAAGGAGTTGGCATGTCGGTGAGAAATTTGAATTTAAGAAAACATTTTTCAGGTGAATTGCTGGTTGTGCAGGCTGATTCAGACAACAGAGCAGAATGTACTATTTGTACTCAGAACTGCAGAGTACTGTATTTCTGCTTAACTGCGGAGATGGTAGCACACAAAGTAACCTAGCTCTTATCAAGTATGTCATGGGGCTTTGGGATTCAGCAGTAAATAATAGCAGCCAATCTGTTTTGGGATTTTTCACTTCAGTAGTACCTAGACTTTGGCTAGATAGCTGCTATATTTTTACCAAACTTCTGTTCCAAAGTATTTTTAAAAAAAGTTCAGTATGTGGCACTTCTAATTTTCTGCTGTAATATCAAGTTTTTGCAACATCATTGATTTTGGTAGGACTAGTCGTCAGCTTAAATTGATGTATGTCATTCAATGTGGTGCTGGAGCACAGCCAAATTTATGCAAAGAGAATTTTCAGATAAAGGAAGTTTGTTTTCATTTACATGGGATCTATTGCCTACAGAATGTGAAACTTCCTTCCTTTCTGTTATATGGTATCTATCCCATTGACAAATATTCAAATGAATGATCAGTAGCCCTGGGATCGTCTTTATTTGGAGCGATGAGGCAGTTTTACATCCAGAGTATTACCTAGTACTTGTTCCTATCATGTATACCTCATACACATAATTCTAAAGAATTATTAGTACCACAGAGATGTAATGTGAAGACTGTCCAGAATATTACTGTGTTAGCCATTCGTGTCTAGAAATTTGGGTTCGTAGTAGTGGAGTATGGTTTCTCAGTGAAGATTACTTCTTTGGCAGGAAACGTATCTGTTGGTGTTTAGCCTGTCTTCTGAAGCACATCTTCTCTTCTCTTGGGCCAGCGGTATGAGCAGCTGTAGTCAGCATCATCCAAACTGCCTTCAAGGAGGTCTGAATCAGACAGTCATCTGCGAAGGAGGGATGAGTAGGCTGTGAGAAGGTCTGAGTTTAGCACTAAACAGAAATATGCCTGTTAGCTGGGATCACCTTAGCAAGTCCTGATGTTACTTTGAAACTCCCATTTCTCTTTTCTCAAGCGGACAATGATTACCTAATTTTTATTACGAAAGTTAACTAATAGCCAGCTATTTTTCACATTTCTGGTATTATTTCTTTTATTATGAGAACACCAAAGGGAAAAGAAAGCGGTTTGGGACCAAATGGACGGGGTAGAGACTAAATGAGCTTAGATACCCCTTGGATAGGGCCGGCTGAATCTGGCAAATCAACAAATGGTTACAGGACTTGTGCCACAGCCAGGGGTTTGGTTACTTAGACCATGGGAATAGCTTTGACAGACCTGGTCTGCTGGGGGCTGATGGGGTCCATCTGACAGAGAAAGGGAAGAGCATCTTTAGTCAGAGGCTTGCCAAACTGGTGAAGAGGGCTTTAAACTAAAGATTCCAGGGGAGGGGAATCTCAGTCCATCCCACTGCTACCAGCTTGATGCCAGTGCCAGCAGTAGGTGCCCAGAGCCTGGAGAAGCATCACAGATCAGCAGGAGAGCACCTGAAGGGCAGCACAGAGGAACTCCAGCCAGTAACTCAGCTTCTGTTTGGGGGCCCAGCTTAAATGCCTCTGTGCAAACACATACAGCATGGGGAATAAACAAGAGGAGTTAGAGATGTGCACACACCTGCAGGGCTATGATCTCGTTGGCATCACAGAGACGTGGTGGGATGGCTCCTGTGACTGGAGTTTTGGAATGGAAGGACACAGGCTCTTTAGGAAAGACAGGCAGGGGAGATGAGGAGTGGGTGTCGCCCTCTATGTCAGTGACCACCTGGCATGCATGGAGCTCCACCTGGGGATGGATGAGGAGCTGACAGAGAGCTTATGGGTCAGGATTAACAGCAGGGTAGGGACTGGTGACATTATAGTGGGGGTCTGCTACAGGTCACCCGACCAGGAAGACCGAGGGGTCAAGACCCTCTGTAGGCAGATAGGAGCAGCCTCACGTTCACAAGCCCTGGTCCTCATAGGGGACTTCAACCACCAGGAGGTTCCTGGACTGCATTGATGATAGCTTCCTTCTCCAAGTGATAGAGGAGCCCATGAGGAGAGGTGCTATCCTGGACCTTGTTCTCACCAACAAGGAGGGGCTCATGGAGAATGCGAAGCTCAAGGGCAGCCTTGGCTGCAGTGACCATGAAATGGTGGAGTTCAAGATCCTTGAGGCAGTAAGGAGGGCACACTCACTACCCTGGACTTTAGGAGAGCAGAGTTTGACCTCTTCAGGGACCTGCTTGGTAGAGTACTATGGGACAAGGCACTGCAGGGAAAAGGGGCCCAAGAAAGTTGGTTAATATTCAAGGATCACCTCCTCCAAGCTCAGGAGCAATGCATCCTAACTACTAGGAAGTCACACAGAAATGCCAGGAGGCCTGCACAAACTCAAGCTCAAAAAGGAAGCCTACAGAGGGTGGAAGCAAGGACAGGTAGCCTGGGAGGAATACAGAGAAATTGTCTGAGCAGCCAGGGATCAGGTTAAGAAAGCTAAAGCCCTGATAATATTAAATCTGGCCAGGGACGTCAAGGGCAAGAAGAAAAACTTCTATAGGTATGTGTGTGATAAAAGGAAGACTAGGGAAAATGTGGGCCCTCTCCAGAAGGAAATGGGAGACCTGGTTTCCTGGGATATGGAGAAGGCTGAGGTAGTCGATGACTTTTTTTGCCTCAGTCTTCAACAGCAAGTGCTCCAGCCACACCACCCAAGACGCAGACTGCAACGGCAGAGACTGGGAGGATGAAGAACCGCTCACTGTAGGAGGCAATCAGGTTCGAGACCATCTAAGGAACCAGGAGGTGCACAAGTCCATGGGACCTGATGAGGTGCATCCGTGGGTCCTGAGGGAAATTGTGGATGAAGTTACTAAGCCACTACCCATCATATTTGAGAAGTTGCAATAGTCCAGTGAAGTTCCCACTGACTAGAAGAGGGGAAACATCACCCCCATTTTTAAAATTTTTAAAACTCCAGGCCAGTTAGTCTCACCTCTGTGCCCGACAAGATCATGGAGCAGATCCTCCTGGAAACTATGCTAAGGCACATGGAGAATAAGGAGGTGATTGACGACAGCCAACATGGCTTCACTAAGGGCAAATCATGCCTGACAAATTTGGTGGCCTTCTACGATGGGATTACGACATTGGTGGATAAAGGAAGAGCAGCTGATGTGGTCCACCTGGACTTGAGCAAAGCATTTGGCACTGTCCCGCATGACATCTTTGTCTCTAAATTGGAGAGAAATGGATTTGATGGATGGATTACTTGGTGGCTAAGGAATTGGCTGGATGGTCACATTCAAAGAGCTGTGGTCAACGGCATGACATCCAAGTGGAGACCAGTGACAAGTGGCATTCCTCAGGGGTCGGTATGGGGACCAGCGCTCTTGAACATCTTTGTCAGTAACAGGGACAGCAGGATTGAGTGCACCTGCAAGTTTGCCGATGACACCAAGCTGTGTGGTGCAGCTGACATGCACGAGGGAAGGGATGCCATCCAGAGGAACCTTGACAGGCTTGAGAGGTGGGCCTCTTGCGAACCTCATGAAGTTCAACAAGGCCAAGTGCTAGGTCATGCACATGGGTCGGGGCAATCCCAAGCACAAATACGGGCTGGGCGGAGAATAGATTGAGAGCAGCCCTGAGGCGAAGGACTGTGAGGTACCGGTTGACAAGAAACTCAGCGTGACCTGGCAGTGTGTGCTCGCAGCCCAGAAGGCCAACCATATCCTGGGCTGCATTCCCAGCAGTGTGGCCAACAGGCCGAGGGTGGTGATGGTGGTGATTCTGCCCCTCTACTCCACTCTGGTGAGAGCCCACCTGGAGTCCTGCATCCATCTCGAGCCCTCAGCACAGGAAAGACATGGACCTGTTGGAGCGGGTCCAGAGAAGGGCCACAAAGATGATCTGAGGGCTGGATCACCTCTGCTAAGAGGAAAGGCTGAGGCAGTTAGGCCTGTTCAGCCTGGAGAAGAGAAGGCTGCAGGGAGACCTTACAGCAGCCTTCCTTTACCTGAAGGGAGGCCTACGAGAAAGAAGGAGAGGGGCTTTTTACAAGGGCATTTAGGGAATCAGACAAGGGATAACAGCTTCAAGCTGAAAGAGGGTAGATTTAAATTAGATATAAGGAAGAAATTCTTCACTATGAGTCCCTGGAACGTGTTGCCCAGAGAAGCTGTGGCTGCCCCCTTCGTGGAAGTGCTTGAGGCTAGGTAGGATGGGGCTTTGAGCAACCTGGTCTAGTGGAAGATGTCCCTGCCCATGGCAGGGGGGTTAGGCTAGATGATCTCTAAAGGTCCCTTCCAACCCAAAGCATCCTATGATTCTATGATACCAAAGCACTTTTGTCACACATATAGTCACTAAGACGTGACACATCTGCCCTGCCCTCAGAAGAGACAGCGCAGGCCAGGAGAGAAGCCAGGCAGGTCAACATAACAGTTTCTAACATGACCTCTCCGTCCTGCAACAGAGAAGGTGGCAGGGCCTGGAAGGAAAGCTGTCCGGGTGGTGGCCTGGTTCCGGCTGGGCAGTGCACGGTCCGGGTGCGGGGCCGTGGGCCGAGGCCCAGCCCTGCACTCACTGCCCCTGGCCCACAGGCATGCTGGCAGCCTCGGCTGTCCCCGCTGTCCGCAGGCAGAGGAGAGGACAGGGAATACGTGGTTCTGATGGGCTGGCATTCCTGTGGTGCCTGACACTCGCCTGTTGTCTCTCTCCAGCTGTCCTTCTGGAAGGTTCTCCACACCTTGGCAATGACACAGCACTTAACACGTTAGCTATTGGAGAGTTATTTGAAAGTAAACAAAGTTTAACCAGTCCTAACCGTGTACCAAATAACTGCAACATATAGTAAACCCATAAACAATTTATGTATGTGTTAGGTTCCCAGCCATTGCCCGTCAGTGGCTGGCACAAGTTATGCCTGTGGCTGGCAGGAGACGATCAATTCCTTGTCCGTCTCTTTGGCTGAGGTTTGTCTCAGTTTAGTTGTCTAAAGGTTAGGTATTAGACCTGAGCTTGCTTAGGCTTCCCCTGCCATTGATGGAGGAGGTTGTGCATTTAGGTCTTCCAGTCACACAACAAGCTTGATTGCAGCATGAAGGTGACTGGCAGTCTCTGCTTATTACAGAAGCATCTGAGAAAAAGCTAGCTTAAATTGAATGCTTGACTTTTGCATGCTAAAGTTATAGAAGATTAATTCCAGCCTTTGTTTTAAGTGAACATCCATTTGACTGTAAGTAAGGCCACTTTTTAAAAACTTGCACTCTTTCCTGAAATGAGCGAAGCAGTAGATGTGATTTTCTCCAGAAAAATAATTTTTAACAAATTATTTCTCAGTATTCTTAATTTCAAAAGATAACTGCCTGTAAAGTAATTCCAGTGGACAGAGACGCTACCTCACTTTCCTTTGCTAGTTTGAGTTCCGAGAATAAAAGCGTGGTATATAGTTTGTTTGCTTTTTAAATAAATGAAAGAGCTATTACAATTTGGTACTTTTCTGTGTAAATAGCAACTTTAAACAAACGGTATACATTTAATTAAGTCAAATGTGCTTTTGAATAAAATTGTAGACACAATTTATTAATATCAATACATATTATGCTATTTTGTATCTGCTAGGTACTTGCTGTTTTCTGTGCATATATTAAACATGGGATATTTAGAATTCAAGCAATACTGAATCTCAGGATTTAAATGATGACATTCTAGTGTTGGAATTAAAGAATAGACCTAATAATTGTGAGCTTGATCCTGTAAGATATATATACAGAAGTAATTTGTGGTAGTGATGTACTATTGCTAATGATTTTCAGTGTTCCCTTACTCAGTTAAACAATAAAGTGTATCAAGGGTAGTTTTGATGATGCAATATGAGTCATTTGGAATGTCAGAGGTTATTGTCTCTCTGCTTTCTGAATTTCTTTGCTTTGTGGCACTGGTAGTGTGTGTGGTTTTTCCCCCACTTCTCAGCTCCTGTGAGATGTCAGTGTTATAACTTAATGAAAGTTCTAGCACTTCCTCACACTTGCTTCAACAGCTTTGGTATGAAAAATTCTCACTTCAGTTTCTCTGAAGTATTATGAAAGTGGAAAAAGAGACACTGTGTTATTCGGTTAAAAGCCTGAAAAATGTTCTGTGCATTAAGACTGCCTTTTAAGACCAGAAATTCATCCTAGTCAAACAATTGCTTTATATCAAATAAACAATGATGAATACTTATTTTTGTTGGAAAGCGAAACGGTCATATTGCTTCCTGCAGACAGAAATCTCACATCCTGTACTTTTGATGTTTTGATTAGTGTAGCTTACAGACTTGAGGAAAAATAGTCAGATGCCTTATTGTAATCTCATCTTGTACCATGGAAAAGCAATGGGAAAATATTTATTTCTTCTCGTTTACAGCTGAAACTTTATAATATTCTAGATTCTTTGGAAATAGTCCATGGATCACTCAGAAGTGTCCTGCTGGTCATTAAAGGTTTTACAGTATTTTAAAGTGAAAATTCTCAGAGTTATATGTAATAGTAAACTTTGAGATTAGTCATCAATGTTTATTAGACCTTTAGTTATAGACATATTTAGCTACTGATCCAAAACCTTTTGCATTTTGGTTGTACATCAAGAACTTTACTTTTGGTGATATGAGGTCACCATCTCAGCTACTATAAAACTGCATAACTTCACAAAGTTACAGACCTATGCTTCTTTATGACATTTGAAGATCTGGCCATAAATCACTATAGATAAAATATTCAAAAATCGCTTAAATGCTTAACTTCCCTTGACTTTCAGTTAAAGACGGGCTTGTACATGTCAAAGTCACTTTGAAAGAAGTGACTTGGATTCCTAAATCACTTGGAAAACTCTTACAATTCAAAATTTCCTGCTCTAATACACTGGACAATTATAGAAAATTGTGTTTTCTGAGATTTACTACATCTCCAGTTTTTTATTTCATTGCTGGTAAAGGTGATATTATCCGACCATTTGTTCAATAGTGTAACACCTTTTAAAACTATCAGAATTTTTAAAGTTTACTCAGGAATACAAAGGATTTTGGATCTTTTCATGCAATTCCTGTGGATTATGCACACAATAACTTATAATTACTATGGCTGTTTGAAACTCTTCTGTGTGATTTTTAATTATTATCCTCTGGCTGGTGACATTATTTTGGATTCTCATGTATTTATTCCTGCTCCAGCAACTTAGTATGGGTGTTAAATTGTGCATTTCATTAGAAGTAGATGAACGCACACCACAGCCTCCAATATAAACTGAAAGCTTTAGCATGTATGCAGCACCCTCACAACTGGCATCCAGTAAGGGGACATACTCCCTTTCCCTTTTAAATTGAGGAAGAACAGAATAAATCCAGCAGTCTCGAGCTGTTTAACTGAAGTTGCACAGTTTGGTGTTGGCTGTTCCCAAAGCATATAATGCAAGACAAAGTTCAGATGCTGTCTGTGGTATCTTTGTTAGCTGTATCTCATATGGATTCAAATTTGCCATGCTATGGTGCTCGAATTTATGCCATCCATTCTCTGTAGAGACAGAACTGGAGTTCAGGATGGTCCCTGTGTACGTCTCAGTTTCAATTCCAGGCCCTAGTGAAGGTGAGTAAACCGCTAGGCAGTATGGGCAACTGCAGAATTTGGGTTTATATGTGAGCTAATGTGACAGTAGAGGTGTACCCGTAGATTCCACACCCAGCAATCAGTTATTTCTTTCTGCCTGCTTCACTGAAGGATAGTGCAGTAGAAAACAGATACTAGTTAGACTGAGAGGAAAAAAGCAGACAGAAAATCATTGTAGAAAAGGCAATACATTGTCAGTATGTGCTATACTTGGATGACAGAGCACATGTTAAAGGATCAGAGAATATATTTGAAAACTGTCTTGAGAGCTAATAGCATTAGGAACAGGATGAAGACCTCAGGGCCTTTGCATGTGTTTCTAGTGTACTTGGGAGTATTCTTGGAGCTTTAACTTGGTACTTTAATAAGCTACCTAAACTGCCTGCTTTTCTAAGTTATGCAGCAACTGAAGAAAAGGAGAATATAAAACAAAACCTGTTTTATGTAAAAGGCAGGAGGGGACTATAGGCTGTGTGTGGGTGTATGTATAACCCTTGGATTACAGCATATATAAGAAGGCTAGCTGTAACTTTTGGGTATTTTTTTTTTTTTTTTACTTTTGGGATGTATTGGCTATTTAT
>Ga0065711_1038346_pt1 | contig 18874 bp, 17 predicted proteins | sample Hoacrofraction12_FD_59098 | JGI IMG/M metagenome (GOLD analysis project Ga0065711, IMG submission 59098) | Hoatzin crop microbial communities from Cojedes, Venezuela - Epithelial fraction 12 v2 (version 2) | ecosystem: Host-associated > Birds > Digestive system > Esophagus > Crop | place... | reverse complement strand
GGGGGGGGGGGGGGTGGAACTCAGGGAGCAGATTCTGTATAATCTTGAAGCAGGGATGTGGAAATTTCTGCTACACTTCAGAGAAATGGTATCCCTTAAACTAAATAATGGTAGCTACAAACATGAGCAAAATAGGGAGGTATATCCATCTGTGGAGTTTTTAACTTCATAGTTGAGCAGGAATGTGATGTTTACCACTTTTCTTAACCAAATATTTTTCTTGCTGGTCAGGAAGGATGAGAAAGGAAAGTCTGTTGCTATTTCTATATTTAAATATTTGGAAGGTAACAGTGATGATGGCTAGAAAGAAAGATGATCTTAACTGAGACAAAATTCCCAGCTATTTAAGGGCACCGATTCCCTTCTTGACTTAAAACCCAGTATGGGTATTGAAGGACTATCCAAAACAAGTCAACTTCCAGGCAGTACACCAGCTGCAAAAAGGTAGAACTCAAGCTCATACCACTCCCTCAAGTTTTGCAGTATCAAAAATGGCAAGTTGTGGAGCCTGTGATAAGTTTGGAGAACCACATCTTCAGCAAGATCACATTCAAATCTTTAACTCTTTTTTCTGCTCCACAAAAAAATCCACACAACTGGAAAAATCCTCAGCAGTGGAGGCTGTCTCCATCCTTAAGGTAGATAAAAGCATATGGAAGATGAATTAGTTCGTGCACACTACAGAGTCCACATGCCCCATCTAAAATTAGAGCTGTCAGCAGCAAGCTCCACTGCAGTGCTAGTGGGCACAGCTATGCCTTGGCCATCTTGAAAAATCCCAATCATGTTAAATAGTCTTATTCCAAATGGGAACATTGTGTCATGTGGGTTTCTTATTTCATGGTTCATAATCTTTCTATCTATTAAATAGCGTAGAGTGCTCTGTAAGAGCAGTATACTTAAAGTTATCAGTAACCACTAGTGTTTATCACCGTGATTTATTTTCGTTTTAACATTCAAGTGCGTAAAATAGAATCCATAAGACAGGCTAACTTTTGTGGGAGGAAAATTGTGTGTTTCATAATAAGGAACAGTTCTGACCTAAACATTGCTTCTGCCCTTTAAATGCTGGTAATCTATTCTGTAAAAAATAGACACTCATTTACCATTTTTGTACAGCCTGAAGTACTTTTGTTCGAGTCGTTGCTCAGTGTAATAGTTTTTCCTCCCCAGGCTGGTCATAAAGCACGTCACATACTCCACCTTGCTAAAAAGTCACCTGCTGCTATTTATAGATCATCCTTAAGATGAATTATTTTACCTTCTTTACTTTCATGCAGGATGCTGAGATAAACTCGGTGTTCTCCACCACCTCAAACCTAACTGTCCTCGTGCCTTCTCTCCAAGCAATTGAAAACATGGAAGAAGATGAGAAAGCCTTTTGGATGTCAAAGAGTAACATCCCAACTCTACTGAAGTAAGTTACTGGTTTGGGGTTTTGGTTTTTTTTTTAATGAATTGCTTTTTATGCCAAAGAAGCCTTTGGTTTGAACCCACCAGTGCAAGACAGCTATTGTAATTTTAAGGGAAGGACACAGGATTCCCCTTCTAGTTATTGTGGTTAAATCTCTGTAGCAACTCCATTGAAAACAAAGGCATTATTCGTACTGTGTCAGAAATGTTTGGAGGCCAAGCTAAGATCAGCACATAGCTGAACTAGGTGTTGTACAAACAATTCCTGCTTTAAACCACCGTTTTAGACACTCTAAGCATATTTATCTTTAAAAAAAAATGAGAAAATACAAAACCTTCACATCCAGTTAATTTCCTTTAGGTATCATGTATTGACAGGAGTTTACAGCTTTGCTGATTTCCAGAATTTATCGTCCTCTGATATGCTGCCAACATCTCTGCAGAGCAACTTCCTACACTTGTCTAAAGAAAATGGGGTGAGATGACCGACAAACCACTGTGGTATCATACACCAAACCCTGACCATCACTGTCACTGACTCTCTTGTACTACAGAACCACACAGACATTATGTACCTGTATTTAAAAAAATACCATGTCATAAAATTACAGTAACAGATCAATTATATTGGGCCCTCTGGAAGAAACATTAACTTGATTTTCTCCACCACTTTACCTAGCTGAAATTTGTCCACAATATTTATTATTTCTAATGCCCCAGTAGCTGCTGCAGATGCTGGACGGTCTTGTAGTCAAGCAGAATCGCAGTCCCTGCCCAGAGCAGCCCGTGTGAACTAATTTAAGACAAAGAGCATGAAGGAAACCCAGTAACTTATTTTAGGGAACAGGGAAGGTAAGAGGAAGCAGTGACACTGCGCACATGTCCACATGTGCAACTTGATAGTCCCAAACCACCCAAAGGTATTTTTAATGGTCAAGAAGTACAACTGACAGCCCTTCCCCCTCAGGCTTTTAATTTAGCACTCCATGTTCTGAGGAGGATTTTCTGGAAATACATAAAGCACATTTAAGCACTTCATCCCCATTAATAGAGGGAAAAGTTCCCCTCACCTCCATGACCCAAGGGAAAAATCAGGAGTGGGGTCCTTCAAAGCTGCACAGACACAGAGGACATGAATCAGCACAGGAGCTCATCCTGCCGTGGGCTGGGGGTGAGCACACCTACCCCAAGCAACCACCACAGCACGAGCAACCCCACTGCTTTGCCGGTCTGCGTGCAGGGAACAGCACAGAGTCCCAAAGTCACCTCTCCTGCACACGGCTCCCTGAAGGTAACCCAGCCTCTGGTGCAGACTGGCGCGAGTGGGGCCATGGTGGAGCCCCAGACAAGCATTGGGGAAGGTGTGGAAATCCACAGCATGAATTGGTGGGAAAACACCACCCCTGCGATGCAAAAGCAAACCCTCTCTCCTCTCCCTCTTTCAGAACCTCACCCTCGAGGGCGCCCACATAGTGGCTGGCGACATCGCGTCCACCAATGGGATCATACACGTTATTGATAAGGTATACAGCTGCATACAGAGGATTTGTCCCTCTGCACCACAAGCAGCAGAAATTAACAGCTCTTGGAAAAAACTGTTTGCACAGAACAGCGTTTTGCCCTACCTTCGATGCTTGCAGCTGCAACAACATGTACACATGTACTGACGTGGGATATCTGCTCCCTTTCCAGGTTCTGACCCCCCTCCGCAGCACCGTCATGCCAAGGCTGCTGGCCCGCCTGGAGCAAATGCCCGACTACTCTATCTTCAGGGGCTACATTATTGTAAGCTTTTGCATCCTTGTAAGAATAGAAGCAGTTCTCTGCTTTGTTTGCATTTGGACTGGTATCAGACCACCAGTGGTCATTCTGATTTGTCTTCATGTGTTTCACAACAGCAATACAACCTGGGAAATGAAATAGAAGCTGCAAAAACATACACAGTCTTTGCCCCAACTAATGATGCCATAGAAAATTACCTAAGGGACAAAAAGTCTGCTACTCTGGTATGTATTACTCACAAGACTTGTCTTTACAACTCAGTATCTCACTCAGTTTCAAGTGGGTGGATTGAGAGGACATAAAAATTGGAAGAGAGATTTGTTTTCCAGAAATCCAGTAAGTTTGGTTTGGTTTTTCACACCAGAGGAGGTGAGGAGGGATAGATCCACCGATATTTTCCTGGCTTGCTGCAAGACCTTAGCTATTTGTTCTGGGCTTTGTCCTTCTCTAGATTAAAACCATGCTGATAATATTCAAGACATTTTATCAGTAGACTCTCTTGGGGTTTTGTTTTTCAAAGATGATCAGAACAGGAATAACACTGAAATTACTTTCCTAGGTGAACAAGTCCAGTCCTCTGTCATCACTGGCAACCCCATCATTAATGCTGCCACAAAATATTCAGACTCTTTCTTAAAACTATCCAGATGCTTGCCCTATCCCTCCTCCAGGAATGCTATTGCCCAGCCACTCTCTGCAGACCATTTCTGATCCCAGTTTACAAGCACCATTGGCCAGTTCCAAGGCTCAGAAAAATTTCTGAAACTTTTCTGGCTAGAAAAATTTCCTTGGGCAAACCCCATTGCTGCTGCCCACTGCCAGGAGCCCCACACCAGGCTCATGTCTGACCCGGCCACCAGTACAGATGTGTTCATCGCACCTCCCCTGCTGATCTCAGTCCTTGTTCAAGGAGATAGTTTATACTATTTTGACAGCACACCTCTAGCCAATTCATATCCCTTTATTCTTATGCCAGGAATATATTTCAGCTGAAACATCTTTCTCTCTCTGGCATTTGTGTCCTGACATATTTACAAGGCCAAAACAGCCTTCTCAATCCTGTCACTCTCCTCCCAAGATAAGCTATCCTTTCCCTGCGTCATCCCAACGCCTTTCTTCACATTTGCTCCGTATTGAAACAGCTTTGTTGAATGCGCATATTGAGAGCCACACCTTGCAGAGGATGCTTCACCCATGGCTTGCTCAATGACATTAACACTTTCCTGCCTCTTCCATAAATATTTACGCTGCCACACACTGTCCCTACTTTCATGGTCTCCAATTAGATCCAAGAAGCTGAAGAGCACAGGGTTCAAATGACTTATCCCAAAACATTTACCATCAACCTGCAGACCCAGGGCAAAAGTCCCGCTTGCTGTCTCACCAGAATAATTCACATATGACCAAGCTGCATCTGCTCAAGTGACTTTTGAACACTATTTTCATTGTTTCATGACACATCATAATTTCCACATCACTGTAAGAAGCATTCGTGACAAACTTTGAGAGACACATACAACATCAGTACCATTGGATTTAGGTTACACAAGCACAGAAATCTTTTTCATTTCCACTACTTACCAATGTTGCTTCTGTCTTTCTTCCATCCTCCCAACCTTCCCTGATGTGTCAATCTGACAAAGAAAATCAGAAAACAACCGTAAGGTTAAGACTGCCTAAGCCTTACTCTCTTCATGAAACACCTTTGGAGAACTCCGCCGCAGAGGGAAGAGCTCAGCACAGGGAAGAGACCCCATTTCTTGGCCTTGATGAAGCAGGGTTTTGTTCTCACTCTGCTGATGATTAAAGGCAGAAGCGAAGACAGATGAGAGTTCACTTTTCCTCTGAAGCATCCAGGTCAGGAGGATTAAGCAAGGTTGGACACCGATGGAGATTAGCTCTGTCTGAATTTATACCTTCTTGCCTACAAATCTTTCTTTTTCAAATCTGTGGAATCCAAAATAGAATGGGTCCCACCCTAAGAGGTGCACAGACCACTATTTCATGCTGTGGGCAAAGCCAAGCAACATAACAAATCTTGCAACCTGGGGTTGCTTCAAGAGCGAGGAGCTGTACAAACATTCAGAACACGAGGACAGCAGGCAACAGACTTTCCCAAAGCACCTTTTATTGCAAACAGAGCTGCAGCAGCACTATATGTTGGCTAAGCAGCTCCTAAACCCTCCAAACGCTCCAGCTTCTCTCACATCTATAAATTCTCACAGACGCATCCTACTTCTTCCTCCTCCTCCAAGTCATGGAGAGCTCTTGGAGCCCCCTGCTTTGGAACAAGATGCAGAAGCCTTGGGAAGTCCTCACAAAATTTTGACGTGCAGAGAATAATTTCACCACATCAATAAAAAATGAATACATTCTAGCAGTGAGGCATAGAAAACTTCCCAATTAACACGTGTAGCTCTAAATTTATTGACTGAAGATGACCTTAGAGATAAAAAAAAAAAAACACCAACACAACACACCCTATAAATTACTGTAAGCTTTCATCTATAGGTGATATAGGGATTCCCAAATCAAGAAGGAATGGGTACGGTGAAGATTATAAAAGCTTTCATGATTATGCAACTTTTGATGCCAAATGGAGTCATGAAGTTCACAGTCCTAAAAAGTCATCTGACCAACATTTCCCTGAATCTGTCAGCCAGCCCTATACACCGAAAGAGACACTACCAGGCTCAAGCAAACCTTGTTCCCATCAGTTCAACAGCCTTTCATCCCCCATGGTCAATGAAAATGTCCGTATGACAGGAGTGCAGGCTCTCAACAGTAGGAAATATGAAATAACCTGCCAGCTGGAGAAGCTACTCAGTAAATTCAGGCAGTCTAGGTTTGGCTTACGCTCTTTGAGAAAAGTTATCCCTAATACTACTTCATGCTTTGTTACGTAACTCTGAATTTAATTGTGTGTTTGCAGGATGAAGGCCAAATTCGCTATCACATTGTGCTGGATGAGAAGCTCTTGAAGAACAACCTGCACAACGGCATGCACAGGGAGACCATGCTAGGGTTCTCCTACCAGGTTGGGTTCTTCCTTCACAACGGCCAGGTACTGCTGTCTGCACTTGCTTGAAGAAACAGATTTCTTGCTTTTTACAATCCAGGTTCAACTTTAAACTAAGATGCAGTCAAAAGGAGCTGTACAACCCCTATTATCTTCTGGGACATAATAGCAAAAAAGTTGTCACTCAAATGCAATTCCTCTCTCAAACCTGCTTAATTCAAAGTCACCCTTGAAGGGATCTTTGGTTAAATTTTATTTCAATTGTGCTGTTCACATTTAGCATCGCATTTTAGAAGCTATTGTGGTGGACATCCGTCTCTAGCAGCTACAAGTCTGCATCACAGAGCAGTCATTAATCTGACTTCCAAGACCTATTAGAAACCTGCCTTCAATTATAAAACATTATTTCTATTTTCTGAGGATTTACTCCAGTTTCAACTCTTAGAGCTCAAAGCACTGGGCAAGAAATACGAATTTCTGTTCAACACCACTCATGGGAAAGTCAGGCACAGCAAGCTTAAGCAACACACTCAGTTATGCGGCACAGCCAGGAAGGGAAATTGGTCCTCCTCCTTCTCTGGCCCAGAGCTCCCTCTGGGCATAGGCAAAGGAGAACAGAAATCTTATCACCAAGGCAGTTTCTGCGCACGGCACAGCCTTGGAAAAGCATTTGTTCGTGGAGCTGTTTCTGGTGAGAGCACAATAGGAGTGTGGGGTACCAGTGAGATGATGAAAGTCCTCCTCAAAGGAGCAGCTGCTAGGAAGGCTTCCATGAAGCCCCTCACCCCCTACAGACAGCAAACCCAGCTCTTGGCTTGCTTTAGGCTCCTTCTTCAAACCCTTCACCTTTACACCCTAAGGCGGAAAATGTTGCTTTGCCAAATCCTGGTGGTAAGAAACCTTCAACAGGCTGCACGTCATCTCCTGCCCTCCAGTGCAGTGAAACTCTTAAATGCAACAACTGGGATGTGAGCAACTGCTTGAAGTAAATTATGTTCGTTGGTTTTCCTGAAGTGAGACTTGTACACTACTCCTCCTTTCCCAAAGGAAGCCAGGACAACCTGCTACTGCTCTAGTTGTGATACAGCTACCAAACAGCTCTGCTGCTTTCTAACTCACTGCATTTCTTTTGCAGCTGTTCATAAACGATGCACCTATAAGCTATACAAATGTTGCAACAGATAAAGGCATTATTCATGGATTGGGAAAAGTCCTGGAAATCCAGAAGAACAGATGTGATATTAATGACACCGTGATCACCGTAAGTGGTTCAGTTCATACAAAATGTTTAAAGGCCCATCAGAGACATCTACAGTCAAACACAGCTAAAATGTACAGGATACCTGACACTGTATATCCTAGTAAGGAATGCATGCATTTTCCACAAAAGGTATTCCTACCAGAGTTTAAGCATCTGTTAAGACTGCTTTGATGCTGCAATCGGTGTACTGACAGTCCGGATAAAATGTAATTAGAATAGCACAGGAATAAGCAATTTCTGAGCTGTAAATTTCAGAAAATAATAGCAACGCATTATTCTAATACATCTTCTCAGCCAGACCACTTGTTTATCAAGCAAACAAGTGGGGGGAAAAAAAAATGGAAAATAAGATATTTTTAGTAAGGAAAAATGTTTCTTTTCATTCCAGTCGTAGATTACCACTGCCCATACACATGAACTCCTCGTGCCCTCTGAGTAAAGCATTCTCCCTCTTTTGCTCCTTTTACATATGAAATACAAATAGTTTCACATTCCTTTAAATAATAGGATGTGGTTTCCTCAAACTGGCAGAGAAATATTCCCTTTGTCTTCTTTCCTGAACCAAATAGGACAGCAAACAGGCAGGTACCTCCCTTTTTACGGAGCGTGCAACGAACTAGACAAGGAAAACAAAGTGAGACTTGTGCTTCAGTTAAAGCAAATTTAAGAGTTATGAACTTTCGCAGCTTAATCCTTTTCCTTGGGATACAGTCACATATTTAAGTGTATTTCACTCAAGAGCTTTGCTCTGCCAGGTACTACCAAGGCTTCGCACATAGTCCGTTGTTTTCCCATGGTAAATTATTTTCCCTGCTATGTTCAAATGCAGCAACATACTTAAACAGTCATTTAAGCCTTACTAAAACTAAGCATATATTTAGCTAAACAGAAATAATATTAAGCATTGTATACTAGGTACAATATGTACCTAAGCATTTTGCAGAAACTGACCTCACACACGCAAATGATTCACACACACAGCATAGGACATAGACACATAGACACATTGCCAAGCTGCTATTGCAGTTGTGCCACAGGCAAACTACGTCCAAACTCAGGATTTGCCTCTTGTTGTGCTTTAGATGTGGAGGCCTTTGGGAAGCACTGCTTTAGAAGAGCAGAGCGAAATATCCAGAAGAGCTTTCCTTCTCCTTTCCCTTGGGAGCAGGCCTCCCAAGGGCTATCCCTACAGATCCGCTGGTAGGGATGTTCTTTCTTGCTGAGCAGTCCAGCTACTCTGATCACCTTTACCAAAGGGGTTACCTTGATCACGCACCTTGAGGGCTAAGTTCAGAAATATAGCTGGAAATTATGCATTTTCTATTAAACCACCTGTCTGCAGCTCTACGCAGTCTGTTAACTACCTCCCATTTGTGTTGCTTAAGGAAAAGTGCAGAGTTTGTTCACAGCCATCAAGCTGTCCTCCAGGAACAAAAGAAATAGTAAGTATTTTATCACTAATGCTACTTGCTGTTTTTAATCAAAACTGAGCACAGGTGCATTCAATCCTGTTTTTAATATAAACACCTCTGTTTCAACAAAAGTTATAGTAGTTACTTAACCCTGCTACACGCATTACTTACAGCCAACAGACCCCATCCACCCTGGAAGCAAGAGATCAGAATCAAGGACAGCTTAAAGACAGCTTTATATTGAAAGACCAGTCTCTAGTAAGCATTGGGACAACTGTAGCCTCCTTTAACTGCAAAAGTTATCTCTACCATACCAAAACTGAAGGAGTTGCACATGGTCTAGAGTACGCTTGCTACAGCTGGAACTACAGAAGCAGCTTTTAGCCCTTCAAATCAGAGATGTGCAGAAGGGCAAACTCAACCCGGACCCAACAATACGCTCTGAGCTATGGTCGCAAGAAGACCTGGAGACCATGGAGACTTCGGGTGCCCAGGTCCAACACATGAGAACCGCAAATATTTAGCGGGTCCCTGTCAACCATGATAAGACCTAGAGTTTCTTGGCATCTAAATTTCTCTGGGAAACGCCCTCTGTTGAGATTATAGAACCATATTTTCCTTTATAATTTTTTAATTTGTTATGCCAGTAATAGAATTCCAAAGCAGATCAAGTTCCATCTACCCAGCTAAAGTAATTGGCTGAAGCACTTGTGAGTTAAATTCAAAAAATATTAACATTTCCTTTACCATGAGCAGCTGGACGGATGCTTATCTCAGTCTCCTAACAAGTGTACAATGAGACCAGCAGGTCTTCTGCAAGCAATCTTTCCCAGCTGTGCCCAGACCTGCAAGATAGTGTTTTAACAACTGTTTTTGCAGAACTTTGGCTCTCAGTTTTCCAAGAACTGGGAAGAACAGGAAATGTGTCAGGAAAAAAAATAAATGTTTGTCAAACTTCAGAAAAAAATGCTGTTCAATTCTGAGCAAAGGCAGTATTAGACACAGCTTTAAAATGCCACAGGGCACAGAGTTAAATTGATCACATGTCCGCTAGCAAAAACCACTTAGCTAATGCATTTTTATTTCTAAAGGTATTGCCTTCATTTTCATTGTGAATGTGTGAGTCCGTGCACGGCATGCATAAAGTTAGTGTCCCATTTTTTAAAACATTTAAAAGTAGGTGATCTGTATTACTCAGAAGTGGAGCCATTTCTCCAATGTGTGTTCAGGCAGGTGAAAAGAAATACTGCGTCCTCTCGGAAAACAACATGAGAATGTACACCATCCAGATTGGGTGCCAGTCAAAGTGTGCCAAAACCATCATTGTGAGTATACTGTTTCTGTCACAGGAAAAGCCAGGAACCCCCTATCCCTGAACTTCACCCACCTTGTAATCCCTGCTAAGCACATGTGGCACGTCAAGGCAGTCCCTGACAATATATTTATAGGCCTTTGTTCTGGAGGCAGCAGAGATTGGAAGGTTAAAGGCTGCTGATGGCTGCAGCATAGGGAGGGCTGGGAGCCGACGTGGTGCACAGGGAGCACAGGTTTGGGAAGGGTAACCCCTTGTCCCTAGCAATCCCGTCCACCTTTCCCTGGCATGATGGAGGGCACCTGGGTCCCACCAAGGACTTGGGGTGGCAGCCTGAGCCCCGGCACAGTAAGAATTGTGGTCAAAGACCAGCAGAGCTGAAGCGCTGCTAAAAATCCAGATCTATAGTTCACCTCCACCCAGCAGCAGTCCCCAGAGACGATACCCAGCAGCCAGGTGCTTGCTGCCCTGATCCTGACCCTCAGCACGGCATTTCTTGGTTTCCAGACCAGGGAGTGCTGCGCAGGTTTCTTCGGGCAGCAGTGCCAGCCCTGCCCAGGGAAAGCAGGGAACGCCTGCTTCGGAAACGGCATCTGCCTGGATGGCATCAACGGCACCGGCGCCTGCGAGTGCGGAGAGGGGTTTGTCGGCACAGCCTGCGAAAGCTGCATCAAAGGCAAATACGGCCGCAACTGCGATCAAGGTACTGAGCATCCCCAGAACACAGAGGCACCTTTGCTAGCCTCGTCAGATGTTAAAACCTTCCCCTGAGGTCTTCCAACTGTGTCCATTCTAGATCCTGGAAAAGTGCATCACTTTCAGGGTAATAGGCCAGTCTTAAAAACATCGTTAATCCCTTTTCTTTCCCTATTCTGGTATTTTCCCCCTACTCCCTCGGTTTGGAGACGGTGCCTCCTACTCTTGCACACTCTGGCTTAGAACAGCAACCAGCAAGAATAATCCTCTTTAGCACTGCTTGTTCACCAATGCTTTCCCACTAAAAATGCAGTTTCAGTCCCTGTATTTGGGAATAGGGGGAAGACAAGCATATTTTTAATTTAGATTTATTCTGTAGCTAGAAGCCAATCGGCACGTCAAAGCGTTGCTCGAAATATTCTAGAGTAGAAGGTGCCATCAGCAGAAGACATCTGGACCATCCTCCTGCCCTTCCTTCCCCTCGCCGCGCATGCTGCTACCCTGCCCAGGGACAGAGGTTTCTTCCCACCTCTCCCCACAGCGTGCACTTGTGTCCATGGGAAATGCAGCAGTGGGATCGACGGGGACGGCTCCTGTGAATGTGATGTTGGCTGGAAAGGGGTGAGCTGCGAGACTGGTGAGTGTCCCCTCCTTTTTTCTGTGGTGAGAAGTGACCATTTCAGGAAATGCCAGAAGTACAGCTGCTACCACATCCCAGTGCACTGCCAGATACCCAGCAGCTTCCCACATGCAGTGAAATATGGGTGACACTGCTCTGCTATGACAATTAATCACCGTACTAACAGAGAGACAGCTGAGGTACTGCTCAGGAGACTTAAACGACTTGGCTAATTCTCTACCTGTGTCAACCTATATCTGTCCCAAAAGAATATCTCATTTGTTAAAGCTATGTATTTTGCAGAATTATCTAGCACATTTTGATCCTCAGATCAAAAGCCTCTAAAGTACTTCAGTAAGTTGATTTAGCTATACAACACTGGATATTAAACTATGTTCTTGTTAATACAAGAAAAATTAATTCAAAAATAAATCAGTTTGTGTTGGTTTCATACCACTCCTATATCCAATAAAATTATGTTTTAGCTAGATATATTTAAAATGTATTAAATAACTATTTAATAACTTTAAGTATAATAGTATAAAGTAAAAAAATGTATAAGAACATTAATAGCAGCAATCAACACCTGGTTTAAATTTGCTTAGGAAAAAAATAGTAATGAAAAGACCTTTATAGCTAAAAGGTTGCTATATTTGCTATATCTGAGCAACTTTCAGTTCCTTTGGAAAACAAACATGTAATTAAACTAATAACGTGCAAAATTCACCAGAGTAAACGCAGACAAATTACAACAGACGACATGTTTTCCTGGTGATATGTTGACATGCCTCTTCCTCACAACTGACTTGAAGTGGTACCCACCGGTCTATACACAGTCTCTGTACAGACAGAGAGCGCAGTTGTCTGGTGCAGAACTCGTAATAGGCTCCAGCTCTGCGTGGTGGGAGCAAAAGACTGGGAAACCAGAAGGATGTTGACCCAAAAGGTTCTGATCCCTGTTTCATTTTCTTTTTCCTCTTGCAGAAATCAAAGAGGACGCATGTAACGCTTCATGCCATACCAGTGCTAAGTATGTATAAAATCCACTTATTCGGAGGAGAGGGGAGAAAAAGGGCATCTCTCGCAAGGCAAAAAGCATAGTCCATCTTGCTCTTTACAAAGCCTTCTCAGGAGCACAGATAATGCTCACATTTTCCACCGTAGAGATAAGGAGCAATGTTTATTTACCATATTCAGCAATGAGGCCAAAAAGTTCAAAACATACATGTTAAAAGGGGAAACAATTGGGATTTTAGGGGGAAGAGGAAAAAAAAAAAAAAAAGAAAAGGGGAAAAAAGTCAGCAAGACATCCTACCATGCAGCGTACAAAGAAATGGAGCATGCAGCACCAAAGAGAACATAAGAGTAGGGCAAGGCTGATCAGAAAGGTAGGTTTTGAGGTGGGCTTTATTGTCCCCATCCACCACTACACACAGAACTGAGAAATGCCATTGGCACCAGGGACTTCACCAGAGAGCTGCATTTGACAAGAAACAGCTCTCCACATCAAAATATACAAAAAAAGCAAAGTGCTCTCAGCAGTCCAGCAGCAATGCTAGGACACTAACCAGTTCTCAAAGGAGCAAGTCACCCCCGCTGAGCCATTTACTGAAATGCACCCACACGCCATCATTGACCAAACAGCAAGATTTCCATAACCTAAGACATCCAAAGAACGAGGAAAGACAGCTGGAAAGTCACCTCACTTTTGGCCACAGCTCCTCTAAAGGAGCAGAGAAACCAGAGAGTCAAACCCCCTTTTTCCCAGATGTAGTTCGTTTTTGCCCCTGCACCTTCGTGAACTGCAGCTCACAGCAGTGATATCTTACCAAAGGGTTGTTTGGTTGGGTTTTTTTTTATTTTTGGAAAAATTCCACCCTCCAATTTGCTCAGTGGGATCCCACACATGCTGGCATCGATACTGTGTTTCTAACAGGAAAAGCAGACTGCTCTTCTGTGGAGGCTTATCCATCCACTGCGGTACCCCTGTAGGTATGGGGATAGGCACAGGCACGGCAGGAGTGGAGCGGAAGAAAGGATGTGATTGTGCTGGCTGTGTTCTGACAGTGTCCCTGGGTGACATCAGGGAGCAATCCCTGCATTATACAGAGCTCATGGGGCAGTAAACCCATGCTTGCATACAGAAGGCCAGACTTCAAAGAACAGCAAACTTGGAGCCAGGGGGCGCGGATGCCTGGCCCCCGCCCTGGCACATCAGTTCTGCTGGGTCCCTCAATAAACTGTGTGCACACAAACAAAAATCGGTGAGGTTTTTGGGTGAGCAGGCACACAGCTTCTGGAGTTCTGCATGAGAAAAGATGACACTTGATGGCCAAAGCGTGCATTTTTAAAACTTAAAAAAAATAGATCCAAACTGCATTTGGAAAGCTTTGTCCAGCTAGGTTCATTTTTATGGTTGTAACTATATGATATCATATGGTTAAATGCCTTGTTATTTCTATGTGACATTACCTTCAGAACAATGCACAAAAACAAGGGCTGTACAGAAGACCTAACTACTTTTTCTCTTTTCTTTTTTTTTTTAAATGTAATCTCCCTCCTTTTACTTCTTCAGCTGCCTTCTATCAAATGGCACTGCATATTGCAAGTGTGCAGCTGGGTTCGAGGGGAACGGGACATTCTGCACAGGCAAGTGGACTTTGTTTCTTCCCTTTAGAAAAAAAAAAAAATACACACAAAAAAAGGGTGCTTGAAGCACTCTGTGGTCACAGTGGAGCTGTTGAGAGATGAGCACTTCCCTACGCACTAGTTAAAAAAGAGGAATTGCTGCCAGTTTGCTCAAAATGAGTGAGAGCCCACCAGGTGCGGATTCATAGCGAACAAAGGGCTCAGCATCTCCAAGTCAGGAGGCATTGTGCTAAGGGAGACCGGAGAAAAGGGTACATACCGTGCACAACCCGGGCCCCATTGTTCACAGAGTAATGAAACCTGCATTATGACTTCTACTCTTTTTCCCAACAAAGCCCAGCGAAGAGAGGCCAATTCAGGGTACAATAGCACTTCCAGCTATTGGAAGCTGTACAGCCCTACCGCTTCCTCATCTTTCTCAGCTTGCACAGATTTCTGAGGTGGTAAAATCAACTTCTTTAGACTGGAGAGATCTGAGAGAACCTCAGTAATGGGCAATAGCAGCCTATCCTAGGTGTCCCTCCAAAAGCCTGGGATAGCCAGACTTACAAAATAGACTGCTTCAGGCTACAGTGATTGTAATTAAATTTACAGTTGTTTTACTTAATCTTTAACTGATTAAAATACTAATTCTCTTGGGAACAGAAGCATATTTGTCTACTTACAATGGCTGGCAGGGTTCTAGTCCAAGATTTTAGCACTCTTACTCTAGCTGCTTTCTTTTTCTCTTCTGGCACATATCAACCAAATTCATTTTAATCTGCTGGTGGGAAATTCCCCATGTGCAGGAAGAGCTGGGTGACACAGGTCACCCATAGTGGCTCTGCACTCACCCTTACTCTCCTATACAGAATTCCTGGGCAAAACCAGTTACAGGACAAGGCATCTCCCCAGTCTGGCTCTTACAGCTGCTGAAACAGCAATTTGGGGTCATTTGAGGCAAAAACTAAAGCAATGCTTGGACTGATTTGTTTCACACTGGAGATCAGAAAAGGCTGCCTCCCTGCTCTCAGGGTAACCCAAGCAAGTTGAATCTGCCAGCCAGTGATTCATCCAAAGCTGGAGAAATGTACAAGTATCCATCTGAATAACAACCAGGCCATTTTGTCTTGGGAGAGCTGGGTGTCATTACACTCTAGACCTTCTGCAAGAGAAGGCCATTTGATCTGCCTGCATAAAAAAGCAAGCTAAGGGAAAACTTCAGATGGCCATTTAATCTAGAGAAGAATGTGAAGGTCACTTTTTTGATGCTTGGTTGGAATGGGCAGAATCAGAAGATTGGAAGATACTGAAAGTCAGTCCTGGATGAATTCTTACCTTCCAGACTAGAAGCATCTTCTCAGCTTTCCCTCTTGTAATCAATAAGATGTGTTAAATATCTAGCACTAATGAAGTCTCTGGCCTCTTAAATCAGAAAGGTTCTGTGTTGCAAAAATGTTAGCAAATCCCTTTAAAACACAGAGACAGTTTAACCTGAAAAGCCAAAAGCCCTTTAAGCACGTTGGTTTAATCTGGGTTGTTGTCACTGTTCAGCTATTGATGCTTGCAAGACCAGCAATGGTGGCTGTTCTGCCAACGCAGAGTGCAGAAGAACAACACCTGGCAACAGAGCATGTGTCTGCAATGCTGGGTATACTGGAGATGGAATAGTCTGCATCGGTAAGCATTTGGGATCTCTCATATATCACTAGGAGGAAAATTAAAAAAGTGAGTTTTCCTGTGGGTGGAAGATCATGCATCTACTATGACCCAGAAGTGCAGTTTCCTGATACTATAGACCCTGATACTGAAGGCATCTCTGCGTGCCGCGTAGTTGATACTACTTGGCAAACCATGCAACTGCAGCAGCAGGGTGTGACAGCAAAGCTTATTGAAAAAGATCTACCTCTCAACAAGGATAGCCCCATCTTCAGCAGCTCAATACATTCACACCCCTCTGACCATTGCAAACTTAAGGACTTTTAGATGCTGTTATACCATACCTTCCCGAGCTATGGTTTTAAAAATGCTGACGACAGGGTTTTAGTCTTTACCAAGACAACTACAAGACCTAGACTGAGGTGTTAAGTAGCTAAGGGAATGAGTTTTATTGATTCACAGTTGTCATAAATCTGCATTCCTAGTATACTTTACTTAAAAGTCTCCCTTCCTGGGTTTTCAGAAGTCACTGTTGGGTTTTTTTATGATTATACTGTTTCTGTTTCATAAAGAAATCAACCCTTGTCTGGAGAACCATGGTGGATGTGACAAAAATGCAGAATGCACACAGACTGGACCCAATCAAGTGAGTACTTTGTCAGCACAGACAAATAAGACTGGTCAAGTGTTTACAGTTGGGTGAAGAAAGACTTCCCCATCTCAACTTTGTTTTTTAAATGGAAAAGTGGATATCATAACAAAAGTTCTGAAAAGTATATGCTCCTCTCAAAAAGGTATTTGAGGAGGAGTGCGGACAAACATGAAAAAAATTTCAGTAAGACAAATCCAAAACTGCAGAGGAAAGCAGTGTTTTGCTGTTTCAAGCGGTTGTTTTTCTCCTTTGAGAGGTTTTGATGTGAAAACCTATCCATTTGAAAGTATTGCCAGATACTGTTTCTTTCATTGTTATAGAAACTGTCCATGGAAAAATTCCATTTCAGACTAGCCCTTCTCCCAGCATAGCTCAAACGTATTCACGAGGAAACAAAACAGCCCAAATTACAGTTTTTGTGCAGGGGTTACAGCATACCAGCATCCACTCACTCCTCCGCTGTTCTGCATCTCCCGTGCAGAAGTACCACACACTCTCCAAAGAAAAAGAAGTATAAAAGGACAAAAGGACAAACTAATTGGCCCAGGAAACCAAGTGACACAGATTAGTGTTTCTATTTTTATAGCAGTTTCATGAGAAGTTGAACACCCCGATTGCAGCACTTCTTTTCACCCCCCTGTAGTTTCATATTGGCTGTTGGCAGGGCTGTAATCCTCCTGCAAGCACTGCACAACAGTCTGTCTTCTGGAGCAATGCAGGGAACAGCAACCAGGAGTCAGAGGCCACCTCCTGCCTTCCAGTTGTCCAGTGACAGGAGGGGCAATAGCCCTGTCAGCCCTTTTGCCAGCACTGATTAACTAACTCTTTGCCTTGACTGTCATTTGCCAGTCAGTACATTTCAGTGTGTAACTCCTTCCCCATCCCTCTAGAGAAGACAGGCGATAGCTATTTCCTTCTATACACCCTCGCTGGGGATAGTAGTAGCTACAACATGATTATTTATACTATCTTACCGATGGGAGTATAGCTAACGTCAGAACAATAATAACCTCCACTACAAAATCACATTGCAGCAGAGCCAAATGTACAGAACAGAAAGGAGTCTGCTTTCTGTTCAGCTTTCAGTCGTCCACATACATCAAACACTGCTATTACACTGCCTACCAGTCTTATTTCTGCTGCAGAAATCTTGAATTTTCAATCTCCTACACAGTAAATGTGAATTCTAAACTGAGAACCATTAAGCAGTGAATTGGAGAGGAAGAGAAATCTGTTCTTCGCAGCCATGTTAATTTTTTATCTTTGTGATAATCGCAAGTGCAAAACAGAGTAACCATGACTTAAGTGTCAAACTCATTACTGCTGCATGGGAAGCTGGCAGTAACATCACGATTTCAAGTGTGCTTTGAAGATGTTTCATCATTTAAAAAAAAAAAAAAAAAACAGGAAGGGAGAAGAGCGGAGTACCAATCTCTGCATATAAAATGAGGGAAACAAATTAGAGGTTTAACCTGTTTCGCCAGCAAGATGACTGTGTGCAGCTGTCAGCAAGGCCATTTCAAATGACCAGGACAGCAGAGGGAAGAGGAGAGATGGACGGGCAGAGAAAGGGCAGACAGAGCCTCTTGGAAACTGCTATTTCCCAATCTCAGTCTCTGTTGCTCATGCTGGCTAAGAAGCTGCTGCAGAAGAGATTATGTACACAACAACACTGTGAAATAATCTGGCAAAAAAGTAAATTAAATATAAATATGCTGAAAAAAGTCAAACATCTTTCCATGTATGCATGTTCTCTGTTTTGGCTTTGTAGGCAGTATGTAATTGCTTGAAGGGGTACTCTGGAGACGGTAGAAGATGTACATACATCAGCCTGTGTTCACAAGTAAGTATCCATTTAAAGAGAGTATTTAAGGTCTTCTTGTAATCATTACACTTTTGGGTTTTGTATGCATTCAAAACTAAGTCAGATGCATAGATCTGGAACCTTCTATGCCCAGAATCCACTTATGTTGACTTAGCCAATTTTTAAAAGTGCTTAGTTCAGTACACACTTCGGTGCCATCACTGTTTGAGCAACTAGACAAGCAGTAAGGGCTTTTCCTGGACTGCAACCTGGACATAATACAAATAAGGTCCTGGACTCATCACTGAGTCTTTAAAGAAAAAAACAAAAAAAAAAAAAAACACAACACACACAACTTCAGATCTAGAGAAACAGATCCTAGTTTTTAGGGGCACAGTGCAAGTCACGTCTTCTTAGCAGATTTTTTTTTGTCCTTGCCTGAACTGATCTAAAAAGCCACCATTTACATTTGTGTCTGGGACCCAGAGGGTTGCCAACATTTCTTCTAGGCAAGACAGTTAAAGAGCTTGATTCAAATGTTAAAAGAAAGAAGTGTGATCTATTGCCTGTTACCTGTAATGCAAAAAAAAAAAAAAAAAAAAAAAAAAAAAAAAAAA
>Ga0065711_1038345_pt1 | contig 18874 bp, 7 predicted proteins | sample Hoacrofraction12_FD_59098 | JGI IMG/M metagenome (GOLD analysis project Ga0065711, IMG submission 59098) | Hoatzin crop microbial communities from Cojedes, Venezuela - Epithelial fraction 12 v2 (version 2) | ecosystem: Host-associated > Birds > Digestive system > Esophagus > Crop | place... | reverse complement strand
CACTTCCTGAGCTTCCCTAGGAGGATATCATGGGAGACTGTGTCGAAAGCCTTGCTGAAGTCAAGGTAGATAACATCCATGGCTCTCCCTTCGTCTACCCAGCCAGTCATGTCATCGTAAATGGACATGAGAGAGCTCTTAAAGGAGAAAAAATAAAATAAAAAAGATACTATGACTCTTAACCTCATTTGAGTTCTTAAACTTTTGTTCAGGCTAGTCTCTTAAGCAGCAGGTAAGACACTGGTTAGTGGCAAGTGGTACTGTACATCACGGTGAGTTTAATGTCCGGTGGAGGAGGAGATGTGAAGACAACAGTTTGGTCCTTTTAATGACTTGATTTTTGACAGGGATCCTTTTAATTTCCTGCATGCACGGCACCATTCTTTGCAGCAACCCTTGCTTGTGTGTTAAAAGGAAATGTGGTCTCAGGCAGGTTTTGATGAGCGGGAGGCTTACAATATTCTAGTCACATTAATTACCGAGACTCTGAATTATAGGAAATTCCTAGAAATTCACCTTTTTTTATTTTTTGTGAAATTTCTACTGAGTAGAGACATTTATACGGAAAGGTTTTGCTCCAAGTAACTAGCTCCAGTAAGTAGCTCCAAGTAACTAGCTCCAGCCAGGAGGATACAGCCAGCCAGAGGAATGGGACTTGGTACTAAGAAGCTACAAATTTGTTTTGTCAGCTCTGACATGAATGAAATGCAGATGACATACGGAAATCAAGCCAGCTAATAAAGCACTTTTTTGCTTTGGATTTTCTTTTTTTGTATCTGTTTTCCTACTATGTAGGGTCCTAATTTATACAACAAAGCTCATTTTTTCTCAACTTACCAGTCTTTTGTCTGGTGTAAAGAGAGATTTCAGAATTATCTGTCAAATGCTTCATTCTCTAGAGAATAAAAAGTGTAAAAAATATCAGTGGATTGCTCGTGAAGTACCTTCATAACTGCAGAGTGTATTAGTAACAACTTTCTAGTTCAAACTTAATAACAAGTCAAGAAAAGAATCTATCCGTGTGAAAGTATTAGAAAATATATATTGCATACAAGTGAGGGATTTAAGAATCTGAGCTCTAGGGTTCGTCTTAATGATGACTTTAATAAAGCTTTCCTCTGTGTTAGACTTGGCAATTTTTTACACTTAGCAGGCCTGCAGCCTTGTGAATATGACAAGAATGGTTTCTCCAGGATGAATCACAGAATGCACTGTGTTTGTCTCCTTGTGCCTCAAACAAGATGGTGCATATTGCTGTTGAATAATCACATTTTAATATTTGTCTTTTCAATTTCAATTTCTATGTTTAATTCAAAATTTATTACATCTAGATGTGCATAAATACTTACATATTTACTTACACATGCACACAAACTGCCTTTAGTAAGGCTTTTGACACTGTTCCCCACAGCATCCTCCTGGAGAAACTAGCTGCCCATGGTTTACATGGATGTATGCTTCACTGGGTAAAAAAATGGCGAAATGGCCGAGCGCAGAGAGTGGTGATGAATGCAGTTAAATCCTGCTGGTGGCCAGTCATGAGTGGTGTTCCCCAGGGCTCAGTTTTAAGTCTGATCTTGTTTAACATCTTTACCAAAGATATAGATGAGCCGATTGAGTGCTCCATCAGTAAGTTTGCAGATGACACCAAATTGGGCTGGAGTGTCGATCTGCTTGAGGGTAGGAAGGCTCTGTGGAGGGAACTGGACAGACTGAATCAATGGGCCAAGGCCAACTGTATGAGTTTCAATAAGGCCAAATGCCAGGTCATGCACTTTGGTCACAACAACCCCACGCAATGCTACACACTTGAGGAAGAGTGGCTGGAAAGCTGCCCAGCGGAAAAGGATCTTGGGGTGTTGGCTGACAGCTGGTTAAACATGAGCCAGCAGTGTGCCCAGGTGGCCAAGAAGGCCAACAGCATCCTGGCTTGTATCAGGAATAGTGTGGCCAGCAGGAGTAGGGAGGTGATTGTGCCCCTGTACTCAACACTGGTGAGGCCGCACCTTGAATACTGTATTCATTTCTGGGCCCCTCTCTATAAGAAAGACGTGGAGTTGCTGGAGCACATCCAGAGAAGATCAATGAGGCTGGTGAAGGGTCTAAAGAACAAGTCTAATGAGGAGCAGCTGAGGGAACTGGGACTGTTTAGTCTGGAGAAGAGGAGGCTGAGGGGAGACCTTCTTGCTCTCTGCAACTACCTGAAAGGAGGTTGTAGTGGGGCAGGTGTTGGTCTCTTCTCCCAAGTAACTAGCGATAGGATGCGAGGAAATGGCCTCCAGTTGTGTCATGGGAGGTTTAGATTGTGTATTAGGAAAAATTTCTGTACTGAAGTAGTTGTAAATCATTGGAACAAGATGCCCAGGGAAGTGGTGGAGTCCCCATCCCTGGAGGTGTTCAAAAAAAGTGTAGATGTGACACTTTGGGATATGGTTTAGTAGGCATGGTGGCATTGGGCAGACTTGATGATCTTATAGGTCTTTTCCAACCTATGATGCTATGATTCTATGAACACTACGGAAGGTGTAGGTTCTATTATTTACATTACTCCAACTTTTCTTTTCCCCATAGTGATAATGCTAAACATATATTTTTGTTTGATTTTTAATATTTCTTTTATCAAGAAAATCAGGAAGGCCAAAGAAATATTGATATACTTCAGCTATTATGGCTGGGGAGAAATATCCAGATAATTGTTCAAGATTATCTTGTTTTCATTGCAGTAATATTATAGAGCAATTAATACTGATGGAGACAGGAAAGAAGGATGTATTTAGGAGACATGAGTAGTTTCATCCAGAATTTGAAAAAATGGCTACCTTTCATGCTGCAGTAAGAATTTTAGGAAGACAATTAGTTAGGCATTTAATTAGAAAATACTTGCTCAAATTTGATATTGCTGAGCCCAAATAAGGAGCATGATAGGTTCACAGGTGTGATTGATCAGAAAGCACAGCTGCAGTAAGCTCTCTGCCACTTATTTCATGACAATGTAAGACACTAGGAATAGAATAAGTTCTCAACGGAAGAAATATGGATGAACATTAGGGAAGAAATGATGATTTCCACTGAATAAACATCAGCTGATTCATTCAGAAAGATTTTTCTGAAAAGGAAGAGAATAAGGAGAGAGGGAAAAAAAAAAAGAAGATACATTATTGTACAAGGACTGTGGGGTGTCAAAAAAGTAATGATTTCATGTTTGTCTGAAGGATCAACAAAAGAGATTACCATTTCCTTTTGTAAGGACAGTTAGAATAGCACAGAAATGTGGAATTGACATGAAGACAAGGAAGTGAGGAAATGGATATAGATTAGTACTAGTGTTAACCGTTTTCAAGAGACTAGTAGTGGGAGTTGTGAGGAGGGATAGAATGACAACTAAAATCAAGTGAGAATGCTTTTATAATGGTAGGGAGAAAGACCAAAGAATGCAGAGGAAGAAGCTAAGGAGGAGTTAAGATTAGTGATAGAAAGTGAGGAAGGGTGCACTGCAGGTCAGGAAACAGGAGAGGAGGAGGTCAAATTGAATTAGATCTGAAGTAGGTCAGTGAATTATTCTTCATTTACATATACTTGATTTGATCATCGTTAAAGGAACCAATAATTCAGTACGACAAAGCAGGAGTGCACACCAAAAAACCCCTATCTTTGTTCCTTCAGAAAAAGTCTTTCAGGTATGAAATAGGATACCAAAGTTTACCACACTGTAATAACAATTCTGAATAGTATCTGTCTAGATAATTAAAGCCAAATCAAAAGAAATGCTTGTAGAAAAACCGGGAACATATTAAAATTTATTCTGCAAAATTCAGCTGAAAGAAGACAACCATACTGTATAGAAATCGTCCTAGAATCTCACAGCCTTTTGTTGTACAGTAGTCCTCAAAAAGACCCAATTATTTTCCATCTAAATTTTTAAAGTCTGCTGGGCTTTACCTAAATGTATCTGTGAGAAGAGATAGGCACAACTTCTTAAAGATCCTGTCCATTTCACTCAGGAATCTCCAAGAGAGCTTTTGACAGAATGATTTAGGTACTTCTTTCTAGGTATTGACCTGGGCTAAAAGATTGGTAGTTTTTTTCAGGAGTAATGATGAATAGAGCTTTCTGGTGGTAGGATTTTAATTTAGTTAGCCCAAAGTTCATAGTCAGGAAGCCTTATGTTATATACTTATCTAAATATCTGTGTTTTGACAGATATGCATGAAAATAATGAACATTAATTTGGTTTTAATTGAAACTGATGAGATTTTGAATTTGCTTGGTTTGCTAAAGTTTATGTTATTAGGCCTGCTGTTGACCAAAAGAACAGACAGACTAAGTCTGTCTAAATGAAGAGAAAAATCTTAATCCAGTGCAAAATTTGAACATGAAATTATAATAGAAAACAAAAGACTTGCTTTGAATAAACTTGTTTTTGAGTCAGTGTGTGTCGCCAGCTGTATGGAGGTATACGAAGGCTGAGAAACCTCTGGGTTTACCATGCACAAGCTCTGTTACTGAGAAAGGATGGAGAGACCTTGCTGAAGAGAGATTGAAGAGTTACTTGCTAAAATTCTTACAAATGCCTGTTACTTGACAGGATGCAAAGAACACCACGATCAAAATGAGGCAACTAATTTGTCTGCCCACCCTTTTAATGAAACAGAAAGGTTTTTCCTCGGTGAAATTCTGACCTATATGAACAAGATTGCAAAAAGCTATGAGATACAAGCTGAAAATGCCTTAATTTTCATTCTGATTTTAAATTATTTTGAAGACATGCCTTGTGTTGAGAGTTCTCTTTCGAGAATAGCATTAGTTTGTGTCTATGCAGTTTACTACTGTAAAAGAAAAAGAATTTTACAGTAATTCACATCCAACATGGATCAGAAAGGGATGAGGAGCAGTGGATTTAGTTTTGTTTGTTTTAACATGTAGAACTATTTATAACATGTTTATTTAGTTGTCTTAGGGTATTTTTTCTGCTAAGTGACACAAGAACAAAGAATCTAACTTCTAAGATAAAAAGCATTATTTAATTGTCATGGAAATCTTGCTGAATTTTTGTTTTTCAAAAGAGATTATTATTGCTTTACAGCAAATTATCTAAAAGTGACAATTTCTGTGTGATTGCTCAGCACATTACACTTGTCTACAGTTTTTTCAGTTTCAGTTGCTTCTCCTGAACAGACTCTATCTGGCATGTTTTTCCCTGTAGTTATTAATGCATTCTGTAGGATGATGTAGTGCTGTTTTTGGTATAAACAGCTTCAGAGAGAGGTCCCCTCTTTCCTTTTACCCTTCTTAAGTTAGAACTGGAGTAGATGTTGAATCTGGTCTGTTTCCAGTTCCTTCCTCCCCTCTCCTTTCTGATGTTTTGGAAAAGAGGGCCAGGTTTTGTGATTAGTGTGCTCTGTTTCGAAGCCAAATTGTTGTGGCAATCAGACAGTGTCATCCGAGAGATACTGATAGGATGCTGGGCATAGCCTTTTCCAAAGATTAAATCCACACAAAACAGAGATACCACTTGCAATGAGATGCCATGTGTGAAGTGGAACCTGTAAAAAATTGTGCTCAAATCATCCAACACATGGGAAGATAGAGTACTAGCTGCATTAAAAAAAAAAAAAGAGCAAGTGAAAATTGTCCATATCTGGCCAAAGTAAGTGAAAAATTTCCTTCATTATTTTTGAAAATGTTTCATCACTATATCATTTATCACGTTATTATTAAGATCAAATTGTCCTCACAAAGGATTTAACCACTATTATCTGAAAAACACATAGGTTTAAAAATTCAGGAGCATGCAAAAAGTGAAATAATATGATCTTTATTTATTTTCAGCATTACAGAAAATACTTCTTACCAATACCGTATTAAGAAAACAGAAAAAGTTACAGAGGCATCTTCAGATTCTTTTTCCTTTTCAGATACTGCCTGACCTATGTTTCTGAACTTTTTCAAAACCCAGCTGTCTGTTCAATCACTGCTTTTCAGTGAAAGCTCAATTCTGTTTAGTGAAAATCAAAATTTCTAGCTTACCCTTGAATATAAAGTGGTTTACAACAAAGAAATAGTCAGAGTTTCACATGGTTAAAACTCAGTTAGCCTTAGCACTCCATACCAATCTGCAGATTCCTAAAGATACATGACACCATCAGTCTCCTCAGCTCATCCTGAATAGGTATGAGTTGTCTGTACTTAAGTTTAAAATATGCATATATTTTAAACTGAACGGCTCAGAAATTAACAATGTGCTTTCCTTCCATAATGCTGATACCAAAAAAAAAAATCCGTGATGCTACCAGCTGTTACAAATCATTAATCTTTTAGATAAGGGTTCATGGACTACTAAAGGACTTTGAATAGAGGCACTGATTCACATGCATCCCTGCCTCCATCATTTTCTGAATGCTTGGATGTAGCTAGAGGGAACTTGTCGGATGGCAGGCTCAGGTTAAGGTTGCAGAGAGAGAGGCGAAGCTATAAAGGGCAGTGCAGATAAGCACAAAACTAGACATAGTGACTCTGCAATAGTAAAACTCTACAGTAACTTCAGTATGGTTAACATTTAGCAACAAAATGTGTTGGGTTATCCCTCCAAATCACTGATTTAGCTTTTGCTACCATGTTCCTTCCTGCTTCAGCTTTTAAGCAGAAAATCTCTTCTTCCCTTTCCCCAGTTACATATAAAATATATTGAATTATTGTATAGATTTACTGCCTGAGATGTTTTTAACCTAAGAAAACAATGAAGCTGTTAAATTAAATAACACTAGAAGTGTTATCTAATTTAATTGTACAAACACAGTACACGTATTAGTAAATCAGGGCAAACACATGGCACAGATGCTGAAGACGCTGATGGTAAAATTGATATCAGAATGCGGGGGGTTGGATTTTGATTGACTTTGCTTCAATATATTCCCTGAAATATTTATCTGACTTACACCTTTTGGAAATGCAAAAAGAAAGAAGTTAGTCAGTAACAGAATGATAGTCTCTATTTCTGTGATTATATATGTTATGACAAGGATAGAAGACCTTTTCAGTGTTTTTTCTACCCTTTCTTACCACCATATTTTAGATCAATCATGTTGGATCCATCTTTGTACTGTACATCACAATTAATTATCCTAGTTTTTCACTCAGATGGGGAAGAACAGTCCCTTAAGATATAAAGCCATCATCATCTGACTGGTTTATCTCTCAGTGATTCGGTTTTCTTTTACTCGTAACTTGATATGTGATGTCCTATGTACAACCTCTTAGGCCTATAATAATTCACAGCATTAAAGTGAAGCATAAGTGTACTTGTTGTTAGTATATTAGTCCTCTAAAATAGTAGAAAAGTGATTTTAAAAGGGGGACTTATTTACCCATTAACCTTGTGTCTGGTTTCTAATTGGTTCAATCCTTCTAGTGCTGTGATCTACATCTTTACAATTTTATAAAACATTTTAATATAAAAGAACATAGGGCGAGTAAGTGTCTGAAAGTACCTTTTAGCCTGATAATTAATACAAATTTGGAGATACAGATATTTATCATTTTAAAAACTAAATTACATTCTTGTGTGGGCTAAGGTTACGCAGTGGTAATGCATTAGCTTGTCACCTCTGGAAATGACCTGCTTTACAATCTGACTTCTTATAAATCATCTGTGGAATGAATTAGGTCTCTAATCAGTTGCCGGCTGGCTCACCATGTTCCAGAACACAACATATTTTTCACGTAATCTTAGAGATGCTCAGCAGCAGAATGGATGGGATTGTTACAAGTTAAGATTAACATACATTGAAAGTGTGAGTAAGCAGACTTGTACCAAACAAGATGTGCTTTGTTATACTGGTGTGAATCCAAATTAAATCTGTCTTGAGGAAAGGTTTCTTAATTTGGTCTGATGTTGAAGAGAGCACAGTTGAAACTGAGAGAGTTAGTCTGCACTTCTACCAGTGTAAATGTGGTAGGAATCTGTTCTGCTATTTTGTCTGATTTATTCTATACTCAAATCAAATGTACAAAAGTTATGAAATGTGCTCTTCAAACAACTCTCTCCTATCTCCAATATTGGGATTAGTTGAAGAGTAGGACTAATGCAGAGGGATTAAAATTCACTTTCATTCATCAGAAAATGAAAATGAGTGCTTCAAGTCTTCCCATCACTTTTATTCATCTCTCTGAAGGAGAGACTATTACAGCTCTTTTATTTTAATTAGTTTTTTTTAAGAGCAGATTCATGAATCCCATTTTGAATAGCTTTTGTATTTCAATAACATTGTAGTTAAATTGTCTATCTCACTTTCTAGGAATGTTGTAATTGCAATTTAATTTATATTCCTGTAACATATTTAAGGATCTTTTGCTGCTGTTCATGACTTCTGAAGTTTTAATATTTTCTTCTTTTTTCCATCCGGTAGTGTAGTTATTCACTATTTGGAAAGCTTCTTTCTTTCTTCATCAATCCCTTTTCCTATCAACTCGTAAGTTTTGAAGAATCACCTTATATTTTTTTTCCGAATGAATTAGATTTGCCTGAACATGTAGAGACATAAAAGTGAGGTATAACAGCTTTATTATTGGACAGGTCCAATCCTATCAGAGGTTGTACAACTGCAGCATGAGCTTAAGCACTTTATGTTTAAATTCATAATAAACTCATTAATAAGTTCAGCAGAATGTTTTTTTCTTTCAAAAATAAAAATGCTTCACTGCAATATTTTCAGAATTGAACACTTTTATTTTACAGTCAAGAATGTGATTTGTTGGGGAGTACTGGATTGTTTCCATTAATCCCAATGGATATTTGCTTTGGTTTGTTTATTGTTAGTTGCTTGCTTCCCAGCAAATATTTTGGGTCAACATGTTGGGATATGGGAGTGTCATGTGAGGGGGGTGTTTCAACATTTTTCTCTTAAATATTGGTCATTCCTTAATAAGAATGCTCTTTCAAGTGGAAGAGTTTCATGCTGACTCTGCAATAGTCTTGCTTTTCAAATGAAGAATTTTTATCTATAACTAAGAAGATAAATTTTGTTATTTTGTTATTTATATACAAGATTTCTTCCACTTTTTGGAGGGTGGATTCATTTCAAGTTTCTCCAAAACATTATTCTTGAATAACTATACCATCTATCAAAAAAGTTTCATACAGCTTTCATCTGTAATTTTATGGCATTGAAGTCAGAGCAGTCCTATTAGAGATTACTTTCTAGATAAATCTAATTGAAACAAACAAAAATCTAAGTAAGGGTTAAACTCTTGCAGTTGAACAGAACTTGCTCCATCTGTGCTCTGCTACTGTACCTTTCATCCATCTGTGCGATTGCATCTTGTTTTAGCTGAATGTTTGCCATGTTTTGCTTTGTGGTCTTTGGGTTTATTTGCAATTTCTTTCTATCAATAGGTTCTGTTCAGAGCTTTCAGTCTGAGCACACTCTTGAAACTTAATGGGAATTAAAACTCAGCTCCAAAATTTGTGTCTTCAATCTTTCATATAAATTTACCAATAATGTGGTTTGCTTCGACTTCATTATTTTTTACTCTTGAAATGACTTGGACTACCCTCAAAACTAAAAATTATAGAACAATCTGCTTGCATCTCTCGTGTCCCCTTGGTCTCTGTTGGCTGGTTCTAGTTGCTGTGGTTTTACTTTTATAGGACAAAGTGCTTATAAGAATAGCAGCATTATAAAACTCAATGAGGCAAAAACATCGGAGGGGTATGATCACCACATAAAATTTCACCTTTTGGGATTATGTTGATGACTGACATAATTACCTTGGGTTTTCTTTGTAACTAGACTTCAGCTCCAAAAGAAACCACTTTTCCTATTAATATAGGCTTTGATGAAGTAGGTCAATGAAATGTTTGAAATAATTCACAGATGTTTAGAGATTTTCACTATAAAAAACTCATTTGAAAATAAGATAGATTTAAAGTAACCAGTGCATCCTTTAATATCAGTGATACTTCTTAATAGAAGGAATAAAAAATTTTAGAATTGGTATTTTCAGTACTCCAACTGCTGCTATCGTTAGAGATCCTTAAAAATACAAGGTATGTCTTTTAGAAAACCCTCATCTTCTTGTGGCTTTGTGTAGTGCCTATGAAAGTACAATACTATCGTAACAAAATCAGAGAAGAGTGAAGACTTGTAGTCCATAAGTGCCTACCTACCCCAGTACTTTTTGTCCTTTGCAACATACCTGTCACATCTGTGGAATGAGCTGTGAGGAATGAGTATTCAAGACAGTTGACTCTGAATTTGGGGACCTAGGCTGCACAGCTGCAATCCAAGAAATAGCTGTATGGTTCTGTCAGTAACAAGCAGCTTGTTAAGTTGCATTGCTGACATTTAACGATGGTAAAAAAGCTCAGAATAACAAAACAAACAAGCAACCCAGGAAAGCCTTACTTCTGACTTCTTCAGTCCTAAGTGATCAATAGAGAACAGATAATTTATCAAGAACAGATTATGAGGCTCAGCTCAGCACAAAGTTCAAGTTGGAGAAAGTATAAATAATTTTTCTCTCTGAGAAAGACCTTATCCCTTCAGGTCATGAATGAGGTTGCTCAGAGAACAGTATCTGAGTTTGCAGTGTAACAGCCTATACACTCATTCCATCAGATAGAATGACATACGTAGAAAATATTTTTTCTTTAAGGAAAGTTTGCCTTGGTAAATGTAGTAATGTTTAGAAGCTGGCAAATTCACTATGAAACTGATCATAGACAAGCTGTAATTAAAAGAGTTAAAGGCAGATTATATGCTAATAATTGAAAAACTAGATTATTTGAAAGCAGACCTAAAAATAGTGTTAAGTTTTGCCCGAATTTAAAATCTCTTTCCGATTTCATAGTTTTTTGTCCAAGACTGTATGTGCAAGATTTTAGCATTAGGCAGTATTGCAAAAGAAAAATGTGGTTAAACAATCTTCATGAATAAAAGCCTTTGAGTATTCCAGTGAAAATCTCTTGCAATTCAATGGAATAAAAAGCCTTTGAAAAATAAATTTTATCCATTCATATTTTATTCAACAAGGGAATCTGATGGCATTGTCTATCGCAGATGATCATTTCAATTCTTTGTTATAAGAACTTCTTTTATATTGCATCATTTGTGTAGAATATTTTTGTGCCAGGCATACTTCGTTTTGATGATATTTCAGTCAAAAAAAATAAAAAGTAAGACTAAGAAAATACATAGATATTGTATGATTAAAAACATTCAGCTGTTTTTCATTTTTGCTGAAAGCTAGTCCCTCCAGAGTCTAGAGCAGGAAGAAATAAATTTTTGTCAGGAGCATATTCGTTTTTCCTCCTGTCCTTGTGAAAATGTACCCACCTAGCTAAATTATGTGCCTTGGGAACATGTATATTTATAGGCATTAAATAAGGAACTCTGAGAATAGTAGGTTTGAATTCCCCTTATAGCTGCTTCCTGTTAAGCATACTTGGTCGAGGGTACCGGGATTCTTTCAGCCCCAGCAAGCTCCTACCAAAGATGGTACAGATGGTATTTCTCTTCCAGAAATCAAATAGTTTACTCCCCTTCCTGGTATTAGCAATGTGGGAGAGAAAGCCTTGAATGCAGAGAGAGTAAAATACTGACCTGAAACACTAAAGGGGAAAAGGAGTAGTAAACTCGGAAAAAGACATTTTTTCCTAGATAGTTTCCATACTCAAAAAAGAGTCAGAGTAGGTCCAGTTCTCTCTGGTTCTCTCCTCTGCAGACGCAAATCTGAGGTGCCTGGAGAGGAAGGCGGGAGTAAGCTGGAGTGCTCAGGCAAGTAGCAGGTGCAGGGCTCTAGGTCACCTGTTTCTATGGCTGGAGACTGGGACTTGGAGCCAAGTGAATAGAGACCATCAGAAACTTATAATTCTGATAATAAATTTTGCTATTTTTACCAGCCAGGAAGTCCTGCAGTGAGCTTTGCAAACAAGCTTTGAGGCAATTGTCTCAAGATATGGTCTCTGACAGAGGGTAAGATACTATAGCTCTAAACCTGCTGAGTGTCATCAGCAGAACTAGCTAGCTTTTACCACAGGTGGGAAAAAAATACACTGAGGAGAAATACATTCCCTTTTAATTCTTTGGAGCTTTGGGAAATATTCCTGTTATTCTGGTTTCATGTCCTTGTTCCCTTAATTTCTTAGTCTACATACTCTGTTTACTTTCTTTTTTCTTTCTTTCCTATTTTCACCGTACACTAAGTGACTATTCACTGTAAAGAAAGAATAACCTTTAGGAAACATCTATTCTAGGAGCATATGAGTTTTGTAAGCCTAATAGCTACTGCAGTGTGCTTTACCTATTTTGAAACTAAAAGCTGTTCTTTTACCTTTTTGTCTTACCAGTAAAACTGAGAAATAACTATTTTGCTCTTTCCTCTGTTGCAGAGGAGAGGACTTTCTGTACAAATTACTGGATGTTGGAAATTTTAAAAATAACTTTTATAAACTTTAAGATATTCAAGCACGGTATTATGACCTTTTACAGGGTCCCCCACAACATCCTTCTCTCTATATTGGAGAGATATGGATTTGATGAATAGACTATTTGGTGGATGAGCAATTGGTTGGATGGTAACATCCAGAGGGTAGTCATCAATGGCTCAATGTCCAGATGAAGATCAGTGACAAGTGATGTCTCTCAGGGGTCCATATTGGAACCAGTACTGTTCAATATCTTCATCAATGACAAGGACCCCTGGATCAAGGGCACCTTCAGCCCCTTACCGGACACCATTCCACCCCTCGCCTCTGGGAATCACATGTTTAAGAATTGTCATTAAAATCCACTTTCAACACAATCTTCACAAACATCAGTCACATTAACAAAAACGAATTCCCCACACCAAAGTCAAAATAAAAATCATCACATTACCAAACAGAAGTGGACAATTTACACACAATCCATGCCCTGGCCCTTCAATATTTCTCCACAATTATTCCACTCTCTTCACGTTGTTCAGTTCTTCTTTTGCCCGTTACCTCTCCTTTACTATCCTTATCTCAAATTCTTTGAGTCTCCTGCCTGGCTCACCAAAAAATTTTTCTGATTTGGCCTGAATAAATGCCAGGTGCCCAACAAAACCACTCTATCACTCCCCTCCTCAACCCATCAGGGGAGAGGAAATATGATGCAAGGCTTGTGGATTGAGGTAAGGACAGGGAGAGATCACTCACCAACTGCCGTCATGGACAAACCAGATTGAACCTGGGGAGAAAAGGGAGTTTAATTTATCACCAATCAAACCGAGAAGGACAATAAGAAATAAAACCAGATCTTAAAACACCTTGGCCCCATCTCTCCCTTCTTCCTGGGCTCAACTTTAATCCCTTTTCTCTACCTCCTGCCCCCCCAAGCAGCACAGGGGGACAAGGAATGTGGGTTACAGTCAGTTCATTACACATTGTCTTTGCTGTTCCTTCCTTCTCAGGGTGAGGACTCCTCACACTCTCCCCCTGCTCCAGCGTGAGGTCCCTCTCATGGGATACAGTTCTCCATGATCTTCTCCAACATGAGTCCTTGCCACGGGCTGCAGCTCATCATGAATGGCCCCAACGTGTGTCACTTCTACAGGGTGAAACCCTTCAGGAACAGGCTGCTCCATTTGGGTCCCCCGTGAGGTAACAAGCCCTGCCAGCAAACCTGCTCTGGCATGGGCTCTTCTCCACTGGTCCGCAGGTCCTGGCAGGAGCCTGCTCCAGCACGGGCTCTGCATGGGGTCACAACCTCCTTCAGGCACCCACCTGCTCCAGCATGGGGTCCCTTCCATGGGCTACAGGAGGACAACCTGCCTCACCATGATCTTCATCATGAGTTGCAGTATAAGACTCTTCTCTGGCATCTCGAGCACCTCCTCTGCCCTCCTTCTTCCATGACCTTCATGTCTGCAGAGTTGTTTCTTTCACATCATCTCACTGCTCTCTCTCTACTGCCATCTCACTGCAGGTTTTCTTTTTTTTTCGCCCTTCTTAATTATGTTATCACAGAGGTAGGTGCTACTGCTGTCGCTGATTGGCTTGGCCTTGGCCATTGGCGGGTCTGTCTTAGAGCTGGCTGGCACTATCTTTATCAGACATAGGGGAAGCTTTTCGCAGCTTCTCACAGAAGCCACCCCTTTTTCCCCCCTGCTACCAAAACCTCTCCACGCAAACCCATAACAACAAGAGAGATATGGATTTGATGGACAGACTATTTAGTGGATGAGCAATTGGTCAGACAGTCATATCTAGAGGGTAGTCATCAACGGGTCAATGTCCAGATGGACTTCAGTGACAAGTGTTGTCACTCAGGGGTCCATATTGGAACCGGTATTGTTCAATATCTTAATCAATGACAAGCACACTTGGGTCAAGTACACCCTCAGCAAGTCTGCAGAAGACACCAAGCTGAGTAGTGTGATTGACACACTGGAAGGACAGTATGCCATTCAGAAGGATCTGGACAAGCTGGAGAAGTTGAGTCATGTGAACCTCATGAGGTTCAACAAGGCCAAGTGCAAGGTCCTGCACCTGGGTTGGGACAAGCCCCACTATCAATACAGAGTGGGGAATGAAGAGATTGAGAGCAGCCCTGCCAAGAAGGACTTGGAGTGCTGGTGGATGAAAAGCTGGGCATGAGGTGGCAATGCGCAGTCACAGCCCAGAAGGCCAACCATATCCTGAGCTTCATCAAAAAAAGCATGGCCAGCAGGTCGGGGGAGGTGATTCTGTCCCTCTACTCTACTCTTCTATGACCCCACCTGGAGTCCTGTATTGAGCTCTGGAGCCCTCAGCACTGGAAAGACATGGACTTGATGGGCCACAAGGATGTTAAGAAGGATGGAACACCTGTCCTAAGAAGAAATGTTGGTATGTTCAGCCTGCAGAAGCAAAGGCCCCAGGGAGACCTTACAGCAACATTCCAGTACTTAAAGGGACCTACAAGAAAGCTGGAGAGGGCCTATTTACAAGGGTGTGTAAGGACAGGACAAGGGGTAATGGCCTCAAGATGAAAGAGAGTAGATTTAGATTAGATATATGAAAGAAATTGTTTACTATGAAGGTGGTGAGGGACTGGAACAGGTTGCCCACAGAATTATGAATGCCTTCTGCCTGGATGTGTTCAAGGCTAAGTTGGATGGAATTTTGAGCAACCTGTTCTAGTGGACGGTGTCCCTGCCCATGACAGAGGGCTTGGAAATAGATGAGCTTTAAGGTCCCTTCCAACTCAAACCGTTCTATGATTCTATGATTGTAAGAAAGGAAGGGATAAACCTTTTAACAGGGTCTGTTGTGATAGGACAAGGGTGATGTCTGTAAACTAAAAGACAGTAGATTCAGACTAGATATAAGGAAGAAATTGTTTACATTGAGGGTGGTGAAACATTGGATCAGGTTACCCAGAGAGGTGGTAGATGCCCCCACCCTGGAAACATTCGAGATCAGGTTGGACAGGCTCTGAACAACCTCGACTAGTTGAAGATGTCCCTGCTCATTGCAGAGGGGTTCGACTAGGGGACCTTTAAAGGTGCCTTCCATCCCCATATATTCGATGATTCTGTGATTACTGTAATAACTAAAGCTGCATAACAGGGAAAGCGGAAAACTGAGGTGTATTATTTGCTCGTGCCTGGCGGTCATTAGGTGCTACATCATGGGATAAAGAACTGGAATCTCATGTGATGGTCAGATCTTGCGAACTGTTGCCCTAGAAGCTGTGGACTGGCTACACTCGCGTTCAGTATTAACTTGCAGTTCCATAGTAGTCACTTCACACAGGACACTGAAGTACACAGCCTCAAAAATTCCTCATTATCTTTTCACTTCCTTATGGCTTTAATAGGAGTGAAGAGTTTACGACAGGACACCTGTCTCTCATCTTATCAAAGGAAAGGACAATGAGAGACATGCTATGTATACAAGATTGTTTTCTCGATGGCACTGGTGATTTTGAATGTATCCATAACACTGTATACTTTGAAGCCAGATTAGCAGAATTAAGTCATTAGCAGAAATTAACTTCCAACCTGCTGACATCTAGTTTGTCAGGATCCTATGCTCACTGCTAGGTGGAGAGTGAAATATTTTCTGCTCATGACATTAACCAAGCAATATCAAGACTCCTGGTACTGTAGAACACGTTAGACTTAAATTACATGGCATGACTTCCTAATTTATGCATCAGACCTGCTACAGAATTATATGACAATGTAAATTGCTTGCAAAATAATTCATTAGCCTTTAGTTTATTGAAATAATTTTGAAAATTGAACAGTAAAATGAGATTACAAAACTACATATTGTTATTTGCATGATAGCAGACTCAGAGAGCATAAGGACTGCAGGAAGGACAATCTTTTGTAACAAATTTCTAGCTGACAAGTGAAGACATATTGTGATAGCAAGACAAAATGAGATGAAGCAAGCAAAGACTGAGATTAGTTGGATGACAGCAAGTACTGGAAAAGATTTTCTAGCACAGCAGGACACCTAGATAGGGCAGGAGTCCCCTGTGCTTGATCCCTTGTGCTAATTGAGTACCCTAAAATACACAGGAGCTCTTCTGTGTGAATGGCTGCAACAAGCTGTTCTCTGTGTATGGCTGTACCAAGTTGGCAGTTCTTTTCCTACAAGTAAGCAAGAAACACGTAAGAATGCAAAAGCAGAGGGAATTCAATAGGGAAGTTGTCAATGTAGATGAAAGGAAAAAATTTACTAATTTTATGATGTCTTTAGACGTTTATATCTTACTAGAAAAGAAATTAATTAAATCACTGTGCAAACAACCTCAAAATTACATTATATATATAAGACTAAATTAAAATGAACCTCCCAGTTTAAAGACCGGTTCAATGCTGCAGTAATAGAAATTAGAATCTGAGCCGTATTTAACGCTTTGTAGCAAGATTCTAGAATAAAAATATTTTTTATTTTATTCACCCGTGACCTTTAAAACTCATGCTCTATTTAGAAATCTCTCACATCAAATCTGTTTATTTAAGACCATTGTTATAACTTTCTTGCAATTATAGAGAGCGTAAAATAACACTGCAGGAGTATTCTTTTTCAAAAAAATACGATGAATAAATTTGACATTATATGTTAGTGGAAAAAAAGTTGTCAGTAAATGTTCATAACATAAGTAAGATTTAAAAGCATTTAAATTTTTTTCAAAATATAAAATCAATGCTAGAGTTCAGATACTTTTATTCTGTGTCAAGTTTTTTTCAGAATATTTCTTTCTGGTTTCTTAACCCATCCTAGGATACATACTTACAGTGAATAGATGCTGGGTTTTACTGATGCAATTACCAAGTTTAACCAGAAATTCAAAGTAATTCTGATTCATAATAAAATTGACTCAAAGCACAGTATAAGGTGTACTATTTTTCAGAGTGATAAAGGAAAAGGAATGGGAAGATCAAATAAATTTTAAAATGAACGCGGGTATTAAGTAAATTAGTAAGTGAAAACTTTAAGCAGATAATGGATAGTGTGAGAAAAGTTACAGCTGTTAAATCTCCTCAGTGACAAAGCTGCCTTCTCAGCCAAACACAGAAATAATATTGGAAAGATATTTGTCATCACTGTTTTCCCTCATCATTTTCAAAAATCTGAGTTAAACCTGCACTGTTTTACTCCACTTTAAAATCCATTTAGACTTGTTTTCCCTTCATAAAAAGCAGCCCTGGGCCTTCTATAAATAAAATAAGAATCAGAAAACCTACTAATGCAGCACTGCCCCAGTGGATACTTTTATGTACAGCGTTATTAAGTGGATAGAAAATGCTGTTGAGGTTATGAAATATTGCTTGCTTTATATAACAAACTGGCACAACAGTTAACTCCAGCACATCTTCAATTTGCATTGGCAGCGGCTTGATACACTTGCAGAATGACCAAAGGTTGCTGCCACTGTGCCTAGCACAGTGGGGCTGTACACCTCCATGTCCTCGTATGACACCTGCTTAAGAAATACGTCAAATATATTTGCTCTAGATGTGTGGCTAAACCATAGGAAAGCTAAGGAGTCATCCAAATTCCAGTCAGATATCGTTATTCTGATGATGAGCTTGAATTCAAGGGAGTGAGAGTCAGGGCTCCTAGAAAAACATGGTAGAGGTAAGACCCAAAATATGTGTGAAACACAGAGGTGTTAAACAAAATGTACAATTATTTCCAAATCCATTGCTTGCTTCTTCTCATTCAGTAAAGTCTCAGTAATTAAAACAGCAGTATTTTTCCTTGACTCCTGTAGTGTCAGACTCATCCTAAACTTATGAAAGAGGAGGCTAAATGTTGGTTACAATAGTTTATTATAATTAACAGCTGGTGCCATCCTCAGCAAAACTGAATATCCACATTTATAACAACGTCAACATCCACTGAAGCGTACTGTCTGAAGTGGGAAACTGATTCAAAGAATCTTTTTTTCTGAAGGAAGAGATACTCAAACCATGAATATGCAAATTACTTTTGCGCAGTTAGTACATATAAATCCTCTTATGGTGCTTATAAATACCAATATTTGTTGACATTATGTCAATTTTGAGTGTTTTGACTACATACAGTGGCAGTCTGAAGAAATAAACAGAAATTCCAACTGACTGTATTTCAAGGAGAGAGTCCAGCGGAGGGCTATGAGGATGATGAGGGGATTGGAGCATCTCTCCTACGAGGAGAGGCTGAGGGAGCTGGGCTTGTTCAGCCTGAAGAAGAGAAGGCTGAGAGGGGACCTAATCAACGCTTATAAATATCTGAAGGGAGGGTGTCAGGAGGATGGGGCCAGACTCTTTTCAGTGGTGCCCAGTGACAGGACAAGGGGCAACGGGCACAAACTGAAGCACAGGAAGTTCCGTCTGAACATGAGGAAGAACTTCTTCCCTCTGAGGGTGA
>Ga0065711_1005902_pt1 | contig 18874 bp, 7 predicted proteins | sample Hoacrofraction12_FD_59098 | JGI IMG/M metagenome (GOLD analysis project Ga0065711, IMG submission 59098) | Hoatzin crop microbial communities from Cojedes, Venezuela - Epithelial fraction 12 v2 (version 2) | ecosystem: Host-associated > Birds > Digestive system > Esophagus > Crop | place... | reverse complement strand
CACCTACAGCAGGCTGCACAGGACCTTGTCCAGGCGGGTCTTGAATATCTCCAGAGAAGGAGACTCCACAACCTCCCTGGGCAACCTGTTCCAGTGCTCTGTCACCCTCAGAGGGAAGAAGTTCTTCCTCATGTTCAGACGGAACTTCCTATGCTTCAGTTTGTGCCCATTGCCCGTTGTCCTGTCGCTGGGCACCACTGAAAAGAGTTTGGTCCCATCCTCCTGACATCCACCCTTGAGATATTTGCATAAATTAGGTCCCCTCGCAGCCAATAGTATGCCAATAGTATGCTTCACATGCATTCAGAGGACTGGCCCACTCTGTGTCTTCAGTCGGAGGAGTAGCGACATGCCCAATTTTTATGTATTTAGTCTAGCGACACAAACACCCACCCAAGAAGCAGGAGTTTTATACCCTTCAGCCTGCAGGTATTCAAAACACCAGCTCCTACCTTCCAGAACAAGTCCCTAACAATCCTGGCTGTCCCTCCACTTCTGCTGAAAAGAGGTGTGGGAACGTTCTATATCAACGAAGGTCATGATGTCCTTGAGAGCTTCTGAACAAGAGAAAAATAAGGACGTTATCAGTTGCAACAGAGGACTTTGGCAGAACGCCCAGAGCAAACGAAGGAGAAATCATGCACAGCTAAGCTAGCCAACTGAATGTTTAGAACAGGTGCGTGAACAATGTATGTTAACCAATAAGAATTTGGGTTGGAGCGTGTGGACAGCTTTGTAAGGGTATAAAACACAGCTTTCTGATAAATAAAGGGTCTTCAATTTGGATATCGGAGTCTGTGTCGTCAGTCTCCTCAAAGAGGGATGTAAAAAGGCCAAGAATAAGCACTTAGCCTAGTGGTAGAGCAAAAGGAAGTGGCAGCACTTCTGGTCTTTGTTCATCACCTGCCACATTTTAGAAGTGAATGGGGATCTCTGTTAATGTAAAGAACACTCGTAGGCACTTGAGTCAGGCACGCACGCTCCAGAAAGGACTAGGAGAGCAGATTTACTCGTGTGCTCCAGCTCCACTTACGCAAGTGATGCCAGCACAGGTACAGGGAAGTGAAAGACAGGACCTAAAACTGAGCATAGAGTGCCTTTTCCCCCTCTTAAAAATCCAAATCCATATCAGCTAGCTACAGGCAGCTCCCCACTCCAGCGGCTGCATCTTTGCTCTCTCATCTGCTTTCCATACAGGGAATCAAGGCATCTGCGTCTGACTTGTAATTCTCGAGTTACAGCACCTTAGAAACACAATTTCTAACTTTCAGCCCCTCACTGCTATGCAGATCTGGTTTTAGTCAGGACAGCACCCCACGTTTTAGGCTGGTGTGAATCCTTAAGGACCGCTGCAGTCAAATCACAAACAAACAAATTAAAAGCATTTCTCTTACAACAGCTTGCCTGAATTCCTGGCAAATCAACGCACAAACGAATTCCAATTCTATCACAAAAAAATGTTACTCCTTAACTTGTATTCGGACCAGTGAGCCCCCTCTCAGAAGCGGTGTCAGGGCCTGAAAGCACGCATGCTGCACTAGAGGGAGCAGGAACCTCATCCCTGCAGTGGGCACCTGCGCCTGCTGCAAGCTTCTGCAGGCAGCTCGCTGCTGCTGCGCGGGGCCGGCCTGGGTGACGAGCCTCCTGCCTACAGGGTGCGGGGCTCTGGCACCGGGGCAGCGCCGAGGGGCACAGCTGATGTTCTGTGGGGGAACAAGGCTCCTGGAACAGCGCTAGCTGTTTCAGAATACTTCTTTCATCAAAAATCACTCATATTTATACTTGTTTCTGATGCAGGGTGCAGGTGCATGCCTTGCTAAGGTACGGACTTCCTCCCCTTACCATGATTTTGATTTTACGCCTCAGAATAAAACTAGTTTCCAGTGTCAAACACCCTCTGACTTTGCTTCTTTGTATAGCAAACAGTCTTCAACACCGGAGAATTGTTAAAATTCCTGTTCTAAAGATGGAAAAAAGCACTAAATGGGTAGTATAGCCTGTTTCTGTCTGTAAATTACAAGCAAAATGACCTATGCTACATCAGACAAATGAGGCTTTTCTTAGCTGAAAGGCATGGTTTAATCACTACTAAAAAGCTTCCGTACACTGCCATCTAAAATCCTCTAACAAGGTTTTTTTTAAGAAATAAAAATCCTTCAAAACTCTAGAAGGAATCAGTGAGGGATGATTTCTTGTGTATGTCTTTTTCCTTTATTGTGTCAAATGGATGTCTGCATCTGTAAAATTGTAAATGTGAAAAAGAGGCAGAGCATAATGACGAGAAGGGAGAACTTATAAAGCTGCTTCTCATATATTGCTGCAGTAACTGTAGAAGCAGATCGCCTATGTCATCAATAGGAAATAATGTACTTCCACTCAGAAGCAATGTATATTATTGACAACTCGCAAGGCCAAAGTCAAAATTATTGTTCTGGTAAGATTTCCATGTCTTCACCCATTGTAGCATCTTTTACATTTTCAGTTCTTTACTAGGTTTTTATCTTCTTCCTTTGTCTGCTTCCCTTTCACATTACTTTCTGGCCAGAAGGCAGTAGCAGAATCCGCCACTTTCACTTCTTTGCCATCCCTCCACCTTTGCTTTCACTCCAGTTTTCAGTTGTGATGTAGCTGTCTTTTGCTCAGTCTTTTTGCTGTCTTACTATACTATCTCCATATTATCCTCATTACATCCTTTCCTCTCGCTCATTCTTAATCCTCTCCTCCTTCTCTGGTTCTTTCCTTTCTACCTTCAACCAGATCCCAGGTTCCGTTATCACAGAGCAATTGTCTCATAACTCAAATAGCCTTGTAACTCCCCTTACCTTTCCACAGCTTCCCATCTCCTCCTTTGGGATACAAAGTCATATTAATCTATTTCCTCACTTCTAATTCTCCATGATCCATAACCTTCTGGAAACACATGAAAAAAGTTGTTACTCTAATTAGTTTGGAGATTCAAAACTTTGAAATTTTAACCAGTGGGCATAGTTCTGCAGGAAAACCTGAAATGGAATAAGTCTGCTGAAGAAGAACTAGAATACCTGGAAAAGGAAAGCTCTCATAAAAGCATAGAAGTGCTTGGAACTAGCCTTGCTTCCTTATGCAGTGCCGTGCTGCGCTTGAATGGATGAGGAAAAGATGCTGCCATTCCATCATTTCCCTCTGCTCTCAAGATGAGCAAAACCAGTCAGAAACAACTAACCTGTGTTATAACATCGAAGGGAAAGGGCACCCTACATCTTTGTGGGGCAGATAATCAATCTTTTCTCTTGCCTGCACTACCCAAATCCATTCAATTCAAGATCTGATTTGGGAATACCCTTCTTCTTTTACAGCTATAGGGCATTTTTAGAAAACTTTTCTTTAAATAAATGTGGAATATTTCTACTGTCTATAGAAACTTTCTGTAGGCAAGAAAATGGAACAGAACAGTTTTGAGCATATTCAGCCAGTTCCAAAGTTCTTTATTTCTATGTCCTTGAATCAGTCACTTGATCTTTTCCTTCCTAGTTTCTTCAACTGTAAAATGAAGTTAATACAGCTTGCCTACTTTTGAGATGACTGAAGGTCACTAACATTCAAAAAATGCTATGAAAAATTCTGCGTCATTTTCCTTCAGTTGTTTTATCAGCTGTACCTACCACTTAGGGGTAGCTGAAGCCTCTGTAACGACAGTTCACACAACTCTTTGAGACCTTGAATAAAAAATAAGAACTAATTAATGATGTGGAATTTCTTTTACCCATCTGAGAGAAGCAAGGTGGATTTAGCTTCTCAGCTGACATACACTAGGTCCTTTGTTTGAGATCTATCAGAACTGTGACTCATGAGAGTTTCATGACTGCAAAAAAAAAGTCACGCGCTATCATGTATGGACATGTAATGCAGAGCAAGCAAGAAAATGTAAAAATAAAAGATCTGCCAGAGAATAATCTTGTGAAAATGCTAAATGCAGCTTCAAGAAACAATGAGTTTATTTTGCTTTCAGCCTTACTTTAAATTACGCTGGCAACCTCTTCTGCGCACCAGCCTTCCTGCATGTCTTCGATTTCTCTTCCGCAGAGCCATAAGCTTAATCTTGACCATTAATATACACTGAGCCTAAGACCAGTTACTCTGCCACATACACAGGCTAGGTAGTGCAGTGGGGACAATTCCCCTCAAATAGCTGTGTGATCCCCAGTAAGCCCCTTTCTCACTCGATATCTCAGATTAGGCTTTTTTGGTACTCTCATCCCAACCCTAGCTCCATTCCCGAACTGAGATTTACACCACAAGACAGTAGGGGCACCCCAGATAAGGTCTGCTCAGGGAAGAATTCCAGCAGCAGTCCTTGTTTGTCTTCAGCAGCTTCTGCTGAAGCCCCTTCTTATTTGCCGTATGTGTCCCATTTCTCATTCTCAGAGCAATAAGTCTAACTTTACCTTAACTCAAGAATAGGCCCCAGGTGAGGAACCCAGCACCCTCAGGAGTGCTTCCTGCCATCCCACTTCTCTGACTGGATGTGCTGGCCCTGTTATTTGTTTCTTTTGGTTTTATAACTGTTTTGTTTGCTTGCTCCAAGAGTTTCTCCAGTAAGCTGTGACAACAGCCTCTATTCATAGATACCCATGTTGCAGGTCACCTTACAAAATGTGTGCTCTCTAGAGCACCCTCATCTCCACAGGGAGATGAGAATGTGACACTCTGCTCCTGACATAAGCATATGCAGAAGAATGTGTTAACATCCCAGTAGTGGAAATATTAGGATGGTATTGAGCATGGCACCCATTCTTCTGGGTTTGCTGACCAACAGACTGGCTCCTGGAATACAACACAAGGATGCTCTCAGAGGTGGGATATAAGGAGTGCTGAGGCTGATGTGCCAAGGCCTAACACATGGAAGATATTATACATCATACATCATGACAGTTAGAGCACTCCTGTGGTGTTGTCCGGGATCAGAGAATTTGGCCACAGAGTGCCGCTGTGGATAGTCCTACAGAACTGGGCAGAGTTAACCTTTCAATCTGATTTGAGTAGTACCAGTCTGAATATTTCAAAGCTAAGAAATCAAGATCTGAGAAACAGTTTGTCTTAGTCACCTTAAAGGAAAAATGAAGCTTTGTCTTTGACAAATGAAGTTTTGTCTTTTGGTTAAGTTTTCAAAATGTTGTTTCAACTTTTCAATTTATTTTTTTTTTTCCAGCCAAGGATGCTGGAAGTAAAACTGAGATTCTGTTTCTAGGAGCTGGGAATCTAATAAAATATCAAATATCACAAGATTTGTTATGAAACAACCATGTTTGCCATCTCTGCTGCTCTAGAGTCTTCCCTAAAACTGAATAGCACTTATTTATATGAATTGCTGTGTTGAGATCAGTTGGATTATTCATGAAAGTGTTCCTGATCCTCTACAGCGTATACATATCAGACAGGCTTTTCCTCTGAGACCAAGCATATTTATATCTATTTGCCAGCTCAAGAAATACAAAGTGCTATTGAATAGTTTATTAGGCAGAAAACATTATTGCCTAAAAAGCCTCTAAAACTTATGTATAATATATTCCAAATTGCGTTTTTGTGAGAAATGGCTGAGTTCTGAGACACAGAACAGCTAACTACTGTGAACTGTTAGTCTGCTTTTCAGTGTAACTTGTGAGTATTTATAGAAGTACATGTTTGCCTCCAGAGCATCACCATCATGTTTGTAACTCTGTTTCGACAATACAAAGAACAGGAAGGAAAGAAACCTTAACTTCGTTGTGAAATATTTGACCTTATCTTTGAAATAAAAACTTGCCTGGGGCTTTCAGCTAACCCCAGGCACCAGGACAGGTGGAGAGCTGAGTGGCTAGTAGGCAGCTTGGCAGAAAAATGCCTGGGAGACCCAAGGCACAACTAGATGAACAGAGTCAACACAACATCCTTGCCCCAAAGAAGGGCAACAGCATCCCGGGCAGCACAAGGCAGAGCATTGCCAGCAGACTGAAGAAGGTGATCCTTCCTCTCCACTGAGCACTGGTGAGACAACCCTGGAGTGCTGTGTCCAGCTCTGGGCTCCCCTGTACAAGAGAGACACGGACATACTGGAGAGAGTCCAGCACAGGGTCATGAGGATCATTAAGGGACTGGAGCGTCTCTCATAGGGGGGAGATGGGATGTTGTCAAGAAGACAGAGCCAGTCTCTTCTCAGTGGTACCCAGTGAAAGGACAAAAAGCAATGGATGCAAATTGAAGTGCAGGATGATTAAAGAAAAAGATGTTTAACTGTGAGGGTGACTGAGTACTGCAAGAGGTTGCCCAGGGAGATTGTGGAGTCTCCATCCTTGCGAATACTCAAAACCTGATCGGATACATCCCTGAGCAACCTGCTCTAGTTGACCTTGCTTTGAGCAGGGAAGTTGGGCCAGAAATCTCCAGAGATCATAGAATCATAAAATCATAGAATGGTTTGGATTGGAAGGGACCTTAGAGATCATCTAGTTCTGATGGCCCTGCAATGGACAGGGCAAATCCCTTCCAACTTCAACCATTCTGTGGTGCCAAGAGTGGAGTACAGATTTCTCGTTCACTGAAGTGAGCCTTACTGATTTCAGAAAGCAGATGGTGACTGTTCTGCTGAAAGGTGTAAAGAATCTCATTTTAGAATTTGAATTAAGGGAGAGTAAGGAGGCCAAGTGCTTGCAAAGATCCTCCATTTATAGGGTCCGTGGAGTTAAAAGGGTGTTAGAGCTTGGGAGTCATAACAAAAGTAGATTAGAAGTCCCTCAACAAAGGAAAAGTGGGGACTTAGGATAGAAAGGAATCAAACCAAAAAGGATCATAGGAACTGTATGCTTCGAAGGACACATCAAAAGTGCACTTTCACATTCTCTCACGATCCTGTTTAAAAATAACATCATGTTACAAGGTTTACTTAGAGGTAAAGTTTCACATTATGCTGCCAATGAAGGGGGCAATACTATTCTTTCTTCTCTCTCAGCACCTTTTTCTTTCTTTCTGTCCACTCATTTCCTGATGACGGCAGTCGTGAATTAGACCAACTCACTGATACAACAGAATACTGAACGACCAAAAGAAAAATATGATTACTCTGTTGGTGCAGGTCAGTCACTTTGATGCTCCCTGTGGACGTGCAGTTGCAGGAGTCAATGTAAAAGAGGGGATGGGGAAACACAACTGTGAGAGGTAAAAGAAGCAGGATCATCCACTTTGGCCATACGCTCAAGTGGATGCCAGTGAAATCTATTAGACGTGAAAAAGAAAATGTTATTTTAAATGCTTTAAGTGAGTTATTGGTGTAATCAGGCAGCTTGCCTGCAGTACCACCACACACCCAAGGCAGTATGCTGTACTCTGCACTGTGCAACAGGATCGCTGACAATATCTACCAAGACTTCAAGCTTCCCTAAATGCCCTAGGCAATGAAGGGCACAAAAGTACTTCCAAACTGTTGCAAATTTCAATCTGTCATTACAAAAAACCATTCCACAATTAAAAACAGCATTATGTGAATTTAACACAAGTTGATGGCAAAAATCTAACAGTATCTCCAAAGCTTAATAATGGCTGAAACTCAGGATCCTATACAGCATTTGCCCTCACCAGAACCTAGCATTAATTACACTTTGTATCAATATTTTATATTTATTTCTATTTTATATTTGTATTTAGAGTATATTTTAGAGGGTGTCTTATGTGGGCATCTCTATAGGCATCTTATTTGTAAAACTGACATTACAGTAAGGAAACACCAGGGGTTTTTTCTACCTGAAAGACTACCTCTCTACCTCTCTTATTCCTAGCACTGTAACAGTAACAGGAAAAAAAAAACCAGTTTGCTCCTACAGAGTTAAGCTGAATGTCCTTCAGAGGTCTCACCCACTAAACAGATATTTTTCTACACTTAGTAGCTGTTTCAGTTGTACTGCATCCTGACCACCGGAGACAGAAAAGGAGTTCCAGAGACATGAAGATATTCTCCTGAAATACATACATAGAAAATGAATGGTAAACAATCTCTTCCAAAACTAAATACAAGAAAGAATTAAACTTAGGCCACATTGAAGAAAAGTGTATTTTCAAATAGCGAAGTGGGACCCTACGTAAAACAAATCTGTACTGCCTGGCTATGCTTAAATACTGAATTCCAAGCTATAGGTCAACTGGCTTTACTTACTGGTGGAAAGGATGGGTGAAAAGGACAAAATTCTAATGTACCTGTAGGAATTTTTTCAGTTGGTTCCCTGAAAAATCACTGCTCAACTAATCTACAAAGAGAAATCAATATATCTCAGGTAAAGAACTGTGGAAAATTCTCTACCAAATGTTGCTAGGGAATACCTGTTCGATTAAAATGGATGGTAAATGGCTGAAACAAATCATGGACATCAGAAGATCAGAATGCTTATCCTGCTTCCTGCTCTAAATATTATGTAATCTCGGTGTTACAGGTTTGCGTGGCAAGGTTTTTGTAGCAGGGGGGCTGTAGGGGTGGATTCTGTGAGAAGCTGCGAGAAGCTTCCCCCAGGTCTGATAAAGCCAGTGCCAGTCAGCTCTAAGATGGACCCGCTGCTGGCCAAGGCCAAGCCAGTCAGCAACGGTGGTAGCACCTCTGAGATAACATAGTTAAGAAGGTGAAGAAAAAAAAAAACTGCAGTGAAACGGCAGTTAGAGAGGGAAGTGAGATGAAGTGAGAGAAACAACTCGGCAGACACCAAGGTCAGTGAAGAAAGGGGGAGGGAGGAGGTGCTTGAAATGTTGGAGCAGAGACTCTTCCCTTGCAACTCGTGCTGAAGACCATGGTGAGGCAGGTTGTTCCCCTGCAATCCATGGAGGTCCACGGTGGAGCAGATATCCACCTGTAGCCCATAGAAGGGACCCCACGCTGGAGCAGGTGGATGCCTGAAGGAAGATGTGACCCTGTGGAAAGCCCACGATGGAGCAGGCTCCTGCCAGGACCTGCGGACCCATGGAGAGAGGAGCCCACGCTGGAGCAGGTTTGCTGGCAGGACTTGTGACCCCACGGGGGACCCACGCTGGAGCAGCCTGTTCCTGAAGGACTGCACCCTGTGGGAGGGACCCACACTGGGGCAGTTCATGAAGAGCTGCACCCCGGGGGAAGGACTCACATTGGAGAAGTCTTTGGAGAACTGTCTCCTGTGAGAGGGACCTCATGCTGGAGCAGGGGAAGAGTGTGAGGAGTTCTCCCCTTGAGGAGGAAGGAACGGCAGAGACACCGTGTGATGAACTGACCTAAACCCCCATTCCCCGTCCGTCTGCGCCGCTCGGGGGCAGGAGGGAGAGAAACGGGAGTGAAGTTGAGCCTGGGAAGAAGGGAGGGGTGGGGCGAAGGTGTTTAAGATCAGGTTTTATTTCTCACTATCCTACTCTGATTTGATTGGTGATAAATTAAACTCCTTTTTCTCCTCAAGTTCAGTCTGTTTTGTCTTTGACAGTAATTGGTGAGTGATCTCTCCCTGTCCTTGTCTCAACCCTCGAGCTTTTCATCATATTTCCTCTCCCCTGTCCACCTGAGGAAGAGGAGTGATAGAGCGGCTTTGGTGGGCAGCTGGCAGTTATCCAGGCCAAACCAAAACACTCGGGCAACTCACAGTTTCTAAATATGTCTGCTGATACTGAGATTGTTAAAGCCAAAAATGCATTTACACATTTGATAGGCGGATGCTCAGCAGCTCATAAAGTAATTTACACTTCAGGGTGATCAGCTTGCATCAAAATTGGTAACCGTTAGTGGAAATTTTGACCACAGCTCCTGACTCCTCAGTTTCACTATTTGTACAATATGCATTAACAGAAATGAGAAAAAAAGAAATATTGGACTACACACACATGCACATGCACACCCATGCTTTTAGACATGTCTACATATAGACAGGGATGCTGTTCTAACAGAAAATGAGGTTTGAGCCCTCAACATAGTATTTCATATTTCATGAAATTGCTGTCATATAAAGAAGTAAGACAGTATTTTTGTTATAGTAGGGAGAAAACATCTGGATTACTGCTCAAGGTAATGTCACCTTTGAAATTAATGACACTTGAAATCTGAGTATGGTCTAAGAACAGCAAGGAAAGTAGAAGGATACCATGCACCCACAAGTTTATTTGCCAGCTGTGTCAGACTTTGAAAGGTCAGCTAGATAAAAAAGGTCTTTTTAAGTAGTTGTCACACAGTGTGACACGTTTGTGGAATTCAAATTTAGGACCTCCAAGCTCTTGTGTCATTATTCATGAACATAAAAAAGGCAATGGCACGTGAATGGGAATCTAAGAGCGTTTTTGTGATGTCAACACACAATCTGCAAGTTTGGAAATGTCGAATCCATTAAGCAGAGCCCCTGCAGAGCTCTTTTATGGAATAAGCAGGTCCATGTCCAAGACGGAAAACAAGTGAAAGAGATTTGTTGCGCTAAGAGACTGATCCACCAGACTGATGGGTGTCGGGATGCTAATACTGTAATCAGGGAGGAAGCTACCTGGCAGGAGCAGACTACACTGCTACAGAGTGAGCATTTTGAAATTACAGGACCAAAGTTGTAAGATAGGCTGAGCTTTCTACTGTTGAGAAATAAGAAAATGCTTTATTTTGATAGTCTGTAAATGTCCCAATAAATTACATTTAGCCAAAATGGAAATTGATAATGACACTACAATTTCTTTGATTTCAGAGAGACAATGTAGTAAAATACTTAGAAAGGTGCTCTTAATACCAACGTATTGCCTACTTATGAGCTATACAATGAAAAAATTACGTGTTTGAATAAGAAGAAATCAAGTTAACAACAGTTAACAGCAGAATACAAGAGAAATTATATTATCCGACAGGAGTTTGTCATTGCTAGTCTGTAACTGGTTAGTGTGTTTTACTGAGGCAGAGTAAACAGAGCAGCCAATATCCTAGAAAAAGGATGTAAATCATACAAAGGTATTTTTACTAGCTATGCATTTTGTAAAAGTGTATTTGTGCTGCTAAGTCATAAATTTTCAACACTGATCTGAAGTTATGTCAAGAATATCTTAATGCTATCTATTCTAAACAGAGTTACTGGAAAACTGATGGAATAAAATTGCCGATTATCTTGTTTTCTTTCTCAAGTAAGTCTGTAAAATGAGCAGCAGTTACTGGATACATATCAAATCAGTATGCTGCTGTCTAGATGAAAAGCCCCTTGTACAGTAAAGCGGTGAGCCAATGCCTGAGCATGGAGCAATATTTAGTCTCAGAAACTTAGGTAAGAGAATGGTAGACCCCAAGAGAATAGTAAAATACAGATGACTGCAAGTACCATATAGGGAGGCATTACAAAAATTGTATATATGCAACATGTTTGTTCCAGATCCTTTGACTATGTGAACCTATAATTATATTCGGGGGCTACCGTATATGTTATTCTAAGCTTCTGTAAATGCCATGCAAGAGTCAGCTTGCCTAAATAGCTCCTGGTCTGGGATTGAAGATTTCTGGACACATGGGGGTTTGACTCAGTTTCCTAATCTTTAATAGATGGGTGACAGATCTTAATTAATTTCTAAGTCTTTCAAAAAATACAGACAAAAGGTAATATATCAGAATTATACAATATTACTATAAAGATAAATGTACACATTGTTAACTAACTTCTTGTCACTCCTGTTTCTAGATAAAACTTCTTGGGAATAAGTTACTTGCTGGAAAATGTAATTTCAAGTGATCCCTGTGTTTCACAATTAATGAGTAATTACAATCACAGAAAAATAGACAAAAATTTAGAAATATTACAATTAGATATGAGACAAGGTTTGTATGAAGTGGTAGAATATCAAGCTTTTCTAATAAAATTGGCTCAAAGGAACAAGAATTTGACCATACAAACTGTTGGTGTTGTCAGAAATAACTCCTTTTGTCCCAGAATTGGTCTCTTTTGGGACGCCATTCCATGAGGTGTGGCAAGCCAATAAAACAGACCAAAGAGGAAGGTCCTTTCCCACTTTTCCAAGTTTCCACTGACCCCTGCCTCGCATTCACATCAATTGCTGTGCTGTCTCTGGCAGTTCTCAGACCCATCTGTGAGGGAGTTTCCTGCCAGACCGTGTTAAAATCCTACACAGATTTCTGCCATAGGAGCGAAATGCATTGGCTGATGCAGGAGTGTGATGAGCGCAGCACCAGAGATGAGTAAGGATCAAGTGTGGAGAGAGGGTCTGGGGGGCGAGAAGAGTGATGCAACATGATGCAGTGATGCACCTGCAACTTTAAATCCACTTTTTTAGGTATAGCAACACTAGGACCTGAAACGCTAACATTTTCAAAAGACATTTTAATTTTTCTTTTCAGCATAATTTTTTTTCCTCTTCAGAAATTGACAGTATGGCTTAATAGAAGTCAATCAAATAAAATCTAAATTAAAATCAAAGAGAGAAATAATATTTCATTTGGGGTTGAACTGAATATTCAGTACAAAACAACTTTTTAGTATTTCGTATTTTGCCCAGAAATTCTTTTGCATTGGTCCAATAATCTATTAAAATATTTTCTGTTTGGCCAGAAAACAAAAAAAATCCCTTTTTTTTCAGATGGGACTGATTCTGTGAGAATGTTTAGTTTCATTTATTTAACTGTCTTCATTAATGACAATGAGATTTAATGTGAGTAATTTATTTATATAGGTTGGACTTAAAACTTCAGTATTGACAGGTGGAGTAAAAAGTGAAAGGAAGGATTTCAAATAAGTGAGGGGAGGGAGAAAAAAATTCATTTGGGTCATGAATGTGATTCTCTTACTTAGAAGCAAGGATACGGACACCAAAACACTTCATTTCCAGTCTCTGTTCCAGTTTTAGGTTAAATGTTGATCCAACCCCTAACATTCTGTGATTAGAACCCAGGTCTCCCTTTTCCCATGTGAGTTCTTTAATATCACAAATAGTCAGTCACGCTTGGGTATTCACTGTCTGGCTTAAGAATAGTTATTTATTTACTCAACGTACAAACCCTGTAAACAAGAGGGACTCTAAAGCCTGATCCCATCCAGAATAGCTGACAGCTTGCTGCCTAGCACACTCAGAAGTGTAGATTTAAATCCGGATTTCAGGCCAGTATTTGACTGGAGATCTGAAGCACTTTTGAACTTCCAGGTCCCAGCAGAATACCCTGTCCAGGTTTGTCTTTCTATTGAGGTGAGACCCAAGTGTGTGCCCATATGCTGCTTCAGCAGGAGCCAAGGAGACTGTGGCCGGTCCTTAATCAAGAAACCACAATACTACAGCACGCATCAGCAAGTTGGTTTTAATGCAGCCAGCAGCTCTGTTACCCCTCTCTCTCTAAAACCAGAGTAATAATGGCTAATCTTTCAGACCCTGTCAGGATAAATACATTGATTGTGATATACTTGGATACTAAGGCAATAGCTGTTACATTAGAATTTTAAATAAGCAGAAGGGCAGATGGAAGTTAAGCCTATACAGGACTAAAGAGCATCATGGAAATGAAAAGACATAAACAAAGGTCCGTTCCTGGAAAGCTTGTTTTTCTGTGTGTTTTCCTGCTTGAACTTTGATTAACTGTAGAAGAGGCAGACTTGATGCCAGCAGTCTGACTACATCGGGAGTTAAAGAAGTATCTGAGATCAAGCTGAGGTAACAAAGAGTTCTGGAGCAAGACTAAATAAGCTACTACAAAACATATCCACCAAATTGTAGCCTTGTCTAAACCAAAAATATATAAAGCCCTAATAATACTCAGGGTCTGTGCATTAAAATCTTCCTGCATTTAATATGACTACATACAATGCCTATAAATGTGCCATGTCATTTGGGTCATCTGGTAATCTTATATTTGTATAGGTGGCAAGCCTCATTTACCGGTCTACAATGCAAAGATGTATAAGCAGAAACAGTAAATGAAGTACTGATTTTATTCTTGAGGAGCAGAAAACCAAGCAAACTCGCACAAAATGAACAGACAAAAACTTCTCACACCGTCACTAATTAGTCATCAGAGATAGTACACACTACTAGTTGTCTAGGCACAGTCTATAGATCACAACATTTTGTTTGTTCATATAGTTGTGTATGTCTGAAGACTGAGAAACCCTTTGAAACCCACTAGCATGCAGTTCAGAGCTGAAACACAGTATTCTTCAATGGATGGTGGAGAATTTTCCTTCAGTCAAGCTGGCAGGAGGTTGCGGCTGTCCTTCTCCAGACTGTATCCTCCTCTTCCTTAGATGATCTAGTATGTTTAAAGCTTCTATTAAGTCAAAGCAAACAACACAACAAGTTTTCCTGCAGAAGCAAGTTGTCATTTCATCATTTTTGGCTGCAATATGTGGCAATTATTTGTGTCTAACTCATTCTGAGATATTAGAATTTAATCATCGGTTTGAAATACTTACTTTCTCTTTCCTCCTTCTGCTTTACTTCATACAGTTTGGAGTTGTCTTGCTTATTAATCAAGGCCAAGATTTCTTAAAGTTTTATTTCATCTCTTACACAGGAACAAGGGGAAATACAGATGAAGAAAAATAATGCATGGAAAGAACTGATTCAGTCATCAGAATTCTGAATTTAGTTTACATGAGATCCAAAAGCATTTTCCTGTTTTTCATATCCAAGTCCTTAATGAGACAGTTTTGTCAAAGTGAAATTTCAAAAATAGAATGTTCCAGTGAGATGTCTTTTAAATCTGTCTACTCTTTGTGTATGCTAAACTCATCAACTGCTTTTCTAAAATAGCTACTGTTTTGCAGCAAATGAAGCACAGACAATTGAATGTGTCAACACCACTCATGTGGAGTCACGCTAAGATTCATTTATTTTTATCAGGCACCCATACTAGTAGTGAATCAACTGAACTGCATTTGTAGTCAGATGTCACACGTATAGGATACCTATCTCAAAGACATTGGTTCTGCTCTCAGATGGGTCGTGCGCTGGAGGGTTGTCAGTGAGGGCTGCAGTGACCCAGAAGAGTTGATACTGGGGACCTTCAATCTTCTCATTATCCCTGCAAAAGTTCCTAAAGATTACTTTTGGCTGGCACCGTTTCCAAATTATTCTGAAAGAGTGGAAACTCTCGTTCAGTGTACTGTTCTTCAAGAAAGGCCGGCTTTGGCAGATTAGAATAGCTACAGCAAAATATCAGGTGTAACTTCTTTAAGGCGTTACAGAGAACTAAGGCTTGTAGTAGCACCAGCTCAATGGATGATGGACAAAGAGATGAGGATGATGATGAACCAAAAGATAATCCTTTGCACAGGATCTGCAGGACCTCCACTGCTCTTTAGGGATGGATTAAAACCCTAGGTACCAAGGTGAGGGTATACTTCGATTTAGAACTTCCCTGCCTGGCACTTCTAGAATTCTGTCTGGAAAAGTCTGGACAAAAATACGTATGTCTGCATAATACAGCACAAACACACTGGTCCAACATGCCCCGGACAGATACCTGTGGAATGTTCATCTCCAAAAGCTCATAGAGACAGAAACATTTTTTCAACTGAGCAGTAAAACAGCAACATCTGAAATCTCAGACAAAGCTGGACAGACCTGCTTCGTGTATTAAATAATTAGAAGACACGGTTTTACTATAACCTTTTTCCTGGGCAGAATGATGGGGAAGGAAGAGCTTTTGCTTTTATGGTCTGACCAGAGTATGAGGGTAAAAAAAAGGAGTGCAAGGGAACTGGATTGGAGACGACTCGTGGTTGTCACTATTACAGAGCCTTCAAAGTCTTACCATATAAGCTCGGTAAACTTCACTCTTCCAGATGTTGTTGTTTCTGAGAATATATGTGAGGTTGTGTCCTTGACCAGATGGTGCCATTTCAAAAGTTACACACACTAGGCAGCTGAGTAGGAGGAGGCAGCGAGGGAAAGAGGCTGTAGGCACGGATGTCTGTCAGGGCCACCTTTCCTTTGGAGTTTTCCACATGCCTGTCATTGCTGCAAATGCCCATATTGCAATTAAACATGAGCTAAGTCATGATATAGTTTGTTACCAAGTGGAAAAGCTAGCAGCTTCTCTCATTTTGTAATCTCACAGACACAGGCTATTTGCTTAATAGACAAATCTGATCTTGCGAATGTTGGTGCAGTGCAAGCAGTAACGCTGTTGTACCCAAAGCCAAACAGGTTTTCCCTCATGCTGATACCTAGGGCAGTCACTGAAGCTGCATTCTGATTCCTGACTGAAGGTGTTAAACCAGAGAGGGTTCTCAGGAGGCCTCTGGCAAAGATAGTGTGGCAAGGATGGCCTATGGCATGGGCCACTAGCACATTCAGAAGGTTTGCGATCCTCACATAACTAAAATGTGGTGCACGTGCTGTCTTCTCCCTAGATGCTTGCCTAAGGGAAGGGATTGTGTGGAGAAATCACCGCTTGTACCTTCTTTTACAGTGCTATATCAGTGGCTACACAGAAAATGTGTATACTATCCTTTTTCAAAATTTATAGATCAACACAGACTATTGAAACATAACAGAAAGTAATCATGTATAAGAGACTGACTTTAAACCAATGGCTGCATTAGAAAAATTTTGTATTTTAATGTCTCAAAACTTACAGTTTCCTGACCCTTTAGAGACTTGCATCAATAATCTGGAGGTAGAGGTCTGTTTCCTATTACGGAACCACTGAGCCAGCTAGTCTCTTGACCTTACTTGGATTTGCACCAGTGGCATAGAAATGAAATGTTCTGAAATCTATTAATGATTCATTAAGTCAGCTATTTCATGACTTCAGCTGGATCTGTACCAATGGCACACAGTTGAAGAGCTGTGTCCCACTGCTGATCCAGCTAGCCAACCAATTCAAAATAAAAAACAACAGAGTTAAGAAATTACATTTAAGGAGCCACTGAAAAAAAACCAAACCAAAACAAAACAGAGCTGTCCGACAATAAAACACAGAAATTATATTAAACACCTAGTCTAAATATGGAGTGTCTCTGATAACTTCCAGTGAGTTTTTAAATCATCCTTGTCCACAGTGTAACAACAGAACAAACTGGTATCTTCTCATAATCATACTGAAGTCTCTTAGTTTTTTTCAAGATTTCTACAGGTAACTAAACAAGTGCTTCCTGTACGCTCAAACTGTTTCACCCAGATGAGTAATTAAAGTACGCCATTCTATAGTGCTCATGATAAAACAAGAAAGCCTACTATGTTGGCCAGTGAACTAAGACCACATGGAACAAACATAGCTGGAAGAGCCAGCTTAATGAAAGGGCGGTGCTTTGTTAATGGATGGACATTGATAATTAACAGTTGGCAGACAAAGTAATGTAAAAATTTTCCTCAGAGTTTACTAGGTCGAGTTGTACTTCAGTGCTGGCATGACCAGGACAAAATGGGACTATCAGTTGTGTATTGACTTTGATGACGAAAACTTGTTCATCTCTGGACACTCGACATGAACTCTGGCATGGACTGCCAGCATATTTTCTAGAACGTCTCCCTGCAGTAAAAGGCTTCTTGCTCAAACACACTTGTTTCCTCACTCTGTGAAAAACTGGACTGCAGGACACCATCCTGTTTACAACCTTCTCTTGAGCTGTTATGGATCTACCATCATATTAACAATCTAGTTTACAAGGACTTCCGTACCTCGATAATAAAACCCCCTCCTATTGATTTCAGCTTCTTCTTGACTCAGTCTTTTAAAAATTTGTGAACTTACAGTATTTCATTACATTAATACCATCCTCTACTACATTTCTGTACAAAAAATCCCACACAAATCCAACTAGTAGGCACTTCTAAGCCAGGAAGTACTAACGCTAATGTTACCAGTGGAAGCTGAATTCTGCCCCTCCTTCTTTCCCATCCACAAGAGCAACAAATCAACAGGCTACACGGGGAGACAGTGAGATGCTCTGAATAAACAGCACTGTTTTTAGAGTAGGGTGTGAGAATCCTCTGCGGGAAGCTACAAAATGTCAAGCCACTTGCTTTTACTTTAGGTAATTTCAGATATGTTTGAGAAAAAAACCCACACATCTTTTTGCCTTGTCTACAGCAGAATATTCAACGTGCAGTGGCTGAACGCGTGAGGGAACAGCCGTCTGAGCACCAGCGACGCAGCGTATCTCCAGTAACCATGCTGTTTTGGGTTCAGGCTTACACCCACCCACATATGTTGTATTACGCCATTGCGTAACCAGACGTCTCTGGAGCCTGAATTCTCTCGGTCTCTGCGGCGGCACGCGCCGCAACTGCTGTGCCAGCATGGAAACGCTGATACCGCGTGCTGCCGCACCAGCCCGTCGGATGGCTGCTGGCGTGGCTTTCCCCCAGACAGAGGGGATTTCTTCAGGCCAGGAGGCCGTCTAAAGAAAATGATGTACCGAAGAGGAAACTCCTGAACTGGGCCATTAGTATGCAAATTAGAAATGCTTTCGGTGGTTGCTTGTTAGTACGGAGTCAAAAGGAGAATAATCCCAAGTCTGGTGTTAGCGAGAGAACGTTGAAGCCCCGGCAGGGATATCTGAAAATACAAATGTCCGACGGGGTCAGAGGTGTTGAGCTTAGACAGTGGGCGATCATTTGCAGTTGATGATGTTGTTATTAAACGTGGAAGCCATCCGCCTGCACATTCGTTCGAAACGAGCTGAAGTATTCGCTGCCGGACGGCTTTGCAGGCCGTGTGGTGCGGGTCAGGCAAATTTCAGGTACTCGTTAGGATGCGGGGCTGCTTTATCTAACGGCTGGGTGACCTCGGAGGAGAGGGGCGGGGACGGAAGGGGCCCGGGGAGACGGGAAAAGCTCCGCGCCGAGCCCCGGGCACACCACGGTCGTCGGCAAAGCTCCGTGTCCCCGCGCCAACCGACAGCCGGGGCGGCTCCCCCCGCAGCCGGCGGTCTGAGGAACCGAGCCGCTGCCCCGAGCG
>Ga0065711_1007291_pt1 | contig 18875 bp, 13 predicted proteins | sample Hoacrofraction12_FD_59098 | JGI IMG/M metagenome (GOLD analysis project Ga0065711, IMG submission 59098) | Hoatzin crop microbial communities from Cojedes, Venezuela - Epithelial fraction 12 v2 (version 2) | ecosystem: Host-associated > Birds > Digestive system > Esophagus > Crop | place... | reverse complement strand
CCCCCCGCTACCAAAACCTTGCCACACAAACCCAGTACAGCTGTACTTAGCACAAAACTAGATCTCTGTCCAAAGACTATCTGGAAAATATACCAGACAGAAGTGTTTTTAAGAGTTTTTGTCTTGATGTGCGGTTGGGAACCTTGTTTTTTTTCTGTGAATTGAAGACACATTTAAGTTAATAGAATCTCATCTGAGGACTTTAAAGAATTTTAAGAATTTACTGCTTTTAAGATTCTAATCTGGTTTTAGATTCAAAATCATAAAATGCTGGGGTTTGATTTCTTCCATGTTCTGTTTAATTTTTCATCATACACTGAAGGTAGAGGGGCAATTGTGAAAATCAAAGATCTATTAAAATATTTATCTTCCCCCTGTTACTTGATTAGAAATTGTGTGGTAGAGTAGCTCAAGTCGTTTTTGTTTATAAAGCCCCACACCTTTCAAATTTTCATGCTTTTATACTTGTCAAACCTTTCACAAAATACCACTAATTATTTTTCAACTGAAAAGATATGTAGCAAGCTCTCAGAGTAGAAAAGCAAGGGGAAAAGTGCTTTTAAAATGTGAATTGAATGTAACTGACCCAGTAGTTTTTTCTGGATATATCAGCTTTTGGAAGGAACAAATTACCTGTTGAAACAATTTGTGTGTGTTAATCTTAAAGCCTCACTATCAAATGATTTGAACTCTTTTTGGGGATGAATGATCTGTTTCACAGACACTTAACAGCTAATGTGTTTATCCCACCTTCTCTTATTTCTCCTCCAGTTCTCTTCTAAGCATCCAAAGTCCATTGATTCCTATTCTTAGGAACTTCTTTAATCCGTTTTGAATATAACGTTCTGCTGCATATGACAAAAGAAGATGTGGGGGCAGCATAAAATAAATAGCACAGACTGTATTATTCATCATCTTTTTAGTTTCTAAAGAAGCATACATTTATATGACGAAACATTTTTATATATGTATGTGAAATATGTTTCTTAAGAAACTAAATGGATACAAGTACGTATGTGCTTGTGTGTATGTGTGTTTACGTGTATATACACACAGAGATAAAAGGGCTGATTACTGAAGCTAAAATATGTTTCCTCTTTACTGACTGGTACAAGCTCTGAGTATCTTCAGTTGGGTATGAACAGAGGTGGCTTCTTACGGTAGCACCAGGGCCTTTGCTGCCGATGTTATGATTCTCCTTCTGTCAATGGAACAGTCATCTTTTTCCATCACTGTGTATCCCATAGTGGATATAGAGATGTTGGACTTGCCAACCCATCTCAATATCTCCCTTGCTTTTTCTAGAGCCTAGGAGCTCTTCCAGGCTGACCTTGCAGTCTTGTGCATCAGATAACAAGAAAGCCCACGGTCCATTAAAAAGCCTGTCAGAATCCAAAGAAAACTCAAAATAATTGTGTATTTCCACTGGCAGCCTGCTCAAGGGAGGGACTTTTACTACCAACAGTTCCAGCAAGCAAATGGCAGGGGAGAGAGGCAGCTGCCTAGAGGGAAACTGAGGCAGGGTTAGCCACTTGTAGAGAGGAAGCTGTCCAGATCCAAACCCACAATTTTTCCTCTGCTTAGCCGCTTCAGATCTTATCCTGGAGAAAGGGATAATCCCCTCTGTTCTTGTCTCTTTAATAGATTTTGAGCTATTAAAATTACAAAGCTGGTGTAATTAAAATCCAAGGACTATCAGATCAATTGATTTGATGCCAGTTGTCTAGGTGTGTTCTATGAATGCAGTGTGGTAAAACACATGTTGTATTTTATGTAGTCTACAGAGTTGTACTCCATGTGTTAAACCTCATTTGTCCTCGACTAGAATGTTGAATCAAGTTAGAAAGTTCCTCAACTCCAGGGTTATAGTGGCTATACTGGTGTGTCCATTGTTAAAACAAACACACGGTCTCCCGGCAGCTCTCCTCAGCTTGGGAATTTCTGTAGGACCTGGAGCTGGAAGTAAGTGCAGAGGAAAGCCTTGTCAAGAAGCTAATGAAAAGCTTAGTTTTAATGTCTGGTTCTGTGAAGGTCAATCCCTTTCCACTAAAACTTAATTTCATATTAAAATTCTACCATTTATGCTTCTGCGTACCAGCAGCAACAAGCTGTGGAGGAATTGAGGGGCTAATGTCAACTCTCCATTAGTTTGAAGAAACCAAGGATTCCTGACATGTACTGTATGAATGGCTACCAGAGAATTTCCAATTTAATATAAAGGAATGTATCTTCGTCACAACTTGTACATCTTGTCTTTGCAGGTTAAAGCTGAAAAGCGTATTGCTTACTTTTAAATATATTAGCTCAGAAGTTCTGTATTACTTGTACACAATGAATTTTGAAAAACTGTCTTTAATAAGCTTCATAATGCCTCCCAGAGTATCATGTGGGAGCACAGTTCACGGGAGGGAAAATAAGCTGAACTGCAGTTTCTTGCCTTTTAAAACAAGACAGACAGGAGTAAACTCTTGAAGCTGCGTTTACCTAATGGCAGGCATTTTAATCAGCGAGTAGATGTCTGTATAAGAGCCTGTTTTTTAGAGACTTTGAGTATTTCTAGACTATCACTGGCTCACCAGCTCTGAAAATCATTTGTAGTTTGGATGTTGTTTATAGTGAGCTTATATGTCTCAGTTTTAGGCACCCCAGTCGAAAACTTTCAGACAGGCTGCTTTCATGAACATGAACTATGTAAAATGTATTTTCAAAAAGGACTGAATCTTTCGCTAGCTCGTGTGTAAATGTTCGTGGCCATATTCCCGGTCTTCTAACCACCAATCAAAATGGCAAAAATCACAGGAAATTAATGAGTTGGTCTGCTGTGGAAAATGTATTTCATCTTTTCAGAAAGCTGAAAAGTTCGGTCTAGAGAAAAGCCATACAGCAGTCGGAGAGGCCACAGTAATTGCATCCTAGTTAAGCATAAAGTTTTGGAGGCAAATTTCTGCGAGATGTGAGAGCGATTGTTCCTTACTGAATGCTGCGATCGTTCAGAAATGCAGCTGAAATAAAAATCTTCATGTTAAGATTCAGGGGGAGAGGGAGATTTTAGTATGAATAGATCAGTGTCCTCTGATTACTGCTGTAATATTTTTATTCAGAAGATACTCAAGGGAAAAGTACCAACAGAATTAAATGTGTAGCTGTGTCAGATACTTAAGCACCGTACTTTTTCTTCACAGTGCAATTACTTCCACTTTGCATATTCATGAGCAAATTTATAAGGTTTATACAAGGGCATACTGGCATACTGTATTAATTGCAGCAGTGGTATTCAGATAGCACTCTGAAGTTTAATATTTTTTCAGCATTTCTGGTAAAAGCATTATTTCAACCTATCAAATCGGTGCTACAAATTCCACAGAGCTCTGGAAGTTCATTCTGGGCTCAGGTTGATCAAAATCTCAACCAGAAATTTTGTTTTTAAACTGATGTTATGGAATGCCTTTTGTATTCTCCTTTGGTCTGAAGAATAGTGCAGCATAATTCCAGACACTTTTTGCTCTCCTGTATCTGAAACCGTGTAACAAGCTTCGGTGGTGTACCTCCTTCCTCCATCATTTTATCTGATAGGAGGCGTTGGGCTGCTCTGCCTAAATCTGCCTTCGAATGCAGAAGGAACTCCCAATATATTGATTTTGCACTGAGATAGCCATAAAGTGACCTGTCAACATCGATCTTCAAAATACTATTGGAAGTGATCCCTGGGCAAACAAGGAAACTCGTTCGTATTTCAGTGGGGCTTCAGGTTTGGGTACAAATTAGAGATATTGGACCTGTATGTCAGAATCTAGTAATTTAGGACCTAGCTCAAATTTAATTCCTGTTCTTCAGCAAGGATCTTTTATTCTCTTTAGCATGAATGTATATGGGTTTTGTAAGGAAGAAAACAACAACTTGGCTGGGTGTCATGCAGTTACAAATATTTACTTGTTGCTATGGCAGGACTGTGTTCTTCCTGCAATTTCCTAATTTACTGTTGGTGGAAATTATACATGCACGTATGAAAAGAATGAATGTGCCTCAGTACCTTTGCTTTCATCTTGTGATATTCTTGGGCTCAGCGACGATGACAAAACTGTCAGCTGCTGCCTCTTAGGCTGAATGGCTTACGGTGTACCCAAGCTGTGGATTAGGGACGTGTTGAATATCTGAATTACGGTTTGAACGACTGGCTGTTTTCCCGGCTTTTGGTGGGTTTGATTCCTTTTGGGTTGAACGCCTGCTGTTAACTAGTGCCTGACATGAAAATTAAATGTCCACTCATACTTGCATGGTTAGGTAGTGTTAATTCTCGTTTGCTTCTGTCAGAGGTTTGAGCTGTGTGGATGTGAATGCTCTGAAGAAAGTGAAATGATTTGTTTTGTGAAAGCGCTTAGATTCTGTGGGGGTTTTTTTCATTTCAGAACAGTTTTTGTTTATGCAGTAGTGAGGGTTAGCTTGGCAGACACTGTAGTGAAGTATGACCTGAATCTTGGTGGCCTGCTGACTTGATCTGGGCTGACTCCAAGCCCAGCTGACTGCAGCAGGGCTGCTTCTTGCTGGCCAGATGCAGAGCCACGTGTCACAGTGGCACAGCTATATTCCTTTGGGGAGGGGTCCCAAGGTGCCTGTGTGGCACCGCATGCCTGTTGGAATGCAACAGCACGTCCATGCAGTCACTGCCTGGGAAGCTGAAGAGATGGAGCCAGTTCTGTGTCATCTCTCTGAGCCCATTGGAAAGAGTCGCCAGGGCCACGGGTGTCGGTGGGAGCCAGAGTGCACCTCCGCTCTTGCTTTGCTGGGTCTCCAAAAACCTGGATAGTCTTTTTCGAATGGATACTTTGAAAAACTGGTATAGTCTGGCTCCACAGAAGATACTGCTTGTCTAAGCATGAGATAAAAACTTATTGTGGCAATTCTGTAGCACCAGTCGTGGTCCTGGTTACTGATGATAGAGGATGATGTTTTATTTACCTAGGGAAAGCAAGAAACATACTCATCTAGAGTTTGTATGCTCACTCAATTCCACCACAGATACTAAAATAGTATTCGTTAAGGTTGAGGTTCTTTGGCGCTAAACGCTTGATTTGTACAGTGACTAGCTTTTGTCCTGTTAAAACTGTTTGCATTACTAGGCAATATGAAAAAGGAACATTGGGAAACACATGGCCCTGCGTAGGCGAGAAAAGGCAGGGCGTACTTGTGCAGCTTTCCCTCATTATCTTGTGATAGACTGCTTCAAATCTGAAGAAACTTCCCCTAGGAGTGAGAAGATTGTTTGGTCTCTTTGCTCAGCCTGAGGATTTTCAGTAGAGACGTGTGTTTGAAGTACCCTGAGCTTGCTTCATCCTTCTGGATAAGCCAGTCAGCATCACAGAGTAAACATTTTATCGCCCGCTTTCAGAATGTGTTGGGCGTGTGAACTGTCTCACTGGAAGCACAAGAGTAATTAATGCCAGCAGCTCAAGTTGAGCCAGTGCTCAGGTCTCTCGCTGCGAGAAGGCTTTGATGGCATTCCACGTTTCTGCAAGTTGGGGAGCCACTGAGAGCTGGTGAGAAACGCTCTCCGGTAATACCCTTAGTACTGGAGCCCTAAGATCTGCAGTCCCCACTAACCACACCTACAAACTTCGTTACTTTTATGTTTTGAAAATATTTTCCCAGGAAGCCTCCTGATGAAGTCAATAAAAAACTAAAAACACGGCTCTTGGGGGGGTGTGCTGAAATAGGCTGCAGGCGGCCAGGCCTCCTTAGCTTACCGTCCACTCGCGGTGTCCGAGCCGGAGACTGAAAAGCAGCAGATCGTTTCCGAGTGTCATCTTTTGTGAAACTTTGCCCAGCGAGTGTTAGGCTTGTGTTCTTCTTGTCACTCCACATCTCCATAGACAAGTTTTAGCATTCTGCAAGATTTTTCCTTGAGTAGAGAGGATTATCTAGTAAGAATATTTTGAGAAAGGAAGATGAAGCCCATTACTTGTAATCAAATGGATTTCCCCCTTTCTGAGAGGAGTGGCAAAGCGGACAGTTAATTTAGGGGTAAATTGAGACTTTATAAAGACTGGAGTAAAAAGCATGTGATGCCTGCCACTAATTCAGTTTCCTTAGTTTTATCCAATTTGATTATTTGTCTGGACATGATGAAACACTCACAGACGTGGGGTGAGAGGGTTCGAAGCCAGGGCAGGGTGGAAGGTGATGCTGACTTCCAGCTGTAGCTCACAGATGCGTACACGGCCTTGTGGACAGTGCCTCGGAAAGGCAACAACGGAACAGGGCATGAGGATTTCCCTGTCTCCTGCCGCAAAGTCTGTGGTTTTTTTGCCTAATATGGCGGGCAGGGTGGAAGACTTCCCTCTTGAAAAAGGAGTTGAACAAAGATATTAGAGGTTTGTGGGTTTTAGGGGTTTTTACTGTTGCCTTCCATAATGAGCTTCATGTTGTGTTTTCAAGTTCTTTATTACTGTTAAGAAAGGTTCCTTTGGAAAGAATGAACACATTCTAGTTTTTTAAAAAATAGTATAATCCTGTGTTTTAACTGCTTCTGCAGGTATTATACAAAAACACTTCACACCTGCCTGATAGTATTTTTAGCTAGGATCGCACACTAAAATCAGAGGATTTCTGTGACAAAGTACTTCTGAAGTATTCATCCTAGTGTAGCTTTTTTACTTTCACAGCTCATTTCTTTTTGTCAGGTACTCATTTATTATAGTTAGTTGGTTACAGCTTCAGCGTTTTCTCTTGAAGGACAGCAGCATTGTGAAATACCTCCTCCTGTTCCCCTGCTGTCAGTCATCCATCTTTATATCTGATTTGCTATGCGCAACAGTACAATACTTGGGAAGTATTTCAAAAGAGAGAGTCATGAAAAGACACAGTGTAACTATTGTGCATATACAAGTGTGGAATTTTTTTTAATCCCCTGATGAGGTAAAAATACATAATAAAATAGAAAATTAAAATATTTTATTTACAAAAAATATTAATTTAGTATCTTGGGTTCGCTTTATATCATTAATTTGTATTGAGGACCTCTTTCAGTAGACTGGTCAAATCAATTGATTTTGGTTGATACCTGCTGTCTTTGGTTGCCAGACTTCATGCTATGAGTGTCTTCTAATAAATGCAAATATGAGAAAATACACAATGTTGTCTGTAGTTTTGGTAGTTACTCATGTGTTACAGTTAGCTGCTTGTGCTTGTAGTCTGGTTGCACTCAGGCTACTGAGGTGAGCACTTGCAGTCAGTGGGTGGACCTGAGGCTGCCTGGCCTTGGGCACAGTGTGCAGCCTCAGAAGCATTTAAGCCTTGTAGCCCCACAGAAACAAGGGAGATCTCGTGTGGTGAACAGACTGGGTGGGAGGACATCCTTTTTATAGCCAATGTAAAGGGCATACAGCAGAGATGAATTACTCTATTTACATTCACCTAGAACATGACCAAGGGGCAGAAACAAACATCTACAAGTTTGTAGGAATATTTGCTGTGCACAAGAGAATGGTCAACCCCTGGAATAAATTTAAGAAGGAAGATGCGGCTTTATTAACTCCACACTAAGGATAGCGATGTAACTAGAGTGATGTCTTCTACACTAGACATCATCTGTCTTGAAAACAGCAGAGTCCTCCTTAGGCCACTCCTTGGCACAGTGGTGTCACCCTCCCGTCACGTGGCTGCAGAGGTTCCTGGGGACAAGAGCTCAGTAACTAATGCACACACAGGCACAGCATCCACCAGCAGAACCAGCTGGAGCGTGGCTGTGACTGGGATCACCAGCGCTGAAACAGGGGAAAGGGAAATTCACAGGAATGGTGCATTTTTCTGGACTGAAATTTTGCACAATTTACAGGAATGATGTGGGAATTTTTAATAGCTTTTACAGGAATAATGTGTTTGCTTTTCTTGTTTTGGCTTTCCTTGTGAGAGGACTGATAGTTTTGGTTTTGCCTTCCGCTGTATTATAGAAAAGTGGACTAAAAGAGTCTTTTGGCACTGAAATAGTCTCAGATTCCCCAGAATGTACTTTCTCATTGAGGTTTTTTTTTGTTTTGGTTTGAATCAGGAAAACTGAAGTACCCGAAGTGAAGTAGGTAGCATGTCCACCTGGGAGGAGTTCAGGGAAAGCAATCACCTTCCTCTGATTATAAAAGCAGTTTGTGACTTGTTGTAGGTGGCTTGTTTAACTGCACACCTGAATTAAGTGCTGGTTGTGTAGATGCACACTACTCCTGTATGTCACATTTGTGTATACATAGATGACCTATAAATAATTAGTTTGTTTTACTATTTGCTCCTCCAAACCTACTGGTACTTTAAATACTTTGATATGATTGTTATCTAAAATGAAAATACACCATTGCTTGTTAACCCAGAAAGAAAGATGTGTGTGTATCATGTGTGAGGGTTTGTAGGTGTTTATATCACTATAAGCTTTCTTTTTGTGGTACTGTCTGTGGACTGAATAACAGCAGTTGGTAGTATTTCTTTTAAGAAAGTAGGAAGTGACTTCATTAGCACAAACATTTTATTCTGGAAACGTGGCTCCACATATCATGAAACACATGGAAAGCATTATCTGATTAATTATGCTCCATAATTCTCTGACATATCTCTGTCTAGACTGTAATTGATGCAGTATTGCTTCTGCCAGAGTTACATTTTGCTTGACCTTATTGCAGACATACAGTGTAATTACTAAATAGGGGCTAATTTATGTAAACAAATGTTAATTTTTCATAGCATGAGCCCTATCATTACGTTTTATTGCTAGTCTATGTGTTATATGGTCAGCCATTCTTCAAGGGCTTGGGTAGATCTGTTGTAAATTATCTTTATACTGCCAGCTCTAAAGATTTACAGTTTACAAAGTGAAAGTGTTGTAATCTCTAGATAAGATTATTGTTTCATCTCCTCCAAGTATATGAGAACTTTAACTGATCATGCTTTAGCAAAGTAAATATATCTTACTTTGTATAAGGGTACTCAAAGTGTTTTGTAGTTAGCACACAGAGAGTTTGGGGGGTGTTAATGCAAACCGAATCTTGTACTGGCAGACATAATAGGTAAAACAAATATGCAAGAACTGGAATATTTTTAATACTTTGGCAACTATCATGTACTGGCCTTCATCTATTAAAAAACTTAGAGGTAGCTGCCACACAGTAAGAGTAATTTACTTCCATTGCTCCTTATAAGCCGGGCTAACGTAAAGGCTCCCATTCTTAAATCAAGTGCGGGAATGTATGAAGAGGGTGGTCACCAGTTTCCTTCTTGCTTTTCAATAATACCGATAGTACCTTTCCTGCCTTCCTCCCTCCCTTCCTCCCTTCCTTTTCTGTCTTGCTGTCTTTTTCTCTCTCTCTCTCTCACTTTCTTTCTTCCTTTCCCTTTCTTCCGTTCTCGCTTTCTTCTTCCTTCCTTCCTTCCAGAAGGAGAAAAAAGAAAAGAAAGAAGGAGCAAGGGAAAAAGGAAAGAAAGAAGGAAGGATGGAGATTGATCATGTTTACAGTGACATTTGACTAACTGGAGTTTGTGCAGACAAGCACTGTGACTGTTGGCAGGCATCTAAGCTTATTCATTCCTTTCCTGCTTAATCATTCATTTCACGCTTATTCCTCTCTGTTGGAGGTCTGTCCTTGTGCTGTTTATTTTCTGAAGTTCTTGTGTTCAGTAAAATATAAATGATTTCCCTATCTTATCAATAATAAATATTTGTTCATGCTCAAAATCTGCAGTGAGGTACAATGGTTTCCAGCAGATGCCAGTCTGGAGTTTGCTCTGCTCTTTGCACAGTGTTTGTGAAATGAATCCAGTGGTCTCAGCACAATTCCTGCTACTGTCACACTCCAGGCAATACTGCTGTTGTCAGTCCTTGGTACCCAGACAGGAAGCAGGAATGACACTGGCAGTAGAACTGGAAGACTAACTTGGAGCACCGGGTACATGTACCTACAGCAGCTTCACATCAGCATGTTCAGCCAGCAGTACAGACTGTGGCATTTGGGGTAAACCTCCTGTGGGCCTGGACTATACATTTAGATTGTTATTCTCAACTGTGGTGGCATACTTCGCATTTTGACTTTGGTCGTTAACCATACCTGGCCATGCTTTGATCATTCCTCCTGAGAGCAGCACCAACGTATCCGTGACAGTCACAAATTCAGTGGATTTTGAAGCCTCTGTGTAGCTGCTTCATAGGAGAAGGGTGCTCACGAAATTTAAAAAAAAGTCTTGGTGAGAGCTTGGGAACAAACCACCCTGTTGTGCAGGAAGACTGGAAATCGTGGCAGAAGGCCCACTTGGGTAAACACAAAGCTTCCTGAAGCACAGAAAGAGACCAAGGAGTGGTAACCAGAACAACAAAAAGAGTATGGAAAGCCTTGGTCCTGCACTGGGAGATAAAATGAGGAAGATGAAAGCCCAGCTGGAGCTAGCTAGGGACATAAAGGGTCACCATGGGGGATTTTCGAGACCTACATATCCTGAAAACAGAAAGAAGTTGAGAGGAATGTGAGTCTGTTGATGCGTGAGAAAGGCAAATCAGTGGTGGGCAAAAGGGAAAAGACTGAAGAACTCAACACTTTTAGTGTCTCAACCTTATCAGGCAAATCCTGCTCCTAGACTCCTGTACATTTCAGGGTGTTTCACGAAGGAGAAGGAGAAGCCAGTAATGGGCAAGCAACAGGTTAAGGACTATTTGGAGAAAATAGATACATTCAGATCCATGAAACTGGGTGGGATTTACCCAAGAGCACTGCAAGAGAAGCTGCTTGATACGGTTGTGAGGCACCTATCATGCTGGTGTTTGGGGGAGTTATCTGAGGACTAGAGAAAGATTAAAAATGTATCTGTCTCTTTGTCTGGGCCCCATCTTTACCTCAAACTCTGGAAAAACCGTGGAGCATGGATTTTTGGAATCCTTTTCCAAGCACATGAAGGAGGAGCAGTCAGCATGGATTTTCCACTGGCAGATCACGCTTAATGAGTGTGATTGCTTTCTGTGATGAAGTGTCTGGCCACGTGGATGAATGGAGCACACTGATGCAATATGCCATCACTTAATAAAGTGTTTTATCAGTACAGGCTGGAAATGCTGTGTCTGAGCAGCACCCCTTTTGAAGAGGAACTGGCGTTTATAGGAGACACCAAAACAAATATGAGCCAACAATGTGTTCTCATCATGAATAAGGCAGACTGGGGTACATCTGTGGCCAGCAAGTGCATAGAATGTTTTCCTCCTTTACTTGGTACTGGTGCAGCCCCATCTGCAGTACTGTGTCCAGCTTTGAGCCCACCCAGTTCAACAGAGATGTTCAGAAATGGAAGAGGATGCAGGGAAGAGGTCACAAGTTTCAGCTTGGAAGGTTCAAATTGATCATTATGCTTTACCTGGAAGGTAGTGCAACACTGGAGCAGAGAGATGGTAGAATGTCCATCCTTCAATGTCTAACAAGGCTCTCTAGCAAAACCACTGACCTTGTCTTGTGTAGGTGATAGTCTTTCCTCAGCAGCATGCTGGACTTGGATGACTTCCCACACACTCCTTCCAACCAACATTTCTGAGATTCTGTGACTCCAGAGCTTCACGTCAAGCCCCCAGAAAATGAGGAATACAGAAATTGCAAGCTCTGAAACAAAATCTGGAAAAGAACCAAATTCCATACCTCCTTTCCCTTCTCAGGACCAATATTTCTCTTCCCTTGGGTTGGTCATGGAGTATTTACCAGTGCTACTGACAACCCCTCTTTCCAAACATCTCGAGTGGATGGACCACAGGACAGGGACTGGGGAAGATAAGTGCCTCCCACTGGAAGAGAAGATCAGGTTCGTGACCACCTGAGGAACCTGAACATACATAAGTCCATGGGACCGGAGGAGATGCGTCTCAAAGTCCTGAGAGAATTGGCCAGTGTAGTTGCCAGACCACTCTCCATTATATTTGAGAACTCATGGCAGTCAGATGAAGTCCACAGTGACTGGAAAAAGGGAAAAATTGCACCTGTTTTTAAAAACAGGACAAAGGAGGACCCTGTGAACCACTGACCTGTCAGCCTCACCTCTGTGCCTGGGAAGATCAGGGAACAGATCTTCCTAGAAGCTATGCTAAGGCCCAGGGAGGACAGGGAGGTGATTCAACACAGCCAGCATGGCTACACCAAGGGCAAGTCCTGCCTGACCAACCTAGTGGCCTTCTGTGGTGGAGTGACTACATCAAAAGCAGTGTGGCCAGGAGGTCGAGGGAGGAGAGTCTGCCCCTCTGCTCCACTCTGGTGAGAGCCCACCTGGAGTCCTGCATCCAGCTCTGGATCCCTCAGTGCAGGAAAGACATGGAACAGTTGGAGCGGGTCCAGAGGAGGGCCACAAAAATGATCAGAGGGCTGGAGCACCCCTACTACAAGGACAGGCTGCAAGAGTTGGGATTGTTCAGCATGGAGTAAAGAAGACTCCAGGGAGACCTCATTGTGGGCTTTGAAGTATTTAAAGGGGGCTTCTAAGAAAGATGGAAACAGGCTTTTTAGCAGGGTCTGTTGTGAAAGGACAAGGAGTAATGGCTTTAAACTAATGGAGGGTAGATTTAGACTGGATATAAGGAAGAAATTTTTTACCATGAGGGTGGTGAAACACTGGGACAGGTTATGTAGAGGGGTAGTAGATGACCCATCCCTGGAAACATTCAAGGTCAGGCTGGATGGGGCTCTGAGCACCCTGGTCTAGAAGGTAGATGTCCCTGCTCGTTGCAGGTTGGTTGGACCAGGTGACCTTTAAAGGTCTCTTCCAACCCAAACTATTCTATGATTCTGCCTGCTGACAGAGACGAACGCGTGAACAGGAAATAACCCCATCGCTTCGGGTAAGCCCATCCGGTGCAGTGGATGAGGCATGAGTTCTGTGGGGGTGGAAAGGGACAGTGTAGACAACATACCACAATCATTCTATTAAAGGTGGTTGAATCACAGTTGCAGAGGCCAACTTAATTTGGGTATTACTTGAGTTTTCAGTGCTTGATATTCTTACCGTACTGCTCTGTAAAGTATTTTATAATTCATAATGATGAACTGATTAGCAGTTGCAAACATAATTACTTTCAAACGTCAGACAAACAGCTAGAGAAAGATTTGTGTTGGAAACATCTTTTTTTAATTACAGTAGTGTAGGCTGATAAGTGTTCATTTGTTTTCTCTTAATTTTTGTTAGGACTGATTTTAAATAGTAGAACAGTTTATGATTTAAATAAAGTTCTGTGAATTAGTAAATGGTATTTTGATGGGATTTTAAATTGAAAGGCATGGTTATGACATTGGACATATGTAATAAGGTATTTATTTAAATAGACTCTGTTCTGCACACTGCGGAATTAAATAATCACTATGACTTGAAACACTTAAGCAGACAGTTTGAACACAAGGTATTTAGGTGGTATTTAATTCCCAAAGTAAGAATTCCTTTCAGACATACAGTAAAGGGAGATCTGCTTGTTGCTCTTCACATAAATATCATGGCGTAAGTGCAGTGGGATCACTCTAGAAAACTTAATTTTAATGAAACTGACTGTGGAATGACTGAAAACTCTCTGGAAATGAATGCTGAAGTGTGCTCTGTGTGTGTTACAGCAGCATTATGAAACACACCAGAAGTATCTGCTGCTTGAATTCAGTGGCAGAACTGCCTACTCCGTGGTGTAAAGTGCCCGGCTAGAGGGGAAGTGCAGCTGCCGAGCCCCCCAGGGACCCCCCCTCGCTGTCGGCAGAGCAGCGGGACCAGGCTGCCCATGGAGCGGGCTGCTCTGCTCTTTGGGAGGTTGGGCAGTGTGGTGCATGCTTTGTGGAAGGGCAGTGTCAGCTTGTTTGTGTGGCAGCATGTTACCTTGGTTGAGTGGACTTTTATTCATCCTATAAGAAATGTGTATTTTTCTTTTAATTAAATCTCATTCTTTGCTGGTGGTCACACAGTGGAATTCAAAAATAGAGTGTGACGATGGGAAAGAGAGAAGAGGGATTAAAAAGAACGGATCAGAAAGGCATTGATGAAGTGATTTTTCCGGAAGAAAAAGGCTGGGATTTTTTTGTCATTTAGTAACTACCACTTTTTCAAACACAGGTTTATGATGAAAAGAGCACAGACAATCTCAGAATTGCAGTTGCAAGCTGCTGTTCATAATTTTATACATCAAGGTGAAATTGCAGTCAGAGAAAAGTATTGACCATTACATGCACGGTGTGTAAAGTGCCATTTGCAGATCTCTGAAATCTATTAAATCCTCTCAAAATTGAGATAAAACTGCAAAATTCTATTCAAAATATTAATATTACATTTTTTGAAGGAATGGAGGTAAGTGAGACAGTGCATTTTTTCTTAATTCATTTGCTTAACTAATGCAACTTTGGAACACAGAGGTGGTGTTTTTCAGTCTCACGGATACCTCTATGTTTTTCTGGAGTTCTGTTACTGAAACATTTCCAGAACTCTCTGCTGTTTATTTCAGAGTAGTCCTGTGCAACCTGCTGTAGGTGACCCTGCTCCGGCAGGGGGTTGGACTAGATGACCCACAGAGGTCCCTTCCAACCCCTACCATTCTGTGACTCTCTGATTCTATGGGGCTAAATAAACAAAGATGGTTGCACTTGATCTTTGAACTAGTTTCAGAGTTTGCACTTGTGGCTGCTGTTCTTTGTGGGGGCTGTTTATAGTAGCCATCCCTTCTCTGGCACCGCGGGTTTTTTTGGCCGTCACGCTTCGTGCAGTTAACAGGGTAGAGTTCTAAAGCAAGTTTACGGTGTGACAGGCTGCCCCAGTCTGCTGGGGCAAGTTGTAGTGCCGCTCTTCAAGTGAAGTGTGGGTTATAAATGCGTAAATAGAAGACTTCACTGAAGAATTGAACACTTAGGTGTTCTAAAGCACTTTTATTTGGGGAAGGGGGAGGGAGGCATGCGGCGTGTCATGGAAAGATTACTGTGAGAGGCTGTAGCAAATAGCAGAGTCAGGTGTGTGAGGTTTTGCTGCCTGAGTTATAAATGTTAAACAGCTCGGTGTAATTAGACGTGTTCTGAGAAAAGATTTCACTGNGCAGACNGAAATTCCAGCATTCACCTACCTGCNTTCGAGTGGCTTTGGCTGCAGCCGTCACAGCAGTACCACTGNCTGGCGGAGGCAGCAATCGGAGCAGCCCGGCACAGCCACGGAAGGAGTGGGTAGGCACTGAGGGTCGCGTTTTCCATCGGCCAGAGTGCTGCTTTCCATGGAGATTCTCAGCGAGCAGACGGCACTCACAACAGTGGTGTTGCGTGGCTTAACACCGTGATGCTGGGGACAGCGTTTCAGGTGAGAGTGCAGATATGGTTGGTGGGAAGTAGGCTTAAAGATTAAATGGAAGCTGAGTATGGGTTACAACTTGGTTGTTGTAACCAAGAGTTTTGTCTTAGGGACTTGTCTACACAGTGGAAGAGCAGAAAACAAAGAACTGCAGAATGGCTGTTTCTCGGTAATCCTCCCTGTGACTACTGTCGACGTAGACCACATGTCCCCAGAGGAAGCCAGTGCAGGATAAATACTGCGTATGAAATTCAAAGAACTTTTCCGTAAGCTTCCTCCAGCAGCAGAGCCCGCACAGTGCCTGCGCCTTCTGGTGTGTTCGGTGGCACCCCTCAGCGTCAGTGGGGGGTTCCAGGGCACGGGTGTACGGCTCTGCCCTTCGTCTCAGCGCTGGTGTGGTTTTGTGGAGCTGAGAAGTCTGTTCCCAGAGCTGCACTCGCAGGGACAGTTACCTGCTGCTGGCATCCAAGGATGCAGGGAGAGGCGCTTGTACCCAGTAAAGCCCAAGTCTGATCCAGATGGCGGTGGGGAAGGGAGGCTGAGCCTTGGTGGAGGCCCCTCCAGTACCTGTACCCCGCGTGGTACAGGATGGTGTAGGGCCCTCGGCAGCGTGATGTCCCATGGAACAAAATCCACAGGATGGAGAGGAAAACATGGGACTGATGTGACCTTCCAGTCTATGCATACATAAAATTATATGAACAGCTGGTTTTAAACATGGCATAGTTAAGGCTTTTGGTTTATTGAGGAGCTGAGATTCAGGGAGTCTCAGGTGGAGACCACATACTTTGTGCTTGCGGGAGGCCAAGGAGTTTCAGCCTAGTCCAGTTAAGTACGCAGGTCTTAACATCCAGAAGAATCGACTTTTAACCAAAAGCGCTACTTGGTCTTGAGTGGCTTTGGGAGTGGAAAGAGAAGGAATATCAAGACCGGTGTAGCAGATTTGACACATGAATTGTGTCAGGGAGCAGCAGGAGCAGGGCTGCTCCCCGGGGTCGGTGGCTGCGACGTGGACAGGCAATGCCCTCGCCAGCGGGACAGTAATGGGTCCTACTGGCATGCCAGGGAGCATCAGGCGAGAGAAGGGGATCAAACCAAGGCGGAGGCAGGAAATCCGAACAACAAGTCAGAAATAGGACTGGGGACCGGCAGTGCTGCAGTGTCACTGTGACAGGGACAGGGCTCTGGGCCCGGCTGCAGCAGGGTCCTGGGCCGTGGGCACTGGTATGTAAAGCTGGCAGGTACATAGGTAGGTGTGTAAAACATGAGGTAAATCAAGTAATATAGAAGTGGTAGAAAGGATTTTAATCATAATTAATAAATCGCAGGGTAATTCTGCCTTTCCCAGTGCAGTGTCCATAAATGAATCATCTCACCCAAAACAGAGAGGTAGTTTATCAGTTGCGATCATGGGAGCCTTCTGTATCCCTCCTGCTCTGGGCAGAAAGATAACTCAAGCACAAGGAACTAGAACATTGCGACACTTTATTCATGCAGTTACCGTCTTGATGGAGTGTCATTTTACCTGAGCCACCTGTTCAGGAAGGAATTAGTGGTATTAGTGTATTTATTTCAGCAAGATTTGGCAGTGGAAATCAGCTCTGAGCTGGGGAATACGCTCTGAGCTTTCTAAAGTTGTATTAAATAATTTGCACCCTTTTATACCTAACATAGGAAATTTTATTGTAATTCTGGAAAATGCGTTTGCACTATACCGGAGGAAGCTATGTTGTTGAGTAACTGACAATTAACTGAGAATGGTAAAATAATAATTACAAAATTAGAATGAGTGTTTATTCATAAAAGAACAGACACCTTTATAAGCTGTAATTATCATTTTGCTAATTTGGTCTCTGGCTGGCACACAAAGCATACGAAGATGAAACTCTTCCAGGCACAACACCGCTACAGTCAAAGCACTGTGTTAGAGCTGAGGTTTGTGTGCTGGGTCTGTTGTAAAAGCAGCTCACATGGGAGCAAGTCTGATGGTGCTGAATATCTGTCACTCAGGGAATGCTTATGTGTCAACTAAAGAATAATCACAGCTGCAGAAATCCCGTATTGTAGGAATAATTACCAAGAGGTTGCGGCTGAGCGGTGCCACAGCGTTGGTAACTTTGTGCATGAAACAGCACTCAACTTTATCTGGCTGTTCAGGTTGTGTACTTCTCCCTGCACTCTCAGCCACAGGTTTTCAGAACACGAAGACACTGTGCCCCTCGGCCCAAAGAGCAGGGGGTAAAGCCCCTACGTGAGGTGGCACTTTATGGAAGTAGGAGGTACCAGAGTGATCACAAGGAGAAGACCACAGTGATCCTGCAGAAGTCTTCGCTAAGTGAAACGTACGCAGCTCCAGCAAAGTCCGTTTAGGGGAGGGGGAAGGTTGGGAGAGGTTTTTCCCTCTGCTTTCACTGCATACAAGTGTTTTGACTTGATTTATAGGAAGCATCAGGATGAAGCAAATACAATAACATGCTAAGTGTATACATTTGCAGATGGGAGGGTAAAATGCCTGAAGGCAAACAGAACAGTACATTCCATGGCAAAGCAAAGGACAAAGTGGAAAAAGAGAGCCTGCTATTCATGCAAGAGTTTCATGAGCATCTTGAGGCACCAAGGTTTGAATTTGGTCTGTAGTGTAACAGGAACGAGTGAATTGACTCAAAGGCTACGTGCTACAAATGGAGAAGGAAAAATGAGATACCTGGCACCGAGTAGTCTCTGCCCCTAAGCAATTACTGTGACACACAACAGCGTCAGGTGCTGAGACAGGGCAGTGCAGGGTTTTGCAAGAGGTTCGTTTCGGCGGGACAGACGATTTGTCAGGCACGGTCCCTGGGGTGGAAGTCGGAGGGGTGGAGAGGCATTGCCAGTAGCGCCCATTGCAGAGAGAGTTTGATCATCGTTGCATACGGCATGGGGTAGGTGGGGATAAGTAGGGTTGTGGTAGAGTGATTGCCTTCTGTTTTTACAGGTTATTTTGAGCCGCAGTGATGCACAGTGACTCGTTAGGCTGAAGGGCACGCTAGAGGGTCAGTTCTTTCATCATCTCTCAGTATGCACATAAAGCCATTTGGAGATACGATGAAGTGACATAATCTGAGGTAGGACACACACTCTGGCAATTTCAGGGTAACTGTCATGAAAATAGGACATGAACATACATATTTATTTCTTAGGCTGAAGGCACATTTAGCCAAAGCATAGGAATTATAATTTATTATGCATCACATTTATATATATATTTTTAACAATTAGTCGATTTATGATAATGAGATATTTTTACAGGTATTTAGCTTAAAAAATCCTAACACTGTGAGGTGTTATTAGTGGAAAACAGCATAGATACCTTGATGTTTTTAAAGGAGGTAAAGTATAAAAATAGGAAAATTGAGGGAAGAGATTGTTCTAGAAATAGTAAAATGCAATTTCACAGGATCAGGACAAGGGGCAGTGGGCACAAACTGAGGCACAGGAAGTTCCATCTGAACATGAGGAAGAACTTCTTCCCTCTGAGGGTGACGGAGCCCTGGAACAGGCTGCCCAGGGAGGTTGTGGAGTCTCCTTCTCTGGAGATATTCAAG
>Ga0065711_1006282_pt1 | contig 18875 bp, 11 predicted proteins | sample Hoacrofraction12_FD_59098 | JGI IMG/M metagenome (GOLD analysis project Ga0065711, IMG submission 59098) | Hoatzin crop microbial communities from Cojedes, Venezuela - Epithelial fraction 12 v2 (version 2) | ecosystem: Host-associated > Birds > Digestive system > Esophagus > Crop | place... | reverse complement strand
AAGACCCGCCTGGACAAGGTCCTCTACAACCTACTGTAGGTGCCCCTGCTTCGGCAGGAGGGTTGGACTAGATGACCCACAGAGGTCCCTTCCAACCTCGAACATTCTGTGATTCTGTGATTCTGTGAGGAGTGCTGGTGATGAGTGTAAGATTTAGTCTTTAATCAGTCAGGACCATCTAAGAGCAATTTAGTAAAAAATCTTTTTGCTCCAATCCATTCACTGCTCTTTAGACACTATGTGCTTTAGCTTTCTGCGTATTTTCAACCACCACGTTTTCATGTTAGCTGAATAACAATAATAAAACAATTATCAGAAACAAAAGAACAGCTGTGCCATTGCCCAGGAGAGTGCATTGTGAGAGTATGTGTGTGTTTGAACAGGCTTGTAGTAATAGAGAAATGACAGCTCTTCTCCCAGTCAGTCACAGTTCTTAGAAATATAAAAGCTTAATTCACAGAAAACAACATCCTGGTTTCATAAACACATATGCACAATACAAGAAAGCTGTCTGGGAGGAAGCAGAATCAGACTGCCACAGGCAGTTACATATGAACTAGCTGCTGTTGTTAGGATTATCACTGTAAGGACCCTGTCGGTACCTGAAAAACCCCTGGGGGATAAATTGTCAGGAGATAAATTGCAATAATACAGCTTGAATAACGGGCAGGTTTGATTACCAGTCTCTCTGGCCTGTCCAACAAGGCAAAAAATTGCCAGCTCTGTAAATTGCATAGCGTTCCTGCCTTTCTGAGCGTAAGGAAAACCGCAGCAGGAGGGGAGCTGCACCTGCTCAGGAGAGTGCTGCGAGCAGGCATTTACCCTCCACGATAGCATGTGGGGCAGAAGAATTAGCTACAGCAGAGCAAAATCCCGTGTCTGGTGTCAACAGCTTGTTGTCACTGCTGTTTCAGATCTTTCACCCAGCACAGCTTAGCACTCATGGGGACTCCCAGGAGTTGCTGGTTCCCCTCTGGATGCTACAGCGAGTGTGGAAGCCACCTTAGAGACATCGCTCTGCTGACACCTGCGGGGCCCTTACGACCCAGTGCTGTAGTGAAGAGAGGAGTTATATATAGGTGCCTGACCAGGTCTATTTTTTTTGTCTGCTGATGTCTATATCAGTGTTACTAACTACAAGAAGGGTTGGAACACCTCATTTTTAATGAATATTGGAAAACAATCCTAACAAAAAAAGCCCAACTCCTGTTTACTATTAGCCAAGTAAACACAGCTGACACAAGAAGGGACATAAAATATCACACAAAAAAACTTCTCCCTCTTCAGCAGGCTCCAGTGCCTTGGAGAACAAAACAACTGCTTGTTCTTCAATTAAGCCTAGTTCTTAGAAGCATAAAAGCTCATTATGCGGAATACACTATTTACTGCTAATTGCTTCTTTCAGATTTGTAAACACGCTCTTCCCAATACAAGGATAACTCATCTGAAGAGATATACTCTTCCAAGGCAGACACAGAAACCTACCACAACCTGTCCAAACAAGCTGATTCTTCAAAGTCATATATTTCATTCTGGCAATAAACTGCTCCTCAGCAGCCTAGAGAGCACAGGTTACTTTTGGAAGTGTTTTGACAGGAATTTCAGGGAACGGTAAGGGAGAGAAGGGTAAGGAGTAATAACTGTTGGACCAGGGCAATTTACAAACAGAAACAGGAGCATAAATCACTCATTTAAGTTTATTTGGTCATTCTTGATGAATGTGTTACAATTCCCTTTGTGCTGTCTTTCCCTGAATTGCCCTGATCAAGTTATGGTTGACCTTCTTTGACTTTTTAAACAAGGCATTGACTTTGTTTCTATTTTTATTGAACTATATAATCCCTTTTTGGACTTGGTGTCATTAATATCCTCAGGGGGCTGTCTCGATTCCAAGTCAGTGAGCTGTTTTGCTTTCCTTTTCCCATCTATACACAGCAACAGCATTACTACCGACCATTAATTCAATAAGCCACTGGATTGAGGAGTGCCTTTCCAAGAATCTTGTGCAAAGTGTCTTGTGAAAATGTCAGGCTTGATTTGACTTTTAAATTGAGCATTCACAACTGACAGTAAGATTTACGGTTTAGCCTTAATTGAGAGGTGAAGGATTGTTATGAAATTATGAAAGAAAGTAGAAATATATCACATTGGGCTTAATCCATAGGACCTGGAAGATTAATTAGTTAAAAAGATCAGTCTACTGGTACAGAGCATAATTTAGTGACAAAGGGACAGATCCAAGGCTGGGACTAGCGTTGGGACATTGTGATTATTCAAACTTGCCATGCTGACTTGGCACCATTTGCTGACCCGTAGGAAATGCTGGAGAGAGGAGCACGTTAGAAACACTGGTCCTCTTGATTCAAGCTCCTCTGGCTGTAGATAAGTGCTGCTACAAAAATATGATTCAGAGCCCCGAGGATCCCTGGGGATAGATGTCTGAATCTCACATGCAAGAAGAGGCAGAGGTATAATTCTTTGGATTGTTTCTAGGATTTGCGCTGATAGAAGGGATCATAAAAAGCATGATATATTAAAAATATTAGAATACAAATAGTGAGGCAAAAAAAACTGATGGACTTCAAGGTCTGCCAAGGTTTCCACCCCAAGCAGTGCACCGTGTTTGGCTTGTAAGGCAATTTAAGCAACATCTAGGGCAGAGCTGCATGCCTGAACCATCCTGACTGTTCCCTGCTCTCCTTCGGTTTCTCAGAGAACTCATTCCTTGTCTTTGGGCCCTTTCCTGGTGTTCGGATGAAAACAACCTGACTTCTGGTGAAGCCAGCGCAAAAGGTCCGACCTTCAGTGCTGCATCCTAAGCCTCTTTAGTTTGTTCTACACTGAGAAATTAAAGCATGCCAGCAGCAGTTTCCGATCTAATGGTCTCTCCTGTCAATGGAGTGTACTGCTAGGCACAGCTGAGGCCTGAGCCAACAAGCATCTTCTGGACAGGTCAGGGATCAACAAGTCAGCATCTGTTCCCAACAGACTCTTTGGTGATGGGCCCCTTGTTTAATAGAATAGATGTGGGGTGTTCTATGCTGGTTGTTCCCCAGGGCCAGGGAATGCATTTAACTTACGGATATAGATGCCTGCTGGGACTCCATTGTACTGATGCAGTGCAGTTTTGAAACCATGACCACAGGTATCCCAAAACAAAAGGCACCAGATGAGTGGCAGAGAGCTGCTTGTTTACCTGCCATACCACACTCAATTAGCCAAGAGCCCTGTTTAGCACTCCCGGGAGGTCGTTACACTCAGTCATTAAGACCATGCTAATGTGTTAGACAAATTGCTTTTGAGCACCTGCATGATTACAGGACTCATGTATATCCAGTCCTCCTCTTTTCCCCAAATTTTCTGTCCAAGTGACATCCATTTTCAGTGGGGTGTAATTTGCCTGCCCAGTTTTATTTTGTGCTACTCTCTGTCACCACAGCAGTGAAACATCTTCTGTATAAAATCAACAGCAATGGTAAAATCTGACTTTGACTTGAGCTGGAAAAGAATCATGATTCCTGGATCTGTTGTTGCATAGACTAATTCAGTATCTTCAGCGTCCTTTCCTTAGCAGAATTTACCTTGAGTTACTGCTGGGCAAAGGAGGACAGACTTAGATTCTTTAATACAGGCATTCTAAAAATAAATAGACTAAAGCATTCACCATGAGGGTCCTGCAGCTGCTGGGATTTCAGTGAAGAATTTAAAGTCTGGCTCCACATCCAGGGTCAAAAGCCTCATGCTGGCACAATAGGGAAATGCAATGGTAAGTGAGTATCCTATGGCAGGGACAGTCAGGCAGTGTTCCCAGACACACACTGCTATTTTTAAGGGAGAGTTGTCTTATGAAACCTATTAACTGGGTAATTAATTACTGTGTCTGTGAATGTTTGAAATGGAGAGACGGTGGAGTGGACCCAGTACACCAGGCTTGAAAGGGTTGTTGGGGTAGAAGCGCAGCATCAAGTCAGTGCACAAATATCCCGGATGAAAAAACATCCATAAGTCTCTTCAAATTTTCAAGGCTATTATATTCCCATCACGAACTCTGAAAACCTGATCAAATAAGCTTTCTGACTCTCCCTTGCTGGCACATTGTAGAAAGCCATCACTGACTCAGTATTTGTTACATAAAGTCTTTGATAACTCTGTGCTACCCACCAATATGGAAGAGCACATTAATTTCATGCCACTCCACAATTCAGTGCTGCCAGCTCACACCCTTCACTATGAGTATCCTTCTAGTTCACACTTCACTTATTTCTCCAGCTTCTGCAGTGAAGCCGTTGGAAAGGAACTTGGTGAAGAAAACCCATAAAGCCCTCAAAATTTTTTCTGCCCTGACTGGTTATGGAGACAGTCCTGAACATTTGATACAAAGAAACCAGATAATCCCTATAAATATAGGGAAAGGGTTGTGAAAAAGCATCTTCAAAATCCCCCTTTCGGAGGACTTCTTATGCTATCTAAAAATCTAGCATTGGCAACACCAATTATAAAAATCACTTCTGATCTGTGTATTTATCAGAAACTGCCCGAGAAGCAAGTCAGATGAGAGTGTGCTAAAGCACAGTACTGGCTTAGCTTCCTGTTTCTAACAATAGTAGTTCTTGGATAATATTTCATCAGATCTTAGTAATTACAGTTTAGCTAACCCTAATATTTAAGACTTGGCAGTGGGGTTTTTTTGTTTATTTGAGGTTTTTTTGGTTTGGTTTTGGTTTTGTTTTTAAAAAAACTCTTTCCAAAGCTCTTCAGCAATGAATGCAAAATGTGCATTATGCACAATGGAAGAAGAAGAAAAAAGCCCAACCTATTTTTTCTGTTTTGGAGTTGATTCATTATCTGCTGGGTATCCAGTAACCTTCACTGTGACCAACATTTCACAAGTATGATAATTATATCTAAGTAGAAATCATGGTTCCATATGACATTTTCTGCAGCAGCAAAGATGGTTCATGCTCCCTCACTATGCACGTCCATCTTTATGTCAGTTCACTTGCACCCTCGTTGAGCTGTTGTAACTCTCTGAGAGCCAAGCTACAAACCAGACCATTAAATCAACTGGAGTGAGAAAAAGGCACCAGACACAGGTAAACCCTATTACTGACTATTTCTACCACTTTGCATTTCAATAATACCAGCTAAAAGTTCCTCAGGTGCGCTGTATTTCAAGAGGATCATACAAATGTATTTTATGATCATAAACCATAAATGCTTTGGGATGTAATCTGAAAAATACTATTGCCGGTGGTTCGGACTGATTTGGAAAGCATTCTTCAGCTCCATCATCAGTTCAGCCTTTGAGGGAAAAAATCAAGAAGTCAGAGACCATAAGCTCTTCTTCCAGTATGTGCTAAGCAATCCAAGATTCCTTCATCTTGTTACAGAACTAAACAGCTGCTTATTGGAATAAAGGAATTCCAGTTCCCTGCCAAGCTCACTTCTTGCATTTTCTGGACATACAAGGATATCCAAATGTGATCAGCCTCAGTTCATTCAGCTAATGTCTCCTGGCTGAAGCAAGAAAGGGGAGAAAAACCCTGTTAATAGATAGCTATATATTAAAATTCCATTTTAACCTACTGGTTGAGTAATTCGTGGTTTATCAATATCATTTACAAGTATATAGGCATAGTACTTCATAGAGGAGGTTCTAATTACTTATTTTAATACATGCTCCATTTCAACCTGTTCCACAATTTGTTCTCGCTACTAGCCATTGGACAAGATAATTTTTATTTCCTTCATTTATAAAGGTCTCTCTCTCCCCCCTCAGATGATGTTTTGTCTGCAGTGGGATTGGTGGCCTTATGGATTTGGTGCTATGAGCTGGTCAACATGACTGCTGATTAAGCCACATTTAGGACAACAAAGATGGTGAAGGGTCTGGAGAAGAATTCTTATAAGGAGTGGCTGAGGGAACTGGTATTGTTTAGTATGGAGAAGAGGAGGCAGAGGGGAGACCTTATCGCTCTCTACAACTACCTGAAAGGTAGTTGTAGTGAAGCGGGTGATGGTGTCTTCTCAATGGCCTCAAGTTGCATCAGGGGAGGTTTAGATTGGATGTTAGGAAAAATTTCTTTACTGAAAGAGTGGTCAAGCATTGGAAGAGGCTGCCCAGGGAAGTGATGGAATCACCATTCCTGGAGGTGTTCAAAAAACCTGTAGATATGGCACTTCAAGACATGGTTTAGTAGGAATGGTGGTGTTGGGCTGATGGTTGGACTTCATGATCTTAGAGGTCTTTTCCAGCCTTAATGATTCTATGATTCTATGATCTCAAGTAATAAAAAATTGCTCACCACCTTGTAGGGGTTTGGCAGTCTTTGTAAAGAGTTGGTGCTGTTCCAGGCTGTAAGAGACAGTTGTCACGCAGCAGCATGAACTATAAAATGCCTTTTTCAGGGAGCAGCAATGGCCAGCTGCTCCCTGAGGTGCAGGGAGCCAGGAGCTAAGCGTGATAAACCAGTCAGCATGGGTAGGGGCTGACTGGTTAAGATCCTGCCCCACAGTGCCTCAAATGTGAGGCTGATCCAGAGATGGCACCAAGGTTTAGCCAAAGTCCAACTCAACGGGCAAGTTCATGGTTAAGCCAGGACGTCAAGCTTAGGATCAGGTCTATCAATAATAACCGGAGTCAGACATAGTCCTCTGATTGTCACACAGGTCCATGGTGACTAGCGAGGTCCAAGGCCAAGCTGGGATGTCAGCCTATGTGTCAGACTCTAGATCAATAACATCCATGTCCAGATGCATCTATAACAGAGCACAAGAGAAATATTCCTACAACATAACTCAGGCTAAGGCTGAAGGACCAGGACTGAACTTAAATGGAGCCAATGAGCAGGGGATGCTCACAGAGGCCTCAGGAGAGGCTCATCAGGGTTGATAAGGCCCATCAGTGCTCTCAGGACCCTGGGAGACTGTTTCTGTCCACTGATTGTAAAGGGAACAGAGACATAAAGCAGTCTGTCTTGGTTTCTGGTGGAGTACAGCCTAAAATCAAGTCCTGCTTCAGAGGAAAATTTTCATCTCAGTTAGAATCAGGGCAGTTTGAAAACAAGAATTTAAGTTATTGAGTACTATTTAGTTTCCACAGGAGGAATATACTGGTTTCTGTATGTAGAAGAGAGTACTTGAATTAGGTAGTGCCTCCTGAATATCTCTGGAGATGAATTTGCTCTTGCAAGAAGCAAGTTGAAGCCCAAGAAATCCAACCTGATGCTGCTGAAATGCTAGAATCAGAGTCAAACAAGAAATTGTTTCTCTGAAAAGCATAACAGGCCTTATTTCTGAAGGTGGTATGCAGCCTTCCAGCATAGCTTGACTCCTCAGTCTGAGATGATCCAGATTTCCATATTGAGGTGCTTCATTCTTACTGAGAATTGCCATCTTTTTCTCCTGATAAGCTTCTCTAATCCATGCATTTACCACCTTCAGGCTATGTTATGGTCACTCACTCGTTATTACCTGGACACCAACTAGTACATAATATGACTATTTGTATCTTCATGGCTCTGACAATTCAGTGGTTCTGCAACCAAGGTATGTAAAAACCTAGGACAAACTCCTGTGTGCCACTGATTTCTGTCTATGGGACAATCTGCTCAAGAAGTTCAAGCAGCTCTATTTCCTGCTTTTCTTCAACAAAGATTTCAACACCTCAGTCTTGGAGGAGATCTCTTCCATTCTGGAATTCTCCCACGCTTTCTCTCACCACCACAAAACAAGATAACTGAGCCAAAAAATATTATAGCCTTAAATACATTCTGAATCTAAGAAGGAGAAATGCCAGAAAATCTGTACAATACTGCTGTTGCTCTTGATCATATATGGAAAGCAATAACACATTATTGTGATAGCTGACAGCATCTGTCTCCAAAGTGGATAGATTACGGATATATCTCCTGGGAGATATCTACGTTCTGCAGTGTGCTGCCAAGGATGAGATATTCAGTCTAGTCCCAAACAAGCTAATTCTGGACATGGAAATAATATAGTTGTGTTAGTAGGAAGTTCCACACAGATAAATTAGCCTTGCTAACTGACCCCTCATAGCTACATTTTGAGAAGGATATGGCCTGTGACACCATGAGTTTCCACAACTGCCATCCAAAGCTTCCCACATAAAGGAGAGCACACATTACTTTAAGAGACAACAATGGCAGAGCCATGGATAAAACAGACTAGTCTCAGAAGAAGTAAAATATGCCAAATTACATAGAAATTAATTGTGATTTCTTGCTTCATTGCTAGAATCAACCTAAATTTATGCTGATTATTGCACTGGAGTGAGCCCTGATATCAGTCCACACCTGCTAACATTAAGGTGCTCCTGTCCATGAAGATTTTCGTGCTGTCAGCCAGATTCCCAGGGTTAGATGATATGTCTTCGTATTTAGAAACCCTTGATAACTTTTTCTTCTATGAACTTGCCCTTTTTATTTCCATATATATTCCAATATTCCTTAATAATTCTATATATTTCTGTGTTTTCTATATTTTCATTTCTCTTTATGGGAGTGTATATTTATGGGTAAAATATACTTCTGTCTGTTCTCTCCTATTTAAGGGGGAAGGAAAATCTGATTTGTCTGGCCCTTTCCATAGACAAGAATCTCTTGCCACAGCTACATGCTGAGCACTCAACACCTCCCTGAGAGGCAGTGGGAAAAGATCTGGAATTTTAGACCATGGTGATGTCATGTGGTTCCTGAGAACACAGGCATTAAATCAGCCCTGGTTTTGACCTTAACTGTAGCTATTGAGTTGTAGGTAAGGAGTTGCCTTGTGTCCAGGTAGCTCAGCATAGCATAAGCAGTTCCTGCCTTCAGTAGACTACACAGCCAAACCTAGTGATGAACAGTAAATGTGAAAATCCATGGCAGTTACACAGTAGTGCATTTATGGACAAAATCCACGTGGGAAAATGATTTGGAGGGATGTGGACCCAAAGGCACATTTTATGGAGGGAATACTGTCATCCTCATTTAAACTATTTTTCTTTTTTATTTTTTTTTTCTCCTTCTTTCTGGCCCCATACTCCTGCCACAACTTCATAGTACCCGTTTCTACCCAATTTAAGAATGTTTTCAGGACTTTAACTGTTCCATTTCTGACTAAATTTTCGGGAAATACATGGCTTAATAAAACTGGAGAAGGAAATAGATTTTCTTTTCCACTTGAAATTCTGATAAGTAAAAACAGAATCCAATTTTAGATGGATAATAGAAAAAAAATTCAATGTGAAATTAAATCAACTGTAACATCAAATGCTGTTTGTTTGGGGGCATTAAATTTGTTTCATTATGATTTCTGCTTTCTTTGTTTCATGGGAAATAAAGTAAAACAAAAAGCTGGTTTAAAATGGAAAACGAACCCTGCTGCTTCTGAAAGGCTGACAAGAGAATATTTCTATGGATGTGTTTTATTCTAATTTTTCAATATAGTGTTTTATAAAATTTGACGTATTTCCATGATACATTTTTCTTTTGACAGGTTGACATTTCCTAGTGGGAAAACATTCCCTAAGAATGTTTCTGATGGGTTGTGTCAGATGATCTGTAGTTCTTAAAGGCACAACTTGTGGGATGCTGAAAAGAGTTATCATAATTCCATGTGGGGTCTTGGAAGCAGACAGACCAGTGCATTCTGCCTTACTGGATCGCATAAACAAATACTAGAGCTTAATGAAGCAGGTGACCTGATGCCTCTTTATCATGAGAACACAGCTGCTGTAGAAAATCCTTAATGTGAGAAATAACGTCTTGACTCTTAATAAGCATTCCCCTATTAATCTCTTAAGTCTCCAGTTTTAAATAGCTGCTCAGAAGCTCAGCAAACTGAATTTACTATTAGTGAAAAGTACACTTACTGATAGGCATTTATTTCTTGAAAACAAATGAGCAGGATTGGGACTCAGTTTTTAAGCAGAGATCCCCACTGAGACTGATGAGAGTTACTGCCTTTTGCATGTAATGATGGCAGGATCTGGCTCAGTAGTTAGACTGTTCTAAAACCACAAAGCAGTATTCTCACTGGCACTAGTATGAAACCAGAATAATTTCAGCAAAGCTGTCTTTCTCCAGCAATAGCACATTATGTCTTTTCTGCTTCAGATGATGTTCTCACAAAGGTCTGTATTTTTTCATTTAAAAAAAAAACAAACCAACAACTCACGCACTTTTTTGTCCTTTACAAAATGACTGCTTGTGTGTGCTATTGCTTATCCTGACAACCTATCTTTAGAGATTGAACATTTTACTTAAATGCATGAACCTGGGAATCATTATGCCCTCAATTCTGAGACTAGTAGAATTATTGATCTTAGACCTTGAACTATCAGAGAAGGACAGGAGAGATTGTTAGCCAGTGGACTACAAAAGTGCATGGCAAATACAAAAAAGTGGTTATTTGCTGTGTTATCCTATTTTCATTTCACAATAGTATTCTGTGATTTTACAGTGGACTACATCACAAACACCATGGTATCTGAAAGATTTGGAGCCTGCAGAAGGTGGTCAGAGAACATTTGTTTACTGTTTCTTTCAAGACCCAAGAGCTGTAAAACAAAACTACCAAGGGTCAATTTCAAAACCAACAATAGAAAATTATTCTTACACACTGCATGAACTGTGAAACTCCTTGACACAGCATGTTGTGAAAGGTAAGCATTTACATGGGTGAAAAAAAATAGGCGTATATAGAAATATATATGGAATATGGAATATATGTGGAACAGACAAATTCATAGAGCAGTTATTTTTAAAAAAGCTATTAATATTTTTTAAATGCAACGATACACCTCCTGACGTAGGAAATTTCTGGGACAGAAATTGCCAGGGGCTGGGTAAATACACCATGAAAGTACCGTCTGTCCCATTGTCATGGCAGTCCCACAGTCCTAGTCCATGAAACGGAGGTAGGCAATCGTTTGTTTTAACTAGGCACAGGGATCATTGTGCAGTTCCATAGTCTATGGTGCTTTTACAACATTGCAATTTCAAGGAAGCTACTCCTCCTTTAACCTGGGGACCACTGCTCTGCTCACACAGACCTGCCCAGGAGTCAGTGCCATATGCATATTCTGGTCTTTGCAGTCAATTTTTTTTCATAATGATTTATGCTGTCTCATTGTTGAGAAGCCAGGTACATCATTTCAGACTTCAGTTCTGGAAAGAGAGTGTGTGTTTATCAGTGGATGCTTGTGAAATTGAGGTGAGTGGAGCAGATGTGCTTGAAGGATGAATGCGAGATACAAATGTTTACTCAACACATTTATCCTTATCCATTTTCCACTGCTGTGTTTCCTCAAGCTCTTGGAAACTTTATCAACGTGTTTGTCATTGAAGTTTCCACTCACTTAAAACACCACTGCCTGTTGCTACACGAAACTAATCCGAAGACTGCAGACCTATTCACCTGACTGCAGACCTATGAATAACATTCTTTGCATGCCTCAGTAATCACAGACAAGCCATACATCTAATAAGGGCTTTTGAACTACTGTCAAGCTCCTTTTTAAACCTCATTAAGATTGGATTACTTGGTTATATTAATCCTGGCGGCCTTATGCCAGCGGTCCTGACTCATGCTGGTTATTGTAACATATTGGCCACAAGAATACAGGAAAAGGTAAATTCAGAACTGAGGCTGAAAGAAAGAGAAGAGCAAGAAGCTCTCCCCATGGCTTTTCTTGTTTCACAGCACTGTCCACAGGTCAGATGTAGGAGCCAGCATCCTGTGCTTTCGACATTAAATTATTACATAGTTGATACACATAAAGAGTTGCCTTTAGTTCACTTCCAATAAACTCAGTAATCAGCGTACCCACCACGCAGTGGAGGGCAGCTTTCTGCCTGCCATCCAAGCACAAAAATATTTCTGGTTGATATAAACATCACATGCTCCATGCTTTGCATACTGATGCTGCGTTTTTTTGGAACCACAAAGACATTCTGGGTCTTTTGAACTTTACAGGTAGGGAAAGCAAAGAAGAGAAACCTTGGCTTAAAACACAACAGGTCAGCAATGGAACATGTAAGATTTGAATTCCTGGCTCTCATGCCCTTGCTGAAGCCAGTAGACCAAGGTGGTCTTTCCTCCATTTTATATTTTGGGGTGTTTACCTGAATCCAAGAATCAAGATATCTGATACATGGTTAGTGTCTGAGTCTTGTGGGAACTGCACGTCCTGGAAAACCTCATAGTGTAAGTCTTGCTGTACAGAAAGAGAGAGGTTAGAGAAGGCTGAATATCAATGGGCTTCCTACACAGAAAGACTGGCAGAGTGTGAGAATGCAGAGTATTATGTCCTAATGCTTAGCAAATTTGAGATAACCTACCGTTGGCATTCTGACAGTCATTCATCATAGGCTCAGCGTGGTGAATCTCCTTTACTGAACAGAGGAAGGAGAAATGGGCATTCCCAAATATTGCTCTGAGTCCCCTTGGATATCACTGAGGATACATGCAGTTAAAAATGAGCCCTTCTTGAAGGCAGCACCACAGGGAGAGGTAATGCTAAGACAGCTCATCTGCTGTACTTGCCACCTCCACAGCAGATTAATGAGGCAGATGTCAGGTGTATTTAAGGTCGCCTTTTCATGTTTTTAGGCTTTACTTCTGTAACCTAGAGTCTTATTCTGTAAAGGACTTCCCCACTGGGCTCACTAGACTAAAGTCTGCTGTCTTTGTTTCAATCCTGATCGCTGCTTAAAGTAGAACATGATTCCTCTGAATAGAGGGGTCAAGGGATCAGTTGGGTTTTTTTCCCTTTGCTTCAGAAGTGATTTAGATGGCAGGTATGGTCCCATACCAGAACAGGGTATAAATCCTCCAAAGCAGACAGTGTTCTGTGGAGACTCACTTAGCTGTGGGAAACGCTGTGTGCCATAAATGCCTCTTCTTTTCTTTCAGTAAAAGTGTTTTTATCTGTGTTTCATTCTGTGGCCCTGTGAGCTCTGTTTGTTGTCTCCACAATTTTACTCATGAGCCAGATCAGACTGTCAACTCGCTCAGCTTTCTCCTGATTCCATTCAGTTGATACCACCCTTGGCAGGGAAGTCTGTGGAAGGCAAGCCCAGGTATCCGAGGTGGCAGGATGTGAAGCATGTCTATGCAACATCTGGCTCCTAGTGTAAATCACATAGGTAAAGCACGACCTGACAATGACCACAGTCTGCTGGTGATAACTAAGCTTCACCTTTTGCCCCCTCAGGACTTCTACAAAGATTTTTCCCAAAACAAAATAGCTACATCTGTATGTAAAATAAATGGCAATGAAATCCAGAATCATAGAAAAACATGGGTTGGAAGAAACCCCTGGAAATGTCTAGTCTAACTGCTGCTCAAATTAGGGCTGATTTCAAAGTCAGGCTCAGGGACTTGTACAGGGAGGCACAGAAAATCCCCAAGCTTATTTTATAAATAGATGAGTTCCCTGCAGCACTGATAGGAACTCTTTGAATATCTTTTACTTAAATAATGTAGAATACATTGGAGTTCCTTCCAATTTGGATCAGAAGAGATATCCTAGCATGGTGTGAGACAATGTTTGTTTCATTCATTACTACTGTTTGCTTTCTGCCTCCATATAGGGCAATTTCTAGATTTTTAGTTTTTATGAAATATTTTGGTGTTCGGTAGGTGACTGCAAAACTTAGAATTCTTGTGGAGCACCTGCACTCATATCTAAATTTTAATACAAGCCTTACAAGGATGATGTGGTTTTGCAGTCCGGCTGCATTTTATTGTCATACCTTTCACAGGCTGGTATGCAGGAACCACTGTTTTTAGGACACGTTTGTATCTGTATATTTCACTGGTGTCCTGAATTTTTTCATGTGGCTTGAAAGAAAGGTCTGAGGGGTCTGTCTTGAAGTCAGCCAGTTTTACTGACAGCTGCAGGTACTTGGGGAATATTATTCTGTCCATCCTTACATGCTTCATCCAGCTGCTTAAAAGATGTCAAATGAGAAGGAGTAAAGCCCTTGTTAAGTCTGTCAAACACCTTCTGTATCTGTTCTTGGAGTCGAAGAGAAGTTGAACCATTTTATACATAAAATTTCAGTCTTTCACAGACTAGAATTTTTGTTTTCTGGGAAGAATCTCAAGATTCGGTCAATTGCTCTAATCAGCTTATCTGGAAAAAGAGTGTCTTGCTTGCATTCCATCTAAAAAAGAAGACAAGACGAAATTACATACCCTCAAGCATTTCAACTGCAGGTGCCTTTAGCTCAGTCTCTCCACCTCTGTTTTCATTAGAGTGTAAATTGCATTAGTCCTACCAATAATCTTTTCCTTGCCTTTTCACACCTCAGTGTGTAATGCAGCATTTATTGATAAACAGCAAATACTCAGGGAACTCAATTTCTGAGCAAAAAGAAATTCTTTATTACCAGTTCTCTGGTAAATAAGCATGAAATCATGCATCCCTTTTCTGCTATCATAACTCATTCTTTCATAGATTAATCGTAGAATTAGCTACTTTCACTGATATTTCAGCATGACCTTAAAGGAAAACCTTCCCTTCATGAATGTTTTGCCAGTAGAGCTTGTTCTTCACCCTCACACTTTCTGGTGAGAAGATGAAAACCTGAGTACATTTAATTCTCAACTTAGAATAAACAAGGCCAGGCTTCCCCTTCCATTGCCAGATAGCATGGCACATTATGTTCCTCAAGTATTTTTGTTGTGTTTTTTTTTCCAAAAAAGAGATGGAGAAAGTCGTTGTTAGAAACATGTGACAACTCAGTACTCCACTTCGAGAAGATCACTGTCTTACAGTATGGTCTCTGTGGCAGAGAATTACAGTTCTGAAAAAGGTGAAAGTAGAGGCAGTGTAAAGGGAGATCGATGGGTCTCTGAGCAAGCAACAAGTCCTGCTGAATGATTTCCAGTACCAACTGGTGTGATGTTGTTCTCTGATTATTATTTGCCTGTAACCATCGAATGCTGTACCTTTTTTCCTGTAGACAACAGATTTTCCACTTGTTTTTGTACCCCTAATTTCAGGCACCTGATGAAACAACTGCTTCTTTTTATTAATCACCAACCTGGCTGCTCCTTTAGTTCCTGAGATGGAGGTCTGGGATGTGGTGCTGAAAGCTCAAGGATCTGAATTTGAGCCCGTTGGTAACTTTACAGCAGATAGGTAAGAGGATCACAGAAGGTCAAAAGTCATTGTGGAAAGAGTGATAACAATTTGCTTATGTTCTACAGCTTTTCAGCTTGAGATCTGCAGAGCCCAGAAATGCTAGAGGAAGGTAGGGCTTGGATGGCTCAATTTCTCCCTATAAATTATCTAGAATAAAAATGCTGCTGTGCAAAGTATAGTTTTTCACCTGAGACAGCAGCTCAGTATTGGCTGGATTAGAGAATTAGGGGACTAGATGGATGAAAAGGTGGTTAAGAAATGCCGAGTAGTGAGAAACCAGCATAAAAATCTTTTCTCTGCCTTAAAGAGCTGGAAGGAAATTTCTGTAAGTGATTTGATAGCTTCTTCTTGGCTACGATGAATAAAGTGTTGGAATTTTACAGGAATGCCTTTAGATTTTGATTAAATGTTTCCCTTGGCAATCTACAGGCTGAGTCCACCCACTTAGCCACCTTTTCTGCAGTGTCCATGGAAACATCAGGGTAGAGTTAGTAACAAAGTATGTAGACCCCAAAAGCCAAATCTTTTTTACTGATGACTTGCACAGCCTTTGGAGGATCTACTGCTAACTTCATCTGACCCTTCAGGGGGGAGGTTTGGATACTGACATATGATATCTAGCCTGGAAAAGGTTAAATCATCCTAAGCTAAAGTAGTATAAGTATGGCCATTATTTTTTTTGTAAAATAAGTTGTGAGCCCACCCCCACCCCAAATGACACTCTGTGAAAATGCAGACTGTTGGAACTAAGACATCTGATGCAAACAACTCCTGTGGAAAGGGATTATGACTGATCATCAGAAGGGCTAAAGGAGATGAACACAAGCAATCTTGGCTGAGCCACAGTAAGCCCGCCAGCATGTAGTTTTAATTAGATACTGAGTGCATGAAACATTACTTGGTAAAATTTCATACCTGAATTTATCAAGTTGGAAACTGCTATAGCTGATTGCTGATATATTTAGGAGCAAGTTAATACGAATGACTAAAAAGTCCTACAGCTCTCCTGCCTATAAAAGCTCTTATATAAAATAAGGCAACACATGCAGCTTTGATTCAGATTCTGGGAGACAGATGTTCATCAGTGTAATTCCTTCCCTCATGAAAGATTGGATGGGATTCATCTCATCTAACTTCAGTTATCTACAACACAGCTTTTCCCATTTGAACTCACTGCTCTCAGCTCCTTTTGTAGCCAAGTGAAGAAACAGAACTGGGGTGTGAGATGACAGACAGAGCGTAGGCATTGAGTTTAGGGTGTTGTGAAGGGAAGATGGAGTTCTCCGAGTGTATTGATTAGCAGTCCACTGACTATAAAGGGAGAGTGGAGAAACCAGATCATCTCTAAGTACATTATAAATAAATAACAGCTTTTATTCAGCCCAGTCCTACCTATGATGGCAGTTTGTTGAGCCAGAATATTTCCTAGGAACCAGTGTCTCATTTCCTATGTCCTTTTCAAGAAGTTCAGTGTCCTATACTGGGCATGTTATGAATGTCTTACGCAGAGACTGAAATATTAACAGGAATCTCTGCTTAGTATGCAATCTGTCTGCTTGCATTTATTTCTGTTTATCAGCATAAATTCTAGACCTATTGTTTACCAAATGGAGTATTGTACTGCTGCTCACTCCAGTAACTAGCAAAATTGATATGAGTGAAGGGCAAGAAGTAAAATGAAAAAAGCATCATGTACAAGTTCCTTGTTTATCATTCCTAACGGAAGACAAGTAATTTGTCTGACTATTGGTTTCTTGGCAGTAAGATTTTTGCAGGCAATTTGTATACTAATGCAAATGTTGCAAAAGCAAACTCTACAGTCGCATTCAGTAACTTCAGGATAAGTTTTATAATTACGCATCCAGTCTGAGAGTCCTATCTTGCAGAGATACCTAATTCTAATTTATTTTGCATGGATACTTAGGCCACTGAAGTAAGGTTAATCCTCATACACGAATGCGGATGTTTACGTGCTCAATTTGGCTTTACGTGCCCACGTTGCTAACTTTAGGCATCCAGAATGGAAAAAATGCAGCAAGCACAATCTAAAATAGAAAACAGTTATTCTTGGGAAAAGTGATGCTTTTCTTCAGGGATGACACAGCACTATTAGGCTACAGAGGTGAAAAGAGGTAAATTGAGTTGACAGCTGAATTCTAGACAAATGTATGTAGAAAATCCCCATTTTATTCATTCTTCCACTCTTTAAGCCTGGTTCTCCTGTGTGTGCCTCCAGTATTACTTTACTGAAATCCACGTGGCTAAAAAGTCTAAAACTGGAGTATTACTGCTATGACTGACAAACAAATATTTGTAAAAATGCTTCTGATTCATTTACCTGCCAACTGCTGAGTCAAATTTTAGAGGTTCCTCCACTAAAGCTGACAGTGTCAGGCAACTATGTGAAGAAATGTCATGGACATTTTTTGTTTGTCCATTTGTTTCCTGTACTGTGAGCTCCCAGAGAGCTTGCAAACAGTTCTTGAGGGAAAAAAAAAAGAAAAGAAGTGATTTTCAAATATTTCACTACAAAAGCTAAATGCATAGTGTTGTCCGATGATGGCAAGAAATAAAACAAACATTGCACTGGCAAGAAGTTTTTCTTGGGAAATTCCTGACGTGCTGAGTGTGGCGCTGTGATAACTCCCCACAAGGAAATCCTAAAGTGACTTGGGAGTTCTAGGGCCAGAAATTGCTGACAACTCAGCTACTGAAATAATTGAGACCTCAAATAATTCAGAGCAGCCTGCTCAAGGGAAGGATTCTCTCAAAACTTCATCTAGTGGAACTGCGCTTCAGCAAGGAAGCTTTCAAAGGCAATGATAAAGCTTGTCAGAAGTGACAGACTGAAACGTAGGGAAGTCAGTGAAGACCTAATTGAATTACAGTGTTCTGGCTGCTGTCACCTGCTGCATGCGTACACTCAATCCACAGCCGACAGTGGCTAAGCACCTAAACTTGTCTGTTTCCCTGAGACTTGTGATGGGCTGGGAACATACAAACTGTGAAAACATGGTTCAGGTGACATGTCGAATGGAATTCAGTACAAATATGAAGACACGCTGTATTTAGATGTCTTCATGTGAGCTAGGTGCTAGTTAAAGGACAGCTACTCCATACAGCCAGTGGAACATAGAGAGTGAGCCCTGAAGACATATCTCTGCTGGGCAGAAATGTACCACTTAGGTTTCATTGAGAAAGATCTCCACTGACAGCACTGAAATATGGAGACACTTGCATTTATTTTTTTCAGTCCAAAAGAGTAGTCCAGTCCATAGGAACGCATTTAAACTGCAGGACTTGACTGGGTGTCTGAGCCTCAGTTCAGAATGGAAGCTACTGTAGCACGAAAGGTGGCATTGAAAGCTAGAGATGAACAAGTTATATGAGCCAAACATATATCTTGCAGAAAACAAAAATCCAGACAGCTTAATTGAATCAAAAAGATCCAAAGCGAAAGGAAAACTGGGCGAGGAGAGGAATAAGAGTTCTATGAATCTCTTTGCAAACTGGTAAGTCTCTCATTTGTACGCAATATGTTTCCAAAAGTATTGTAACAGAATTATTCCTATTTGCCGAGTTTCAGCATCCATGCAGGGACAGGAACAACTCTCACACATTGATGCAATGCACAGTCGATTCCCTTTATTGCTCTGCTTGCGTGGTTATATACATTTTTCCATATCTGCACACGCGATCACGTTTATTCGGATAG
>Ga0065711_1038344_pt1 | contig 18876 bp, 3 predicted proteins | sample Hoacrofraction12_FD_59098 | JGI IMG/M metagenome (GOLD analysis project Ga0065711, IMG submission 59098) | Hoatzin crop microbial communities from Cojedes, Venezuela - Epithelial fraction 12 v2 (version 2) | ecosystem: Host-associated > Birds > Digestive system > Esophagus > Crop | place... | reverse complement strand
CGGCTGCCCCGCCGGGCCGCCGGGCGCCCCGGGCCTGCCGCCAGCACCCCGCTTCTCCCTCGGTGCCACTGGAGCCCGCTGGGGCCGCGGAGGGAGGAGCTGCGCTGTCACTCCGGCTGCAGAGCCCGGGGGTTAAAGCGACGGGATGGAGTCAGCACAAAGCCCGCAAGGGCTGACAGATAAATAAATCATCCTAACGGCGTCATTACCGTGGCTTGCCTCGGCTGCGTTGTCTCTCTCTCTCGTACCTGAATGCCTGTTAACGTTTTTCTACTCCTTGTTCAAGAGAGGCAATCGAAGGAGATGGTGAGCCGTAATTGGCTCCTGCCCATTTTGGATGTTGCTAAAAATGCTGCCTTACCTCTCCATATCTAGAGGTCAATTGAAAAATCAAAATACTGAGGTAAGCAATCCTGCAGACTGTTCTGTTGAGGAGATTTCTTGTATTTCTTCCCGGAATGAGAACTTGAAACTGTCTGAACACACACAAACCAAATTCTCTTACGTTCTGTCTGCAGTTCAGCACCCTTCTCTGCACTGACGGCTGTAGCTCAGCGACGCTTCCCCGGGCACTTGGGAACCGCGTTTCTCCATACAGCTTTATAAGACTGGCAGATGTGCTCTGCACAGTCCTGTCATACCTCCTCGCTCTCAGGCAGACAAGGTTCGCTTTGGTGCAGCTAAGAGGGAGATGATGGGCACAACACATTGCAGTTCGGGTATGTGTCTGTACCTGCTTCCCTTTGTCTTGAGGGTAGGTAGGTAGGTTGTGCTTCAGTTCTTTGTCTATGAAATGGGAATAATATCCCATTTTCTTCTCAGGAAGGAAGCAAAGGTGGGAGGGGTACATATCAACATTAATTTTTTGAGATACAGTTATGGTAGAATTCTCTAAGTGGATACATTTTTCAAGGCACAAAACAGTTACTGTTTAATGCTCCTCTTGCACTGATACACGAGGATAGCATAAAAACATGCAACACATTGGCTGAAAGTAAGAAATTTCTTCTAGCTCTGCAGAATCTTTTCCCTCAGGATTTCAAAATGTTTTCCAAATTAATCCTCAAGCTACAACACTCTTCATGATTTTTCTGAGAAAATAGGCACTCCTCCTATTTCTAATGGTTAGGATGTGTAATTGACTAACAGAAAACATTCCATATAATGTAGGTCACCGATTATATAAAGCAAGCAAAACAAAGATGCACAGAGGAATATTTCTGGAGCTCTTTCATTTAACTTTTGAGGAAACATTACCATTTCAGGAAAACTCAGTGTGGTTTGCAGACAATTTGGAAAGGCCAGGCTTGACAAATCAGTGACAATAGCTCCACTCATTCTGTGACCAATGCTCTAATGACAAGTATCCTACGTTTTAACAGAGGCAGAAAATGTGTCACAGAGTTGTGAGCTGCCTGAATCTGATATACTTGTTATAAGACTTCAACATGAAGAGTATGAATCAGAGTATTTGGATCATTACAATATTTGGTCAAAAACGAGTTAGGCGGCCACGGTCTGAGTGACACCTCACCATCCCATACAAACTAGGGGCCTTTTGGCAAAACCGCACAACAGGCTTAACCTGAGAAGAGAAAGTAGAAGGCAGACGTTTTCTACTTTGTGCATAGTTCTAAACTTTATTTCATTTTGAAACTGTTTTCCTGACTATCCTGCTAGTGCTGATCCTGTTCAAACTGAGCCAATTAATTAAATTTGATTAAACTGGAGAGTGGAGAAAGCGTGAGAAGTTGGGAGAAGGTTTGTGTGTGCACACAGAGAGATGAGTTTCCAAAGCTTCTACTGGGCTTGCAGAGCCAATCATTTTCCATACCAGCTACACTTTTCCCAGTAAGATTTCTCAACCCAGTACTGCTGTTGGACCACTCTCCACAGGCCACCGTGGAGAAGATTCCTGTTCCCTGTGCTCCTGGCTGGGGCTCTGCCCCAGTTCCTGCGGGAAGGTGGAAGCTGCATCTGGTGATGGCTCCAGTATCCTGCATTGTACCACATCAGTCTGTTGCCTAAAAGACCAGGCAGCCATCTAGATAAGCAAACAATTGGCTGCTGGCTCATCTTGTTGGTGTCCTGATGGCCAAATTGCTCTATGATCCACCCACGCATCCTAGCAATGACCTTGTGAAACAAAACAATATCACTCAGTTTATCCAGCCTTTCCTTAGGAAAGAGGCCTATCTGTAAGCATTTGCATTTTTATCAGCTCAAAATTCTTTCTCTTGAGTGTTCAGGAGCTCAGGATTTCTGCATAATGTGTTTCCTGTTGTGAATGCATATGATAATTTAAAATACTTGAATTTTTTTTTTGCTCTTTTCCATTTCCCTCTCAAAATTTTTCGTTTAATTTTTTTGTTTAGTTTTATGTTCTTTCACTGTGATAGTGCAGGATCAGGAGGGTGAAAGATAGAAATAAACAAAGGAACGTGAGAAGCAACAGTTATTGCACAGATCACTTTTCATTTACATAATACTTGAAATAAATAAGAAAAAAATACACTGGACTTTGTCTGTTAACTGTTTCTTCTTTACTTGTTCTTTTCAGGTGCCATCACAGCACAGCAGCATTACAACCCCAGACCAGATGAAAGAGTAGAAAGATATTTCATGAACAAAGGCGCAATGTCTACATGCAAAGAAAAAAAAAATAACAAAGCAAAATATCCTGGAGTTGATGGAGAATCTGACTTGGAGAGAGGAGAATAAAAAAAGAGAGTAAGCTAGGATAACCATACTTTACACTGCTATAAAGAACAGGAAAAAAACATGTTTGGGAAGCCTTTCATGATAAAATGTAAAAAAATAAAATGAAGTATCGATGTGATGAGACAGTATGACCATGGCTGCCTCTTAGAAAGGAAGAAATGACTGGTGAATGAATGTGAGCTAAATAGCATACCAGTAGAGCTCAAAAATGCATACAGTGAGCACCCAGCTACCTCCCCTGCAGCGGCTTTCCTACGTAGTACTACCCTGGTTTGGAGCTGATACTTTCTCCCCCATGGCTGGACCCTTGCTGCTTCGTTGCTGAATTCCTAAAGGATGGCCACTCTCAAGCAAGGCTTCTCCTGGAAAGCAATTCGGTCCAGTTTGCTAGGAGAGTTTGTTAAAACAACACTGCTGTTGCCCATCTCCCTGAAGCTGCTACAAGCCATCATCTCTCCGTGCCTGTCCTTGTTATGGGTAAGTATCAGTCAGGCAACTTACCTTCACCCCAAGAATCAAAATGTGGGAGTGTCCATTATAATTACCAAGGTACAAATGTACTTTTGGGGAGTTCATGGTATGTGCAATTCCACACTGAAATAAAAACTGTTAGTTCATTTGATTTATGCGACCATGGGTAATTTTAGGTGTGTTGCTTTTTAAGGCCTCTCTGCTGAACTTTTCAGATCTTTGAGAGCCTCTCACCAGCTGATGTTAGTCTGTGAAGCTTCATTGATTTCACTGGTTTTGTGGGCCTATTCCAATTCATGCTGACTGAATATCTGGTTCATAAATTGTGGCATTGTGATCCTGCTCCTCTGTGATCAAGTGACAAGGGTTTTGTTTATTTTTCCTCCCCTCCCCAAGATAAGAAACAACAGGGGTAACCATTCTATCTCTGAGGCTAACATCAAGATCACTGACCAGTCTGAGTCACAATCCTGACTCACAAAAATTAGTTTTGGGAAGAATAACCGTAGCCCCTCCTGTCTCTTGTCAGTGCTGGGTAATTGTCTTGAGGAGAACAATAAATTGTCTCTCAGCAATGCTACTTCAAAGTCCTTTGGATAAGAAAATAGATAATTCAGTTAAGCCGCAGGTTCCTTCAGCAAACCTTAGCATTTCTGCCCCTTGGCGATCGTTCAAGATGGTTTTGAAACATTTAAGAGTCATTAGAGCTAATAGCTCCCATTCTGCATTTCCTTCAAGGAGGAGTATCAGAAAAAACGCACTACCTTGTTCCCACTACCTTAATCAAGAATAAATCATTCAAATGATAAACAATGACCAGAATATGCTTGAGTAAATTATTTGTTTTCTTTGTTCATCAGATACAGCTCTAAATCATCCTGGCTGTTTTTAAGATACTAAGAAAAATATCCCACTTTACCTAAAACTGCAATTTAAAAAATATTAAGAATGACTTATTTCACATGCGTAGTTTAAAACTCTAGGCTCAGCCTTGCAAGTCTTATTCACGAATAATCGTTTCCAGATTACAAATAACAGATCTGAAGATTGTCAAGGTGAAAATTTGAATATCTGTGAAAAGGTGTGGCTATAAAATATCTAGTATCAAAGTCTTAAAATAAATCACTCTTCATAGTATAAATTATAGTAAAAGCATTACTTAAAAATGTTTATACTTGTGTATAGGGAAAATCAAGTACGCTTAGAGTGCTTAAGTGTAGATTATGGGCAGTCAAAAGAGCAAAGTCTTGACTAGGGCATTGTCTCTATTATCAGGTAATAATACAACTATAAATATTAAGGTGAGTAGGAACAAACTTCTAAAGATAATTTAGAATGTTTCTTGCTAGCTCATAAAATCGAGGAAAATTAACTCAGTTCTTGTGGCATCAACTATGTTTCTATTATGTACTAGTAGAAAAGATCAATAGTATTTTCCTCTCCCTAAGTTCCCTTTTATCAATTGGATAGCATAGCAGCCTTGTATTGAACTACCAGAGTTTAAATACATCATGTTATGGGCACATCGAGTAACAGGACTGTGGGTTATTTTCAGGCTACAGCATGTTACGCAGCAATAAAGGCAATTTGGTTTAGGACAGAAGTGGATTAAAAGACATAAAAACATTCTGTACATGACAGCAGTCCAAACATTGACAATTTTGTTATCTTCAGTTCTGACTGGATTCAGTGAGAGCTGCACATGCCTAATAATTACTAAAACTGACACCTATGTTACTAAAAATAGCTTGGATTACTACAAGGGATTTAAAAATGAATCCACATAAAAGGCTTTGACATCTATTCAATTTAGATTTAAAATAAGTCTTAATTTTGTTTATCTTTCGTGTTTTAGTCTATTTGCTGTTAAAAACAACCAGATCTGTTTCACTCTTCCAGCCAGTTCTCGGTGCCTTTCACGTTCAAGCCCCTAGCCCCAGTGGTGGCTTTTGACCTGCAAGCCATGCACAGAGAACCGTCCACCAGCATATCAGAAAGGGCCCACAGGTGGTCTGTGGGACTATAGTCAGGAGTAAATGTATGAGATGTCCTTGACAGCATATGTAATAGTTTTCAGAAATGATATGGGCTGGTGATAATCCACTGGTCCAAAGTGTCTGACAACCACTACGCTAGCACATTTGTGCAGTTTTTGGCTGTATACATTGAAGACATATATTTACTTGCTGTTAATGAATCAGTCTTTACAGGAATACTTGCTCTACAGGTTGGTGCAGAAGGGCTCGTAATGGGAAGTTTAAATCAAGCTCAGCCAAAATCGCCTCTCCCCATTGTCTGCTCTGGACTAAAAACACTAGAGGGGAGACTTTTGTTTTATGATGAAGATGACCCAAGTGTTTGTATTTTTCTGCTGTACATAGGGAAAATGCGGAGGTGAACCAATCAAGGATTCAGTCACATCATATTGAGGTTTTGGAAACAACTGAGGTAAGCATTTGGGATCTTCTAGAGATCTTTCTTCAGGACTTGCCCAGCCCTGCACCAAAGTGCTGAACCACACTCTTCCACTCCCTTTGTTCCTTTGCGTAAAACCCTTTGCCTCCTTTCCCTTTATGTACCTTCTCCTTCACTTTTCCTTTGGTTCAGCTTTTTTTTTTTTTCCCCCAAGTGACACCTTTCCCACACTTCCTGCCAACCAAGCCAACCCAAGCCAACCCAAGCCAACCCAACCCCAAGAACATCCCATGGAACTAATGCATCAGATGATGAATTTGCAGTTTGTGCTGTTGTTGTGTGGTATTTCTCCTCTTGTCAGTAGGATGGGATTCGTCTTCATATTGACATTTAAAAAGGACACAGGGATACCTGTACTGGTAACCCTAGGCTCCTTTTATAGTCAATGGTGAGAAGACGCAGCCTCCAGCAGGCAATATATGTCATTCCAAGTTTAATGTTTAGGATAATTCTGCAGTTGTCTATACCTCTCCTTTAATTCTGGAGGCAAACAAGGGTGAGTAGTTTAAATTTAAATGTCTAACTCTTAGAAGTTTAGCAAGTGGGTATGTGAGATAAGCTTCTCTTTCAGACTGTGTGATTTTTTGGATGCTCTTAATCTACCAGCTGTTACTTTTAAGTGGCCACTGAACTGGAGAATGTAAGCCAAGAAGCCAAAAGTAGAAAAATACATTGGGAAAACCAGGTTTTAAAACTATACTTAGCCAGTGATTTTTAATGAATGCAACTTGTTTAATGAGTGCAACTTTTGCTAACAACTTTCAGTAATTAGAGCACAGAAACTTGAATTGAGGTGAATAATCTCTGTGAAGTAAATGAGGTGATCTTAAGTAACGACCTGAGCAGAGCAGGTCTGAGTCCAGTGGAGCTATCTGTGAGGAGAGGGATACTGGTATGCAGAAGGCTTGCAGGACACGGCTTCTGTCTTGAATTCCACCAAGCTGGTGGGTTGTACTCCTGGTAGACTCGGTTTAGACTAAACTCCCCTGAGACTCTATTCTTTGTTGCTAGACCAGCCAGCGGTGAGTGTGGGTCCCATCCTGGAGTTTCTTAAGAATAAGATTTGAGATGCAGTGTCAAATTGCCAGCACTGTCACAGCCTGTTTTGAAAATGACGCTGAGACTTGAGTGACACTGAGACTTCAGCTTTGAACTTTCTGATCACTGTATGTTTGCTTGCCTTCCACCTTTATGTGGTTCTGCGGAAGTCCATGATGCTCTGCCAAGGTGCAGGGAAATGTCAGCACTCGGAAAAGTGTCAAGAATCCCCCTCAAAAATAGGGTGTTGAAGTGTATAAATAAATATAAAAACATACATATACATGAAGAAAACTTGCTTTAGAAGGAAACTGTTATCTAAACATATGTCCACCTTAAACTCTAAACCAATATTACATTTAGCAAAAATAATAAAAAATTAAAAATTATAAACCAACAGTAAAATGCCCATAAATTCTGTTGGCATTAGAAAATCCAGCTTGTTACTGAAACCAAAATTGTTCCTTTCCTTATTACTGATCTTTTCCTTGTGCATATCTTCATCCATTTTAATTTTGCTGAGAAGATGAGCAAAAATGTCCATTTTAGAAAAAGGTGGGTTTATATGGGAACCATACAAAGTTTTGTTCTTTTTTTTAAAAAGGAACCAGAACTCTTCTTGGTAAACAATGGATGTTAACCATGAGAAATGAAAGAGTTATTTAAGACCTCTAAAACCAGAAAACAGGTAGTGTTGTGAAGATAAGTTTTTTCCCCCTGATCTTTTCCTCTTTTCTAAATTAGATAAAAAACTATTTGAAACATTAAATTGGCAGACAAGTAAAGCTAAGATAAAGTACCTCTTTTGAACCCATAATGCCAGGAAATTCAGAGATGGAGCTGCAACATTACTTTTATTCCATACTGCAGTACTTTTGGTGTGTGGCATTTCTCATTGTTGACATAATACTGAGATAGGTAAGAACACATGATTTTTTGCCTTCCCTCAAATTTTTTTCTTTCAGGTTGAGGGGTAGGGTTTTTGAATAGCTTACTACAACATTTCTATTTTCTCCTTCAATGTGTTCTGCACATTGGAATGTATTCTTATTTTATTTTTGGCTTTATGGTTGACCAAAGTCAATAAAATTATGTGAGAGAAAGCAATGAATATGATATATATCTCATACCTATATTAGATGAGGGTTTTTTATTGTTCTACTGCAAGCTCCAAAGAGAAACATGTATGTAGATTAAGTTTAACTTGTGCATGCCTTTGCAGGTTTAGGACATAAACTGCCTAAAGGAACTCATGAAAATACATTGCTTGCGTTGTATCAGGGAGTTTCTGCATCTCTCTCAGTATAGTCATTGTTTCCTATCTGCAATATTAAAAAGCATTTGCCAGAACTCCAGTCTGCTCCTTTGAAAATTTAAACATGTGCACTTATTTTCCGTTGTTATGAGAATAAGGAATGGGTTTTTTTCTTAATATATTTCAACTTTATTGCACTCCTGAAATACATCAAAGAAATATCCGATCTGAAGCCTCATAGTGTGGGTAATTTTCAGCAGGGTTATAAGGATCAGCATGTATTTTTAAAATAGAAATCACTGGGCAGGTCCAGTTTATTTCATTGTTCAGCTTTTCCCAGATTTCACCTGTGGCCCACTGTGTGGAAAGGATGAATGACTTTGCAGAGTGTTCACCTCTTCCAAGAAGTGGTAGGAGGGAGGGAGGAAGGAAGAAAATTAATCAATGAAGTCCTGGTTCTATACATCCCTACTCAGCTACCACTTTGTGTATGTTGACCTATTATAGCAGAAAGACTTTTACTAATTCTTCGGAGTAAGGAGAAGTCAGAAAGGTAATGGATCTCAGGCATGAGCTTCTGAGTCATTGTATCTTAGATACTCATTCACGGAGAGGTGCAATCTAGCCATCTCCTATTTTTCAGGTCTGTCTTTAGAGGTACTCTCTCAGTCTATAGGAATTAAAAACTGAGCACAAAAATACAAAGAATTAATTATAGAAAATGCATTCACCTCTATTCCAATTCTTTTCATCTGTGTTTTGAATCATCTGTGAAATAAGAGGTGTAATAAATCCAAGTATATCTAAATTATGTTTCAAAGTGTTTTTTTAGTGTTTAAGACAGATATTGCATTTTTATACCTATAATCTATATTAACATTGATAGCATGGTTTGTTTCCACTTCGTTTTAGTCACACGAGGTTTTTTTTTTTGCTTTATTTTGTTTTTAAACATGACTCAGGAAGTTTCTTTATGCTTCTTATACAATACTTCCTCTGTTTGTCCTCTATTTTTGGCTTGCTTTTCTGTTGTTATCTCTAAATAATGTACATTAAGTTGATGACTGGAGGACCTGTTTAATACAACAATTACAGAATAATTACCATATTTTGCTATATATTAAATGTCTTTGGAAAAATAATTTTTAGTATATGGTGCTTTAATTTTATTCTTCTACAGTGTCCCTATACCATGATACATTCTATGCATTAATTATGATTTATCTGCTTAAAGTCCAAAAATAAGTTTAAAATATAGTCAGGTTTCCCTGAAGAAGGAGAAGTTTCATGTTATCAAAATCAAATGCAAGAAGGAGTAAAAGGTGATATTTTTGTAAACTGTGGAAGACATATCAAAGGTTCATGAGGATTCAGATGAGCTAAAATAATGTTTGTGTACACTGATAAGACAATATGCTAACTTTTTATTGTGGCTGTAAAGGGAATGGCCTTCTAATGGACTATCAATGCAACAGCTTTCAGAAAAACTAATTCACTAAATGCCAGATAGTACCAGTTTAGTAGCTAAATAAATAAAGCAGTATTCACCCAGAATGAGCATGGCAAAATCAAGCTTCTAATCATCTAAACAACAGCTGGGGAAAAGGTATCCACGTTTATTCTTGTCTTCTCGATATTTGCTTTCTTCCATAGTTAATATTTATTCTGACAATGGATTTAATACTGCTTCGAGAAACAGATGATACAGTGAAAGAAAATATGTATCAACAGTGTATAAGATCTTTTTGTTCTCTAAATTTTAAAATTCTACTCACCTTAATGAAGTTTACAATCTTTACTTTTAAAGATAAAATCTAATACACAGAGACCTTTGTTATCGTTTGGTACACTTTAAGCTTCATGTATTGTTCACTCATTAAATTTCATTTTACAAGATAATAACAGGGATATATTTTATGAATATAGTTTGATATAATTGCTACTCCTTATTTAATGGTAGTATCACCTTGCAATTAAACAATTTGCTTTACCCATACAAAAGGTTTCCATGATACATCCTTTTCTTTTTGTCCACTGAATTCCTGCCCATTCTTAGGTGAAACTGTTTGCCTTTTCATCACACTCTTTTATCCTCTCATTTAACGCACACTTAAATGTTCTCCTGAGCTCTGGATGCTTGATGCCAGGCTTGTAAGGTTCAAAACATTTGATTTGTTGGGTGATGTCCTTTGGAAATGGAAAACACAGAAGAAAAAATAGTGTTGCCCATGAAGACTTGAACAGGATATAAATTGTCTTTCATAGCCAGTATAAACCTATGAGGACTATGCCTCTGCAGGATAATGATGAGACACTTCAAAGGAGAAGAATTCCAGTTTCTGGTTTTGGTGGATGGTTGTCTTCGTTTAATTGTACCCAATGTATTTTATAAGTTGTGTGATTTTTTACTACTAAGGTATGTAGTCTCTCGCTACTGTGTTATGTAGTCATTCAAGAGTTCTGTCTGTAGTACAGTGTCTACTCATCCAATCTATAATCAGGCACCACTTGTATAATGGTCTGAAGTGCTGTGGCACAACCAAGTTTTTACATCAGCCTTACAGTCTGTCTGACAGAGACCGCCGCATATTTCGGATATGTTTTTCAGAGGCACTCTCTCCTGGTTTGTTGTTGTTGGAGATGCTTTAGCCACAAAACACCTTTTCCTCACGTAATAGCTTGAAAGTCCTTTGAGCCTATTCCCTTTGGAAGAGGGGACTTGCACACAGTCTAATGACAGTGTCCATCAGCGCTTCTGCAGAAAAAAACCCTGTAGTAAAGGAAACACGACATTGAAGTGCTTTCAGGAAATGCATTTCATAAAATTATCCTCTGGATTGCTTATGCTATGGGGAGGCTTGTGGTAGGGAAAAATAAGGCTGGAATTAACAAAGCATAAAGCCCAAAATCTTGGAAAAGTAAATCCAGTATCTATCTGAGACATAAGAGGGGACCAAAAGACATTCTGCTTCAGCCTTACCTCTTTGGAAAATGTCCTTTGCTAAGGTGAGAAAGAAAACTCACCTGTATGTCTATTTGACCATACCATTAGTTTATTTATAAATTCATCGCTCTTTTACTTGTACCTATTCATGTTTGTAGTTCTTCAGTAACTTACAAGCAGTAACCAACACACATATGTGACAGCACAGCTTACCCACTCCAGCTTGAATCCTGACTAATGGCTAAGCCAGGTTCTTAACTATATTTTTCTGCCTTTTGTTCAGTTTTTGCATCAAACAGTGCATATTACATCCAGATTTTGATAATGCAAGCCACCACTTCAGCCAAATGGCCTCTATGAGTAAGGCAGAAACATTTTTTATTTTCTGGAGCAATTAATTAGGCATCCACACTGTCACTCCCACACTTAAATTAATCTCCATATGTTCAGTTATCATAGGAAAAAAAATAAATGAAAGAAGAAGCTCAAGGGAAAATTCATAGCCACATCTCTGCAATGCTTTTTCAGACACCTAAATTTCTGTCAGAATGTTGGGAATTCATAACCTCATTATTACATACTTAACTGATCAGCACACTTCATAATTTCCACACAAATAATGGCCCTGTCACTTTTCATCATATATTTAAAACAGAGAAGAAAAAAAAGAAGTCTCACTCATGAGACTTTAGCACTTCTATTACATGCAGTTTAAGACAGTTACTATTTACCTGTGAAATACTACTTCCAATTTAAATGGCACTTCTCAAGTCACTTGTTTTGTGATATATTGTCTTTGGTTCATTTAATTTCTTGTTTCATTTCCTTGTTAATTTGAAAAAAAATCCATATTTTCTTGATCATTTTTCTGAATTGCCAAAGATTTTGTTGGAAACCCTTTTAGATCACTTTTTAAATTAAATGTCTTGTGTGATGTGTAGTCTCGGGTAAAAAAAGAAATATGGAAATCACATTTACACTAGTGAAGCACCTTAACACAGGAAGGAACTTGCAGCTAGTGAAACGTAGAAATATATCCTGTAACAGCGTATGTATCCCTGGCCTGATACAGTTGTTTTCTCTGTGTAACTTTCCTGTGTTTTAAGGCATTAAAAATGTTCACAGCCAAAAGTTTCCACCCTTGCCCCAGCATTTCAGTTGCACGAGACGCAGTCTGACTGATCAGTACATACCGGGGAACAGACTTTGGCATACAGGCACGAATCTTCCACCCAGCAAGAGACAGACTCGTCCCCTCTTTTAGGCTGGTGCACACTGGTGTTTCGGATGCTTACCACATAGTTCTGTCTATGATAAGGAATATTCTTCTCCCAGCTTTTGGACGCGAGTGTGACAAATGAATCCTGACCCTCTGCTGAGGCTGTTGAACCCTGCCAGTACTATCATTCTTTGGCTCTACAGCACTTCAAGGTATAGCAAGTACTTGAAACCCCATAGTCTTTGGAAGTTATCAACCTGCAGGATTTTCTAGTCTCAGTAAACAAAACCAGATTAAGGAGGAAAGGGGTCAAGCCTTTATGTAAAAAATCTACTTGATATGCCTTATATTAGCTCTATGACCTTCCTGTCTTTAAAGCTTCACTTTTAATTTCTGCATTTTCTTGAATTCCAGGATCTCGTTGCTTACTCAGTTCAATGTTTTCTTTCAGCTGCTACCTATTTGCTTGCTTTTTTAATTCCAGCTAGGTTATTCTTTACATATAGCTTTAGAACAGAGAAGACTGCTTAGTTATAGACACACCTTTGTTTTTTTTCGTTTAAGGAGATTGCAGAAGGGCGTTGGAGCTTAATCAGTGTCACTCAGAGGCAGAAGGCCTCCCTCACTCCCTTTCTTCTTCTTCTCTTCCTGCCTTTCTCCCCTCCCATCCTTCCTCCCTTCCTCTCTTCTTCCTTCTCTCCTGCCCTGTCCATAGAACCACTAAGGAATTTAGTGAAATTTCCAAACTGATTGTAAGCATAAAACTAGACATTAAAAGAATTGTTCTTCTGTGTAAGGGCAAATAAAACAGGAGTTTAGTGAGAAGATTTCCATGGAAACATAGTTCAGTGACAATGAAAAATATTTTTCACCACAATGTGCTAAAAATAACTTCACAAATAACTTTATAAAATTGAGCAATTTTTTACTGATACCATGGCAGGCAAAACCATTGTATTTTTTGTCTGCAGGACAATATGGCTCTTTCCAAGTTCTGCATTCCTAATTCTTGAATAGGATAACTTTGCATTTGACAGCCTGCTTTTTTTAGCCTATTCTGACATTAAGTATTCTTATTCATCTAGGTACAGGTATTACAAAAAAAAGTGGGCTACATTGTGTGCTTGGTTGCTTGCCACTTTCCAAATTCTTCTGCATTATTGCTATTTCACAGCTATACTACGATCGATTCCCATGAAAAGAGCAAGCAGCTTGGATCTGCACATTCAATTTGCTATTGCAAGAAAGCTGTGTCTTCTTTTACCTTTCCTACAATTTTTAAAGAAAGAAAGGTTGATTGGCAGCTCCTCTTCAAGGTACAATAGAGCAGTTAATAAGCAGTCTTCCTTCATGAGAACTGTCACTGTACCATATATGCTGCTGCTTCTATCATTGGGCTTATGAAATTCCCTTTGGGATCTCAGTTTTATGTTAATATCTCCAATAGTCATATATGTCCTCGGGGTTTTTTTTCTGCATTTGGTTTTCAAGTACAAACACATAAGCTCATATCTGTGATGACTTGTGCATTTAGCAATATGTAGTTGATTGATACTGGTTGATGCTATAAGGTATACATAAGTTAGCTGCAGACTCCATCTCTGTTTTGTCTGTAACAGTTGTACAGTCATACTTTGTTTTCCCATGGTGTTTCACTTTTTTAGTGAACTAAAATTTCACTGGAATTATCTATATAGGTTGGTTTGTTCAGCTAGCTGAAACATTGTGGTCACAGAGGAAGGAGTTAGTTTCTATGAGATGAAGTAGAACTGTACAGATCACTTGGTCAACGGATTTGTCCAGCAGGGTTTTGTGGTCATCTGATGGGTCTTGTCTGACAGGCAGACTTGAAGGTATAGAACAGAAGGAGCTAAAGTAAATACGTATACTTTTTTCCATTTTTGACAGCCTACTCAAGGAGAAATTGTCTGCAAGAACAGTTTGAAGGAAGAGGAAATATTCCTGTCTTCTTGCTGACTGCTGGGCCCTCAGTGCTTTCAAGATGAATGGGCTTTGAAGTCCTGTATTTAGACCTGCTACTTCTAAAGGATTCTCCGATTATCTTTGTTTTCTTCTTTAAGTAAATGAAACTGTATGCTTGAAAAGGTCACACGGAAGCGCAGTTGCTCATAATCACAGTGTGTTTTTTCTGAGAAGTGGTATGTCTACCTTATGGTGGTAGATGGAACTAGATCCTATGTAGATATAGCTGGATTGTGGGTTTGGCTCTTAGGACAAATGTTACATAGTTGGTCTATGTTCTCAAATGGAAAAGTAGCACTTGGATTCTGTCCAGATGGCGGAGGTCTCAAAATGGGAGTCAGTAACTGAATCTCCTCAGTTACACAAGAGTGTCCACAACTGGGTGCTTTACAAGGTGTTAGAGTAGTGAGCAATACAGGTTGTGTTCTTGTGGTATCTTCTCCGCCAAGGACCCGCTCCTCTCTGTCTGTTGGTGAAGCACTCCCAAGAAGAAGTATGTCAGCAACTCAAGTGCCTTAAGAAATGCCTTACAGAAAGTTAGGGAAACTATCAAAATTCAAATATGTAAACATTTAAACATGAACAGTCTTTTGGGCGTTGAGGTCAATGTACCAAGACTGCATAGCCTTCTCCAATCATATGATTGTAAAGCAAATCTAATGCTCTTTTTAACACAAAATTCTGAAAAAAAATTATCCTAAGACGTAAGATGGGACATGCAATGATGAAATAATGACAGCTTTGTCACATTGATAAAAAAGAATTCTGAGGATCAATATATTTTTCTTCAATGTTTTGTCCATCTATATAGTAGGACTTATTTACTTTTAGAGCAGTACAACTTAAAGTTGAATATCTGTGACATATGTATATACTAGTGGGAAAGAAAAAGCCTAAAATTTGGATCCTGAAGAAGAAAGTTGAGACAGAACTCTCAAATGAAGGTTTGACTGAAAGAACAGATTGGAGGGGGAGGATATACTCCTTATTTACAACTTTGAGGCAGAATGAACACAATATCTGAGATCACTGAATAGGGCCAGTATAGAAGTGCAAAGAAAATTAAACCTGTCTTAAATGGAATTTCTAGGTTAGGTAAGGAAAGTATGAAGCCTTGTTTTGGCCATTCCACACAAGGTTTCGTGACTGACAAAATGGGTAGGGCCAGGACCCATCCATCTTGACTGTCAAAAATGCCTTTAGTCTACTAGTGGCCTTTTCTGGAAGAGCAAATTGCATTTAAAACTGCTCTTAATATGCAGGTTTTACTATGTAAGCATGTTCTAATCAGGAATGTCTGCACTGATAGAGCGACTTTAATTTCTTTCTGCTTACAAGTTTCGTGGCAATCTCACTAGTGATCATGCTGAAACATACCTGCTTTGAGTAGACAGTCTACTCTGCACAATGCATTTAATAAACACCCTGAGCTTCAGCATTTGCAGTCAGAACTCCTTTTAGGTGGATTTTGGAATGTCAGATTGAACATACCTTCCTGCCTGCGATCCAGAGCAGTCACCCATGTGAAAGGTTTTTAGTCTGTATTTGTTTGTGCTCTTGGCTCCACTGGCAGTGGTCTTGCACAGTCGATTTAAGCTGACTGTCAATAACCAGTTTTCTTTGCTACCCATTAAAGATACTGGTAACGGCTTATGCAGAATATATAGAATGCAGCTTGAAAACCTTCAGCTTAAGACACTGTTACACATATGACATATTAAACAGTATGTAGTGTGACAGGTTTGAAATGGGCTTGTAGTAATAAGCATCTTAAGCAATAATTATTTTAACTAGAACCCTTTCTTTGTGTTACGTGAGCCTTGATCCAGAAAAGCATACCTCTATGTGTCTTCGCTGATAGTTCATTTGACTCTGATACTGACCTTCAGCCAAAACCTAGTAGCCACTTACATTGCATATGCCTAAGCTTTACTCTAGCAGAGACTGTCTTCATCCTGGAAGATCCAAACATCCTCCCCAGAGGCCAACCTTGTTCCTGTGAAATTTGGAAAGTGAATGCATGCTGAAGTGCTATTTATAGGCTGCAAATGTAGGTAATTAATTCCAAAATATGGAACTCTAAACTTGGCATCACCTGATACCTGTATGGAGATAGGTCTGTTTCTACCAGCAGAGTTCCCCAAGTGGGCACAGGTCTGGCCTGAGGGTGCTCAGAGGCACCAACAAACTCATAGGGCTGAAAGAGTCACTGAAATGCATAAACTAGGCATCGGCTTCCAAAGTGTGGATATTCAGCTAACCCACTGCATATATTCCAGAAACACCAGCTGAAGAAAACCTACCCTAAACCCTGACTGAGATGGTGGAACAACCCCTTTTAACTGCTAAGCTGGTGGTTAGTTGTCTCACCTGTTAGATGGGGCACGTGAGTCTGGTTTCCTTCTGTAGGAGATTTCAACCTGCCACTTCCTGGTGAAAGTCTGAAGATCAACCAGTAGGATAATCTGGGTTGGGCTCTTGCAGCCTCTTCTGATGAAAGATGAGAAAGAAAAGCCATTGTGTGGAAATACAGTGTTCACCTGTGTGAGGCCACATCCAGGGTGCCAGCATCTCTGGTGGGTACTTGAGCATCTGTTGTGACCCTCCTCCCAGGCTGATAAGAAGGGGTCCCTCTGCTTGGGCTGCTTCAGTTCTTCAACTCATCCATTCTTCTCACAAAGGATGTGAGGCTTTCTTTGTCCGATGTTTCCCAGAAGTGAACTGGCTTCCTTCTGTTCTTATAATGAGGATTTTTTTTTTAAAGTATTCTAGCATGTAGCTATTATTTGGGATAGGTTGGTTATTTTCTTGCTGTTTATATAAATAGGTTGTCGGTGTTTCATTCAAAACCAAAATAAAGCTGAGAGAAGAGGCAGTGTAATCTAAAGGAAAGGACTGAAGGCTTTGTTAACTCTTCTCCAACTTGGCAGCAGAAGTTGCTTGAGGGAGATGGGTCAAACATTTCTAGAAATCTAACTTTCATCAGCACAGGAAAATGTTGCAAACCTGTCCCAGTGCTGCTAACAGTTGGTTTGCTCCTCAGGTGCTGGCAACGTTTAGAGCCTTGGGGTAAACAAAGCTGCCAGCATTTTCAGCATTGTTATCTATTTAGAGCAGGCCAAATCAACACTGCTTAAAATGTTAGAGGCCGTCTGTGCGCTGTTTATGCTATGGCTCTCAACTTTACTGGTAGCAGGGGAGACGAATCAGTCAAGATTTTAGGTGTTGCCATGGTTTAGAGGCTTATCGTTCATTTTTTACTGAGGCCTGCTCCCAGAGTGCAGAGCGCCCACTCCGCTTCCACTGGGCTGGCTGCACTCTGCAAGCTGCCTTTGCAGCCTGGAGCTGTAGTAACACATTTTAACTACTCCCAGAGAGCTGGGACGGTGGTGAAAAGTACAGGATGTTCTGTGAGAATGCAAGAGGTGTCATGTGGTAGGCCTTGGAGAAAACATGCTTGTAATTTTGATCCAGGCAGGAGGCTGCTCTTTGAGAAGAATTGCCATCAATTGTCAACAACGATGTAACATAAATCTTCTGTTATATCACAACAAAAATTGAAAATATGTGACTTTCTTGTTTTTGGTTAAAAGTCGATAAATGAACTTTTCTTCCTAAGCTTTAGCTAGATAATGAACCGGACTATGTCAACATGGTCCTTTGGACTTCGGTTGGTTCAGAACACATTTTCACAATATTAAACTGTAGAGGACTCTATTAAAACTTTTTGTGTTCATTGAATCAAATTCTTAGTTTCTATGACATAAACAATATTCTGATCATGTGAATGCTTACATATGGTGCTTTGCACTGTAAATCACATATGCTTTTCAATATACATTGTACTGCAAAGTAGAAAACATTTTTCAGAGTCAGAGATTGAAAAAAAAGGTTGATATAAAGCGCAACTGGAAAACTTCACGGTGCCTTTTAGTGTGCCTTACATGACATAAAAATATATCTGAACATAGGGTGATAAGGACAGAAAACTTGATGGAGGCCTGTGGCTATTTTGATGACACCTCAACTGTCTGCTTCGCTATGTTTGCTTTGGTTTTGTCTTGCCTTTACTGAATATTTCATATTTTTAAAATGTTAATGTATTTCTCAATGTTATTTTAAGCTTTGATTTCCTTTAAGTTATTTGTATGTATTTCAAACTACATTTTGTCATAGAATTATCAGAGTGTAACTGGGAGGAGTGGTAGATATACCAGAAGGCTGTGCTGCCATTCAGCATGACCTGGACAGGCTGGAAAGTTGGGCAGAGAGGGACCTGATGAGGTTCAACAAGGGCAAATGCAGGGTCCTGCACCTGGGGAGGAACAACCTCATGTACCAGTACAGGCTTGGGGCGGACCTGCTGGAGAGCAGGTCTGTGGAGAGGGACCTGGGTGTCCTAGTGGACGACAGGTTGACCATGAGTCAGCAGCGTGCCCTGGCTGCCAAGAAAGCTAATGGGATCCTGGGATGCATCAAGAGGAGTGTGGCCAGCAGGTCAAGGGAGGTTTTCCTTCCCCTCTACACTGCCCTAGTGAGGCCCCATCTGGAGTACTGTGTCCAGTTCTGGGCTCCCCAGTTCAAGAAAGATGAGGAGCTACTGGAGAGAGTCCAGCGGAGGGCTATAAGGATGGTGAGGGGACTAAAGCATCTCTCTTACGAGGAGAGGCTGAAGGAGCTGGGCTTGTTCAGCCTGAAGAAGAGAAGGCTGCGAGGGGACCTAATAAATGCTTATAAATATCTGAAGGGTGGGTGTCAGGAGGATGGGGC
>Ga0065711_1038343_pt1 | contig 18876 bp, 16 predicted proteins | sample Hoacrofraction12_FD_59098 | JGI IMG/M metagenome (GOLD analysis project Ga0065711, IMG submission 59098) | Hoatzin crop microbial communities from Cojedes, Venezuela - Epithelial fraction 12 v2 (version 2) | ecosystem: Host-associated > Birds > Digestive system > Esophagus > Crop | place... | reverse complement strand
CCCCCAACACAATCCACAAAACAAAAAACTCCAGTTCTTTTCCTGGACTTATTCCCTGAAATCAAGAGGAACCCTCATTTCCTGGAGAATCTGGGTAAATCTGGTGCCACTGGGGTATGGCCTCACCAACCTGGACATTTGGTTTGAGTCTTGGCCTGAAACTAGCTCATTTTTCAAAAACAAATCCAAGGAAGGCGCCAGGCTTCAATACTTCTGCAGTGGCAGGCATTGGGCCATGGTGCTGAACTCATTGCCTATGCCATTGTGCTTCCCTCATGTTTCCCTGGAATATCGCGAAAATTCACCAGCCATTCCCAGCTCTGGAGACACAACTCTGTGGCTCCAGACTGAGAGAGACTGTCAGATGAGCAGTACATGATCTCCACAGAGCTATGGTTTACTACACAATTTGGCTGGAGCCTATCTTGCGTTTGTCAGACATGGGATCTCTCCAGAGATCCTTCCTGAACTTGGGGACCAGGCTGGAGTCTTCGCCGAATGTTGATCCAGGGTCCCCGGCTCAGCCCCTCTCTTTGTATCACCCCTCACCTTGCAACACCACTGTCTGCCAGGACAGATGGGAAGTCTGAAGGCTGGGTATGCCTTTGAGCACAGAAACTCCTCAACACCCATTCTGGGTGAGATCAATGGTCTGCGGAGCTAGTGCCAACAGCAGATGCCTATGAGAAGAATAAAGCGAAAAGAAGTAAGCGTAAAGTAATTGCATCTTTGATGCACACTCCTTACTTCCAGCAGTCATTGAATTAAGGATTGTTACTTTTTTTCTGAGCTGGCAACTGTGTCTGAACAAATACGTTCTGTAACCATGGATGGATTGTGCCTTTGTGAATCTGTTTCATCCCTTCTGGGACCCACCAGAGCTTTTGGCCTGTAGGCCATGCCGTGGCAATGAGTCTCAAACTTTAACTGTTATGTGCTGCTTGGACAGTTCAGGATGTGTCTCCAACTCACCTTCCAACCTCCCCTGCTGTTTGGGGGTTGTAATAAAGGTCCATGAAAACTTCACAGTCAACTTGATTTCAGCTGGGAGTAGGTCATGCCCTCATGCAGGTAATGAACAAGAGGGAGACCAGTTCAGCGGAAACTGTACAAAGAGTTTTCAGTGGTAATCACTGGCCTATACAGGAGATGGGCTGGGAACAGAAATTCCATTATTTCTTGTAAACATTAAGAAAAAAATGGAAAAATCAAAGGTAGAAGAGTTCTCTTGAACTGCTTGTTGCCATGACTACCATATCATCCAGAGTATCCAGGAGGCACACAGGATTCTATTCCATTCCCAACTTTTTCATTGAGTTTCATTTTTATTACTTTTTTTTAATGAACAGGAAATAAGAAGGGAAATGGAAGAAGAGAGGATACTAGTTGTTCACCCCAATGCTTTAAACTCAAAAATGCTTTGAGGGTAATGATGAGATAATTTTCTGTTGTCATCTATGAGGTCTTGCAACCCTTTATTGTCTCTGAGACAAATAACATAACTCTCTTCAGAGCTTCTGTGGAGCAACTTCTTCCATGATCAGTGACTTCAGAGGGACCTGGGGCTGCTCATAGCACTGCATCTTGAGTAAGGTGGGATCAGCACAAATAATCTTTCTCATACTTTCTGGATAGGCAGCAGTCCTGAATCGTGACGGATATGGAGAAAGCAATGCAGAATTATATAGAACAATATTCCTATTCCACTCTAAACCCTAGAGCATTTTCAAATAAAGAGGCCTCCTTAAAAGCCGACAAAAGATGCTAAACTGAGGGTAAAGACCCACCTTTTGGCATCATATCTTTCCATTCAGTATTTTTTTCAGATTTTTTGAATGCCAGTGATTTGGAGATATCAGAGACATGAAGAGCTCAGGAGAGCTACTCAGCAATGTTGCTCTTCATAGTTAATTTTCCAACACTAATCCAGGTTTGGGTTGAAATAATTGATCAATGATGAATCCTATTCTCTGGGGAGGCTGTGCAATATTACACAATAATACAATCTTTTAAAATTATGTGAACAATGTCTCACTAATCTGATTGTTATTGGTCAAGCCAAATAACAAAATAAGTGTAATTACAGAAGAATTATATTGCAATTAAAATGTAATTACACTGTGGTGTTTTTTGCACAATCAGTAATTATTTCTCTTGATGTAATAAGAACAGTAACTGCATGAGTGAGAGGTTTGTGTTAGCTCTCTGGTGTCCCTGTGTTACCTGAATTGAATATACAGCACTGCAGTGACATTTACAATATCTGTTCTCAGCCACACCGTGAACCATTCAGTCACTTATTTTGCAAGACATGAGGGGGTGTGTGCATATGTGTGTGCACATATGCAAAATACTAATACATACAATACATCCTATAATTACCAATTACATTATTACACTATCGTAAAATTATATTGCAATACTAATATATATTGTAATGGAGTATAATTATATTACATTTGTATTTGTGATATTAAAGTGTGTCAGAGAACATACTTATTATAATTACACTGCAATTGCTCTCTAACAAGAGTGGAATTACAGTCACCATATTATGAAATATGACAGTGTTATCTTTGTACATTATTTGTCTCAAAGTACAACATAGAGGACCTTTTAATTGGTATCTGCTTAAGAAGATAGTGATCTGCCACTGGTACTAGGGAACAGACGTAGGATTAGTTCTAGTAAACACTCTGGCTCAACAACAAAATTTTTGGCACGTGGTCCTGGCGTGGGGTCTGGATCCCTGTTTTGACTTCCAGTTTCTGTCTTCCCATGGATTGCCCTCATTGAGCAGTGCTGCTGACGAATTTGTCCATGGAAACTTATGACTCCTCCCAAAGACATGGGGACAGTAGTGGTTCACAAATGTGCCTATGAAAGCATGTATTCTCGTCCAGGACTAACCAAGACACTAAGATCTTTGGACCACAGTGTCTTGTCCAAAATCATGCCCTGCTGCAGCTACCTATTTTCTTCTGTGAACAGCTCAAGGAGCCTTGAGTGGCCAGCTCAGATTTGCGTCTCAGTCTTTTAGTCATCTAAGCACAGTTCAAGGTAACCCTTTCTGAGTATCCTCCACGTGATCCTGCCTACATTTGAAACCTCAAAACCTAATGGTTAGAACATTGCACCACCAGACTGAAAATCCCCATTTTCTCAGGTCTTGGGCAACTTATGCACTTTTCTTTAAAAAGGCTTCTGATAAAATGCACGTTATCTTTCTATATTGTATTTCAACCCACAAGTTATAGTGTCACGATCTACTTCATCTTCTCTTTCTGACTCTGGGATCTTCCTGCCTCCTCCCCTTGGTCATTCCTTAGCCTGGAGAAACAGTTTTGCAGGTGAGGATGCTGAGCAGAGAGGTAGGGATGCAGGCATACGTCTACTTCACCACCACTGATGCTGCTATGGTTATCCCTGGCAGGGAGAAGGTCATGATACGTTGCAGATTCACCTCCCAGAGTGCATGCCAAAACTCTTCACCTTTTATCAGATGTATCCATTAGTCCTTCCTCTCAGGCAGGGGACACTGAGCTGGCAGTCCCAAAAAAGGTTTGTTCTCCAAGATCTGGTCATTGCCCAATGGACCCAAGAGTCTTTGATCTATGCAAGTCTTATGCTGCCACACCAAACCAATGCCGAAGAGCCTGAGATGGAAGGAGTATTTCCTGATCACATTAGCAGGCAGGTTTGTAGATACACGGGCTTTTCTCAGGCCAAAATGTAGGGGTCTCCTAATGAATAGCCATTGCCATTGCAGTTTATTTACTGAACTAAAATCTCAAGTTTCTTGAGGAATGCATATACTCTTACAGCTTGATCTGCCAAAGGCAGAAACAAACAACCTGAACAAACATTTACTTTCTGCAGTATTTATGATTCACCAAAACAATTGCTCTTGGCAATTTTGCAAAGCAGGAACTTTATTTCAGTAAAAATTAGTTGGACAAATATACTGCTGTGTAGGCTTGGGTAAGAATGCGTCTGAGTGTGTGGGCTTCTTACAGGATATTCAAGGAGCTCCAAGCAGAGGAAGATGAATCAGGATGAATGAGCGAGAGAAAAATCAAGAAGATGCATAAAAGAGGTCTCTACAGCTGCATGAAAACAATATGTAGGCATTGAACTCAGGAATAAAGAGATGGATTCCTGGCCCCACTGACGTCAGTGAGACTTCTTGGATTCAGTGAATAACTTTGGATCTATAATAAGAGACAAATGGTACAGATTTCCTAAGAAAATGGCTGCAAACTATACAAGTAGGTTCCCACACTGCTTGAGTTCAATCTCTAACTCCACTGATAACCAGAGGCCTCCTGAGACATGATGATCTCCAGATATTAACTCTGGAGTTGCTGAGCATCTTCTGTCATCTCCTTTCCTCTTTTTGCTTCCTGTATCTGTAGTTCTGTCAGCTACAGATTTTTAAATTTCAAGTCTTTTTTTTTCTTCTTCTTCTTCATTGTCCTTGTTTTTTAACCAGCTTTTTGAGTTTTTTGGATTCATACAGAAAATCATAATTATTTGAGTTACTTGCAAACTGGATAAAATGCTGCAAAGTATACTGCAGGGGATCAGCTGTTCCCATGAGCATGGAGAGATGGAGAAGATAAGTAATGCAGCCTTCTGTCACAGGTACACTGAGTGGCTGAGGTGAGATCTCTATCCTATCCTAAATATTCTGAGCAGTTCAGAGGTGCAGGATGCGTTCAGGGTGATGTGCTTAGCTAAACTCAAACAGTGACTACAACATAGAGAAATCGGTTTCCTGGCACGGGTGGGAGAGTTGACATCAGTATCATGTTTCAAGCATAGCTGGTCTTTGCGTTGTAGAAGTCCCAATTCCCATTCATCCTTCTCCCCTACCGTGATGCTAAAAGCCTTTAGCCAGGGGGACGGGGTACTTTTCCCATTTGTTTTTCTGGGTTCTCATTACATCCATCTCCTTCCCGAGCCTGTAAAGTGAGACAGCGTTTCTGCCTGGTTGGCTTTTAATTGGTATTAGTTTCCAATCAATCAGAACTCTTAAATCATAGTCTGAAGAGCTGCTGATGCTGTTTAACTTGAGTTTGCAATCCTTAAACTTGTGCGTAACTCGAGAAGGAGGATAAAGTTGTACCTTACAAAGGAGTTGTGAGTAGAGCTGACCAGTCACTCCAGTTTCTTCTAGGCAGATATTAGCTTTGTATCATTTTGATGGAAATGAAAGTGACACTACTATCACTGAAAAGAAAAGAATGAAGAATATGGATCCTGTAATGACACAATGACCCTCACGTTCCTGCCATTCATTTTCAGTCAATGGAAGAAATTGCTGTTGCTGAACACTTTTATAAGGTTGCCAGGGTATGTGGTTGGACCTCCAAGTTCCGTGGTCTTTCTCTTAAGCTGGATGTGCTGGGAAAGCTTCTTATAGAGCTGGATTCGATCAAAGTTTGCAAGACCAGAGACATTTCCAATAAAGTGGACAGGATTCACATAACTGTACTTTCTTGTTGAAACTTTGATCAGTAGTAAAATTTACTGCTGACTTGCACCTTTATTATCTGAGTTATACAATATGCTTGAAGATCCCTAGAATGGCAAGGACTGTAGAAGAGCAATGTGGCAATATTAGCTGTTTGCCACAAACCATGCCTAGGACTGCTATGCTTTCTCTGTGGCAGGTGAAACTGCAAGGAAACAAATCAGAATTTCAGCCAGTGCTGTTAGAAGTGAGTGGGTGGACAGGACCATTTTCACCAGGGTCTCTCTGACTAGCGTGGACCTGAAACAGCACCATTTCTGCTCAAAATAGCATGCCACAGGCAGAGACATTTTGTTTTTGCTAAAAGCAAACAGAGTTGCTAAGAAACGAATATTGCAGAGATGGAAACCCACAAAAGGTTTGACAGTTGCCGAACCGTGTATGCTGGATTGAGTGGCTTGGCAAACATGACCATACGGATAGCAGAAAGAAGCCAGCTGATTCCTTAGCTAAGCATGGACCTTCCAGCAGGAAACCCATAAGCTGCTCCTTACATCTTGCAGTCATTATACATATTGCTGCTGGGGTCTGACAAGTCTGGGGTATATGAGGGGTAAGGCACACAAAGACCAGAGGATTTGCAAAGCTGGGAAGACCTAGTGGATAGATGGCTTGGAAGTACATATGCTCCAGTGTTCCCGTCTCTTAAAGCTGGGAGCAGCAAAAGAGGTTAGTGAGCAGTTACAATCTTTCTCATCTTTGCTCCTGAAGGTCGAGTCATGGCAACCCTTGCTTAGTACTTTGTTTCTTGGATCTCTAAGGTCAAGTCAAGAAGTTGTATGTGTGCCTCCATCAGTGGTGGCTATTCTTTAGACTCTGGTCACGGTGCCCCATCATGATGAAGGTGTCAACTTTCCCAGTGTTTAAGTCACTGTGGAGCCTCTGGAGACAGTGGTCACCTGTGGCTACACAGAAGTCAGGTTTTTACCTCCACTGTCTCCCACATGACACAGTTAAATTTTAGCTACCTCGATTTCCTATGCTAGGAGAAGAGATCTTACGTAAATTTCTTATCAGATGATAAATGACAGATGCACTCTACCCTAAAGGTTGCTGCATTTCATCATGTTCGTGACTGCGTGCATGGTGTTTCTCCTTGAACGATGCTTAGAGAGCAGCATGGATGGAAAAGATTGCTGAAATATGAAAAGTTCAAGGAATTACTGCTTCCTACTGAGACATACTGCATGTTTTGAAGCTTGAGAAACCAGAGATGTTCACAACCTGTAACAGCTCGAGAGCCATCCCCACTCTCCAGTGTACTGTTGTTATTGTTAGGTATGCTCTTCAGGAAGGTGGGCTTGGGAAAAAAAAAAACCACACAAATATTAAAATAGAAAATAGAAGCAAAACAAACTAACACTGAGCCAATCCAGTTAATAAAAGATGCCAGGAGTTAGTTTGTGTCTGATTTAAAGTGCCTGGTGGGTGGAGAGAGAACAGCCCACAAGAAGCAGCTGGGCTCCTTTTCCATCCCCCATCCCTGCTGTTGGTGCAGAGTGGTGGGGGAAAGAGGAACACACAATCAGGCAATTCATCCACATGCTGTCGCACTTTGCAAAGGCAAAGGAAAAGAAGGGGAGAGAGACAGAGAGAAAAAACAGCAATCCAGTTCTCGTGAAAAGCATCAGCAGCAAACATTATGTTTCTCCTTGCCTAACCAAGATCAACCCATCCTAACCATGTCTACCAGCCCTTTGTGAGATGCCAATGGGTAGCCCTGACAAAAAGGAGGAGCTGGATTAATGTGTTTCCTCATCTGTTGTTGGGGTCAGGCACGTTGAGTGATGACGGGAGTGCTCTAATCAGCCATGGCGAGGCTCACAGGGTTCACAGTCTTCTCTCCAGCCCAAAGTTCCAGATTTATGTGCAGAGCTGGTTAAGAGAGACAAGCACCCCTAGTGACACGGCTCCAGTGTAAAGGTCTACCTGAACCAACAAAGGTGGTACTTGGATTCGCTCCCTATGGGGAGATCTCCACCATCTCTCAGTTCTTCCAGTGAAATCCAAGAGGACAAACCCTTTGCTCTTCATGTCCATTCACTCCCTCTGAGGCTGTCTATCCTTGTAATTAAATGAGGGATTAAATGCAGACATTAGTGTGGTCCCGTGATCATCCAGAACATTTAATTACTTGCATGCTCCCTGGTGAAGTTTTGGCCCAAGACAGTGCCAGGGCACAGTCTGGTAGATGTCTGAGCCAAGGGACACTTTTCTGCAGGTCTGTGGGATGAGGCCAGCCCACTTCACAGGGAAGGAGAGCTGAGGTGTGTGGCTGCAAGCTGTGCCATGCTTGGCCCCGGAGCCAAAGAACAGTCCCTGCTCTGTTTCGCTCAGTAGTAAAGACGTAGCCTGTGGAGACAGACAGTGAAAGGGCAAATTAGCATTTAGTTGGCATGTGAATTTCTGTTCTTTAGGAACAAAAGGAGGGCCATCTGCTCATTGTGTCTCGCACGAGGTGGGGGCTTTCGTTCACAAGAAACCTGTGTTGGATTTCAGCCCACCACTGAATGTGGAGATATGGCAGGCCCTCCAGGTAGTGTCCTGAGGACATCCACTGTGACCCCCTGTGCTGGGCCAGCCTACCCTCTGGGCAAAAAAGGCCATGATACTCATCTCCTGGCACTTTTCTGGAAGGAATACTTGTCTCTCCTGCATTTTCTGACTTACTGAGGCTGATTCCTGGGCCACACATGTGGATTTCTTATTTCAGGGCTGCTTGGGAACACCTGGGTCTGTGCATGTTGTTACCTTACAGTGAGGTTTCTCTAAACAGTACTGGACTAGGAGCAGGAGGAACAGTCTCAAAATCTATGGTGAAAATGCGAAACAGAAGAATTGGCTGCACATGGCTTTGTAGCTGAAGCCACCTCCTAGGTCTTGGGTCTTGGACCTGTCTGTTGTCTTGGGTCTAAGCCCTGTCTGTTGTCTTCAGACCTCCAGCTCCTCACTCCAGCCCCATCTACCTGTTCTCAGAGCCAGCAAGGAAAACCCATGCAAATGAAGGAGCATGTGAAATTCAGAGTCTCTGCTGTCATCCCTGTGATGAAACATCATCCAAGCCTTTCTCAGAATAAATATAAACCACCCTCTTTCAGTCCTTCATCTTCATCAAGGCTGCACACAGACAGCTAACTAACCCCAGCCCCAAACCAGTACATTCTCAATGTGCACAAATCATTCCATAAGGTCCTCTATCATCTCCTGTGATTAAACAAAGCCCAAGAAGCTGAGAGGAGTCTTTTGCTTCCTAATAACCCCCATACTTGCCTCTCACCAGTAAGCCATCTTCCTTCCCATCTCACATTGCTCAAGGGTTCTTGGAAAGAAAACTGAAAAGGGGAAAAGCAGGCATCTGTCTCGTTTATGCAAATCCTGAACTGCTTGTCATGAGGTTGATAGATGAGATGCAAAGAATAATCTGGGTTGTTAGCACTATGTTTGCATCCCTCTACCAGCCTGTCTACAATCGAGCATTTTAAGATTTGTTACAGGGAAGCCTAGAAGGCAGTCTCTGCCCTGAGGACTCTGCAATGAAAAGGGGGGTCTCCAGGGAGCAGAGCAGGTAGGCACCCCTTGCTCTGCATACTGTTGAGCTCAGGCATGGCACTGCACTGGTGTGGGCATGACATTCCAGCGAGGTTTTTGTCAGGGCAGACGACCATCCCAAGGACCACTCTCACAAGTAGTGCAGTTCCACCATGCAGGACATAGCACAGGGCCACAGAGTGGACAGGAGGACATGGATCAGGCCATTCCATTTTGGTTGGCGAGTTTAGCAACATGGATGTGATTTGTGATGCTCCATTTAGCTTCACGTTCTAGATGTGGTTTTTTTAGCAGTATGGACACATGTCTTGTTGCTTGGGGATGACTACTAATATCCCTGTACTTCTCTAGGATAAACACAAGAAAGGTTATTGAGAGAAAGGGAGAAGGTCATAGAATCATGAAACAGTGATTTCATTTGGAAGGGACCTTTAAAGATCATCTATTCCACCAGTCCCACCCCACCCCTCCATGGGCAGGGCCAGCTTTCACTAGATCAGACTGCTCAAAGCCCTATCCATCTTGGCCTTGAACACCTTCAGGGAGGAGGCATTTACGACTTCTCTGGGCAACCCTCTCCAGTGTCTCACCTTCCTCAACATAAAAAATTTCTTCCTCATATCCAGCCTAAATATACTCTCTTTCGGTCTCCTGTGAGGAACGGCTGCAAGAGTTGGGGCTGTTCAGTCTGGAGAAGAGAGGCCTCTGGGGAAACCTGATTGCAATCTTTCCATATACAAAGGGGGCTTAGAAGAAAAACAGAGAGAAGCTTTTTTCCAAGGCCTGTAGTGACAAGACAAGAGGTAGCAGTTTTAAACTCCTTACATGGCTGGGTGTGATCAACAACAGGGGATGACCACAACCGGAAATCTTTGACCAGACCTGAACGAACCAAAGTTTTAATGGATGCTCTTCTGGTAACCCTTTCCATGGCTTTGTGCTCTCTCTCAATGGCCGTGCCTCAGTTTCCCCAATATGACATACAACGTTAATACTACCTCAATGATGGGCACAGATTTCCCAGGCAACAGCTGGGAAAAGAAGGAAAGACTACATCAGGGTCCATTTTTACGGCAACCCTGAAGGTGCACCATGCTCAGTTTCTGAATGCTGAAGTCTCAGTATGGTTAAAACCAGATTGGGAATGTTTTCCCTTCTGACAACAGGCATTCAGTTCATAATTTTAGGCATTCAGTTTTCAGTGTCATTTGAGGTTGTCTTTAAATTGCACACAGAAGGACCATAAGATGGTATTGCTCAAATTTGCAATTTTCCTGCACATCTCAACAAGAGGAAGATGGAGATCCAGGCTGTGGCTACAAAACCCACCTGAAAAACAGGTTCTTTTATTAAACCAGAACCACAACCATCTCTTGCCTTACTTTGACCTTTCATAGCATGAGCAGCACAAAAGATCTTGAACTATAGGATTGCACTAGCTATGTGAGTGATTCTGGCTGCTTCTACACAGATTGAAATGAGGGGCTTTGAAGTCTTCTGATACCACACTAACATGGGCAAACAGTAACTTCACAGTGGCATGGAGAGAGTAGAAATATCTGAACTCGAGCAGAGTGTGGGACCTTTCCACCAAGCTGAGCACGGGTCCTGAACGTAGAGAGATGAGGAGTGTACCTGATCCCCTTTAAAGCCCCAAGTTTCAGTGGGTTTGGATCCAGCCATGACCTTCAAGCAGCAGAAGTCTGCAACCTGAACGTACAAAACAAAAGAATGATAAAACTATGCATTTCTACATCACCTTCTCTCCAAGGTCCTCTAGGGACATGGGGAACAGCAGTGAATTAAGCATCATGACGCAGAAAGCTATCCCTACTGACCCCAGAGGCTGAATACAAACAAAAGGAAGTACTTTTTCACACAACTCATAACTCAGTTGGGGACCTTATTGCCACAGGACGCTGTGGAGGCTAAAGGTATAAGAGTGCCAAAATGGATTAGAGAATTTGTGGAGGACAAGTCCATCAGTTGCTATTAAATAGGATGGTCTGGATGCAACCGCCAGTCTCAGAAGTGTCTACACTTCTTTGTAGGAGATGAGAAGGTGCAGCTGGGGGAGAAGTCTTTCCTTCAGTCATTATGTATCCAGATGGACTTGGATGGACGTGGGTCAGGGCAACCCCCAGTATCGATACACACTGGGGGATGAAGGGATTGAGAGCAGCCCTGCAGAGAAGGATTTGGGGATAATGGTAGGTGACAAATTGGACATGAGCCAGCAATGTGCACTGGCAACCCAGAAAGCTCTGTTGTCCACCAGGCTGCACCCAAAGCAGCCTGGCCAGCAGGTCGAGGAAAGGGATTCTGTCCCTCTGCTCCACTCTGGTCAGATTCCACCTGGAGTCCTGCATCCAGCTCTGGAGGCCTCAGCACAGGAAAGACATGGACCTGTTGGAGAGGGTCCAGAGGAGGACACAAAAATGATCAGAGGGATGGAACACCTGCTTTCCTGGTGCTGAGAGAAGCACTAGGTCTTGAGCTAGTGCAGATTCTAGTCTGGAGCTGGTTGCAAAAAGTGTTACTTGAGTGTTCACCCCATTTCTCTCCCTTCTTCTGGCCAGCCCAGCTCCAGGCTGCCATGGGGCAACCGAGGGGCTGACTACAGTGGCTGTTCAGTCCCAGGGGCTCTGGAGAGACCGGGCAGGAGCAGAACTCAAAGTGTCTTGGCCAGGGCACCAGCTTTTCCCTTATCCTTTGTAGTCTTCTCTGCATCAATAACTCCAAAGGGCCAGGATACCACATGAAACACTGTCCCATCACTGTCCACACATCTCAGGACATTTCCTGGTAAGGTTTTGGCCCCACTCAACAAGCATGACCCCAGACCTTCCTTGGGCACAGCTCAAGGGAGAGCATTAGGTACTGTAGCAAGGCTGTTCTGCCCTGGGGGACAGGCAATTTAGCCACAGGACGAGAGCAGCGTCAAAGCTTTTGGCCTCAGGGGCCAGAAAATGAGCCCTGGTGCATATGATTCATGCAGGATGCTTAAGTGAGCAGCATCACGACAGGTACTGAGATCTGGCTTGTGCATGTACAACCCTGTGAATTGCAAAGCCCAATTTTGGGTTTGCCAGCCATTTCTCTGCCCATACACCCGCGCAATTCTGAGCCTCAGCATGCACACCCAGCCCCACCTCCCTAAAAAATTCACTCTCCCCGGGGGCTCCCACTTAGCTCCCCAGATAACACCAGTGCTTTTAACATTCAGCTGGATTTCCAATCAATCGCATCCTGGTCTCCAGCACGGATGGGCAGTGATTGAGGCAATGTGGCCCCTGCCTGCTTTCTGCCACTCATGTGGATGACCTTGCCCTCAGAGGCCCTCTTGTGTAACCCTCACACTCAGGAGCAGGGTGGGAGTGTAGGGAAAAAGGCCCCAAAGGGTCGGCTGTGGAGCACTAAAGGGGAGAAATAAGGCAAAAGGGGAACTGAGGGCTATGCAGGATTTGCTGGTGTAGAATCCACGATGTTTCTGGCAATTTGCATTGCTCCTTGGGTGATACCACTGATGGGGATGGATGGGAGCAAGGGCAGAGGATATGGGCGATGCTGGCACGGTGGAAAATTTGATCTCACCAGAACTGGAAGAGTTATGTATTCCCCTGGTACAGTGGGGGTGAGAAAATGCCTGGGAACTCTGTGGAGAAATGACCAGCCTAAACCCACAGCAGGCTGTACCTTACCACTGTTAACTGAGCTGTAAGTCTGCTTTGCTAATGGGAAACTAAGTCAGAGAAAGATGTAATGTTATGATGACCTCCATCAGCTGCCTTACTTCAAGAACCTTGTAGTCTTCTTGACTTTGCTATGTAATGGCATCTAACCCATCCATATGTCATGCAGTCCTTGAGAAACTCTGAGTCCTGGTGGTACTCCGAACAGGTCGTGCCAATAACCTCGTATCAGGAATGGTGTGGCCAGCCGGAGTAGGGAGATGATTGTCCCCCTGTACTCGGCACTGGTGAGGCCGCACCTGGAGCACTGTGTTCAGTTTTGGGCCCCTCAATACAAGAAGGACATTGAGGTGCTGGAGCATGTCCAGACAAGGGTAACAAGGCTGGTGAGGGGTCTGGAGAACAAGTCTTATGAGGAGCAGCTGAAGGAACTGGAGCTGTTTAGTCTGGAGAAGAGGAGGCTGAGGGGGTACCTTATTGCTCTCTACAGCTACCTGAAAGGAGGTTGTAGTGAGGCAGGTGTTGGTCTCTTCTCCCAAGTAACTAGCGATAGGACGAGAGGCAATGGCCTCAAGTTGCATGAGGGGAGGTTTAGATTAGATATTAGGAAAAATTTCTTTACTGAAAGAGTGGTCAGGCATTGGAGCAGGCTGCTGAGGGTAGTGGTGGACTCTCCATCCCTGGAGGTGTTTAAAAAATGTGTAGATGTGGCACTTTAGTATATAATTTAGTAGGAATGGTGGTGTTGGGTGGGTGGTTGGGCTCGATGATCTTAGAGGTCTCTTCCAACTTATGATTCTATGATTGCAGCGATGTAGAGGAAAGCCAAAGACAAACACAGCCTCAGATCAAGCTGAGGTGATGTTTAAAAGACACCAAGTACACACACTGCATCTGTCTGAGGCTGCACTGGACCCAACAGAAGGTGCTGCAGAACCCTGAGCCCATTTCCCTCAGGGAGCCACATGTGGGACCAGATGGAACATATTTGGCCCTGCTTGTCTGCTGGGCTTTTCCCTACAGAAGTTTTACTGAGTCCTAGATTTTAGAGTCCAGTCTTGCTACTTGGATGTCTCCTGATCCCACTTACCGAAAAAAGGTGCAGTACCAGGAACGGAGACTAACCTGCCTATACCCTTGCCTGAGAATTTTACCTACGTGGGCCCCCGTTCAACTAACATGATCTGGAGCAGAGACCTTAATCTTTAAGGTTCTTAGTTTCACCTCAGGATGCAATCCTAGTGTGTTGGAAATTAATCACCATCTTCAGCACTTTGCTGGTGCTTTTCAGGTCACAAAGCACTAGAGAAAAGCAGAGCATGATTCTTACATCCACCTTTTCAGGTGGGAAAATTGAGGCACATGTTGGCAGAGGTGCTTAATTGGGAGCATACACTAACACTGGACCCAGGATCAAAATCTGGCCTCTGGGTGTCCCCCAATAGTATCTCCCCATCTGGCCAAGGGTGAAGGGGATCAGAGATGGGATCATTTGACTGAAGCTCATGGGCCTTGGACTTTCCTCTATGTGGTTGAAAGCCTCCTGGGGCATCCCAGTATTATCCATTTCTACACACTGCCTCTCAGCCCTTCCTTTCCCCAAATCACCTCTTCCAACCATTGAAAGTTGAAATGGAACAGAGATTCTGTCCCCACAAGTCAATCCCCATCATGGAATCAAATATTTCCCATCACATTCATGCTGTTCCTACAGGCTGTTACACGTCTCCTGGATCCCACTCCCAAAGCAAGTGACTTTCCAGGTTGGAGTCGAGAGAAGTTTGGGGTGAAGGATGCTACTGTGTATAAATATCACTTATTAGCACAACAGGCAGGTGGGAATCAGGCTTTCTCTTCACTCAGGAGACTGAAATGGATACAGGCAGTGGGCAATGCATCAGTCTCTGCAGTGGTGGAGAAAATATGCTGGGTCTTGAGGGGTCCATGAAGAAATATGGTTTTAGTAAGTGAAACAGCAGCAGAGGAGCAAGGCTGGACTCTTGTCTATCTGACCCTTGTGTGCTTTCCTTTGCTTTCCAAAAGAGTTTTGTCTGAGTTCAGCTCTCAGCATTTGGTCCAAAAGTAGATTTGGCCAGGCCAGATCCTGACCTGGGGAGCTCCAGCTGGAGCTGGTTCAGCAGGCTTTCCAGGATATGGTCCATGTCTGAAATGCCTCCTCAGAGAGTGGATGTGCACTGGAGTCAGGGTGAGACCTAAAGTATTTCCCAGTTCTGAAATATCCACTGAGTCACCCTTTTGTTCTTTCAGGTCCTGGTTTTCACCACATTCTGCTCTGTCAGAAAAGAAGCAATTTATCTGTAGATAAATTGTTGCTGGAAGGGCCAGAGTCAAGTAAATAGTCACAGAAAACAGAAAGGAAGGAAAATGGATCATTAAAAAAAATACTAAGCAAAAACTCGATTCTGAGCACTGAGTTTACAGAAAAGGAGCTGCTCCAGGGCCTCTCCAAGCTCCATTCCTCTCTAGGTGCCATCCAGGTCGATCTCCTCTCCTTGCAGCCCAGTAGAGCCACTGCAGCCAAACAATAGCCAGGTCCTCCTTGACTCCTCTGTGTGTTGTCGCACAGATATCACCGTGGTTTTCCAGGCAGTTCCACTGTGCTCTGCTCACTTGTCTCAGTAGCAAAAAGAAAATTTCCAGGTGGTTTGAGCTTTTTTTTCTGCTAGCGGTTCCTTGTGAACAAGGACAGATCATACACTTTTCCCGTGTTTTCTCAGAGTGGCAAGGGACTGAGTTTTTCAGGCCCAGGTGATTTTCTGCCTCTGGCAGAGTGGGTATTTTGTTTGATATCTGGGGACTTCTTACAGGGAAAGGTGAAGCCCCAGGAAAGGAGGATTAGCTTGATGAGAATGGTTTTCGCTCTGCTGGGGTGTCAGCCATGTGCCAAGGTCAGGAGAAGGAAAAGCAGAGGGAGGTAAATCTCAGAAGACAGCACGGCTGAGCCGGTGGGCAGCAAGAGGTGAGCTGGGGCACGGCTGAGTTAGTGGGGGAAGATCAGGGTGAGGGTGTTGGGAGAGGTCCTGTAAGCAGGAGTGGGGAAGGATGCCCTTTCTACAGTCCTTGTTTTGATATTTTTTTGCCCACTTTTTTTCCCGTGGAATGTTTGTGTGTGCCTGTGTGTATGTCTAAGAGTGCCCTCCATTGGCCAGATGCAGGCTGCTGCACCAAGAGTCCTGTGTCACCAGTGCAACCCGGGAAGGTGGTGGGTGCTCAACTGGGGAGGTTGTCCTTCTCACGTGGGATGGCTCTGTGCAATGCACAGACCTTGCAAAGAAGGACATATTGCACTGCTGCCTGTGCTTCAAGGGCTTCTCCTGCTCGTGCAGAGCTGAAATTCCTGTGCTGGGACATGACCATGAAGTCAGACATAGTAATACAGAGATATCCATTTGGGAGGTCTTGGTGGGACGGGGTGAATAGTCGTGCGGGGGGACAGTCGTAGGCAGAGCCAGGGGATGCCCTGATCTGTCCCTGCTCACACATTCCCATCCTGCCTTCATTTCCAGGATGAACACGGGGTGTGCTTGGGGCATGCAGAAGTGCACAGAAAACAAGCAGGGACAGGAGGATGGTGGAAAACCAGCCTCTGACCCAGATCACCTTGGTTTACCATTACTGCAGGAAAATAGGATGGACCATGAAACAGCTTGCCACGGCTTGCAGGCTCCAAAGTTCACTGAGACCTGTGCAAACTGGATACCTAAACCCCTTGGGCAGCCCAAGTACTGGGTGTAACGTGATTCTGTCCCTGCCTGGGTTTGTTTAGTCTGTGAAGGTCCGTCCTGGGTCGTGTTTCTGAACCATACGTGGTGAAGTGGGTGCCAGGTGCGATGGTAAATACTCAGCAAAGAAGTAAAAAAAAATTACCAGGGCTCTGGGCAGTGGTGCAGGGATGCAGGAGCCAGGCATGGATGTCTCCAGTCACACAATGTTACAGAAATAGCCAGGCTGCTTAGACACTAGCTGTGGCAACTACTGTGGGAATAGGGGCAAATTAGCCTGTGTGCCGTAGGAACGTGGTCTCCAATACTGCAATAATCTGTCTTTTCATTCATTTAATGTCATCTCCCCAGCTGCAGGCTGCAACCTATGGTATATGTCCCCTTTGAGATTTTGCTAGATTAAAGTGTAGAGAGTGGATCTTTTGGACGAAACACAGCAGTCAGTTAACTGCCCTTCGCATCTTCCCTCCCCGACGGGTCCGACACGTGCTGAGCCGAAGATCCAGCTGTGGAGGGAGGTTTGTGTATTCACTTCTTCTGCTCTAGGTAAAGGTTCCCACTTCAGCAAGGATTAGTTGAAGAAGAAAAAATATGTCTATATTCCTTATGGTGAAACCTTCCAGATGGGACTGCATTCAGGGGAAATCAATTCTGAGACCTAACAACCGTAACACAGCGTCCCATTAATGGGTCTGTTTAGTTAAAGTTTGTTGGCTTTTATGGTGCTTTTCCTAGAGAGGGGCGATGAGGGGGGGATGCGTTTGTGCTCGCTGCTTCCTTGTTCAGTAGCAGGGTTGTGGCCAGCATGAGAAAAATCAGGTTTGTGGAAAGCAGGAGGCTTGGGCTGTGTCCCACGCACTGAAGTCACTGTTAGGGACCAGATCTCGGCAGAGGCCCTGTCTCCTAATCATCTAGTTGCTATGGAGGCACCGCTGGCTCCTGCTTCCAACAGAGAGAGGCAGGTTTCTTCACAGACTGGACCAGAGGTTAAGATGATCCCTAGCTGGCTCATCGGTGTGAAGGTCGGATAGACTTTGGCTTTGCAAAGGCTGTGCTCCCTTGCAAACAGCATGAGCTGCTCAGGCACTACCCTACAGCAAGGGAGAGGAAAATCAGTGGTCCTTTTCGGAGTCTCAGTTAAGCAAGCACCTTTCACTTACCAAAGCTGATATTTAAGACATTGACAGGCATTTGCAGGCAACCCCTCCTGCTAATTGGGATGACCTCTCTGGAAATTTATAGGATGCTTGGTTGATGCCTGTGGTTTTCATTGCAGGCAAGCACTGCTTTGCATCCGCTAAGCAGGCTGCGTTCCTGAAACCTGGCCCCCGAGGCAGGCAGGAGTCTGGCACGGGGAGATTTGCACTGCGGAGCTTTGCAGGCTGCAAACCACCGTCAAGAGTGGGGACCTGACTTCTAAAAAATTTAAGTGCAAATGCATTTGGACTCCATGCTGATTAGTGTCAGGTCTAACAGACACTCAGGAATCTGCTGGCAGAGGCTGCAGTGATTTGAAGCTCAGATGAAACACAGTTTGCAAATAGCGGATCTGACTTCTGAATTACCTAACTCTTTCCTCCCCAGAAAAAAAAGTCTTTTGCAGAAAAGGGGAGATGCAGAGACAAAACTTTCATATAGAGTGAGGAGAGAAACCAAGGGGTGAAAGTAGAGATGCATTTGGCTTCTTATCTCTTCCCAGATGCACAGGATGGTCTAAGGGTTTCATCTCTTCTTTTTCAGTCTCTCTTGGGACTGGGTTTCGCTGCCTGAATTGTAAATTCACTGGGAATCTGTACAGCTGCTATGAAAGCTTCCTCTGTTCACAGTCTGGGAAGGCAGAGCCTGACAGCGGGGTGGGAGATGGCAGGACTGGGGAAGGGCAGTGTAGACACCATGGGGCTGTGAGGACTGTCAGTGGCTGCAATGGAGGAGATGTGTTTTCCCTCTTGCAGCAGGTGCCCCCTCTGTAGGCTTTCACTCTGACTCCTTCCTGGCAGTGCCAATGTGGTCCCTGATCATGGAGAAACACATCCCAGATTATACGAATTTTGGGGGGGTTGCAGCCCAGGACAATGTTAGCATCTCAGGATTTGGGCCGCTTGCACTCAGACTTCAATGCAGAGGCCTCAAGCACTTGCTTTTCGCTAACCTGTTCACCACTGAGGCTCTGTTGATAGGTGACTTCCTCAAACACGGGAGTGCACGCTGCGTGGGGAAGGGGTACAAAACAGAGTCCTGCTACTGATCACAGAATCACAGAATCACAGAATGGTGGGGGTTGGAAGGGACCTCTGTGGGTCATCTAGTCCAACCCCCCTGCCAAAGCAGGGTCACCTAGAGCAGGCTGCACAGGACC
>Ga0065711_1005899_pt1 | contig 18879 bp, 10 predicted proteins | sample Hoacrofraction12_FD_59098 | JGI IMG/M metagenome (GOLD analysis project Ga0065711, IMG submission 59098) | Hoatzin crop microbial communities from Cojedes, Venezuela - Epithelial fraction 12 v2 (version 2) | ecosystem: Host-associated > Birds > Digestive system > Esophagus > Crop | place... | reverse complement strand
TGCTGAGGGTACATTCTAACTCTTCATCCAGGTCGTTGATGAAGAAGTTAAACAAGACTGGGCCCAGTACTGACCCCTGAGGGACACCACTAGTCACCAGCCTCCAACTAGACTCAGCTGCGCTGATGACAACCCTGAGTTCTGCCATTCAGCCAGCTCTCAATCCACCTCAAATCACTGACTGTAACCTAGTTAAAAGAGTCTTTGAGAGGAGAAGAGATGATATGCAGGGGGAAAGTCCCGTAGACCAAAAGTAAGTTTCTATGGCCAATAGGCCTGAAGAGATACACTGACTTGTTCAAATATTTCCCCTGACTGTCTGAGGCAACCTGAATTACTCCTTTCTAAGACACTGATTTCAAGTGTTTCTGAAATCACATTCAAGAGAATCAAAGACCCTCAGCAGAGCCAAGTATGAAGTGAAGTAGTATTGTCTTCTTATGACCATATTGTTCCAGAAGATAAAACACAATAGGCATTTCAAAGATTTTAAAGGTTATGAATCACGTCAATGGGAAGAAAACATTAACTATGAATGAAAAACAGTAACTTTTTACTATTGTACCCGAAAACCACTGTATCCTCCCACACACAAAGTGAACACTGCATTTGTAAAGTGTAGCTACTCAGTTCCTGAGATAGTCATTATCACGAAGAACAAAATTGTGACAATATTTAAAATAAAAAGGCTGTGTTATCACATATATACACTTATTTTTATTATGAGCAATGCTGTTAATTCCCATAAATTTAGCAAGTTCTGTAACAGAACTAGTGTGGTATATTTTTTGAGTTGTTGCACACTCATTGCCCAGTCATTCTTACTTTGAGATCTTTGGTTAATTTAATAGTTTTTAACTCTGTTATTCCCTTGCATGTTTATAGACAAAATCCTTTCTCGTTAAGGTTCTTTTTACTAAGACAAATAATTCAAGGCCATTTAGATATCTTATTTCACAGGCTCTTTATTTTGCATTTCATCCCACAAATTTTCTTTGAAACTCTTTGTGTTTGTCCATGTTTCTTGACCACTGAAGTTTAAAATTATAAATTATATTCTTGATGAAGTCTTATAAAAGTTTGTACAGCTGGAACAGTCTTCACTTCATCACTAAATTTTATTGCTTTTTTTTCATGGCCATTAGTAGAGAAAGAGATTCCACATGGGAATTTCACCTCCTCTGTTATTTCAAACAATGAATTTCATCTTTCTAAAAGATATATTTATTATTAGTCTCTGTCTAACTCCACTCTTCATCCTTTAATACTTCACTGTTTCTATATATTGGTCATTATTTTCACTTTCATTATCCTTTACGTATACAATGATTCCCATCTGTCTATTATCAGAAGGTTTCGTGACCACAGCACTACTTTTTCATTCATATTAAATAAAAAGAAGCTTTGGCTACTCTTACCAGCTAATTGATGCATAAGGGATTATGTAGCTCTGGAGATTTCAAATCAAGAAATTCACAGACTGTTTTCATGTGTCTACTTTATACTTGTGCGGTTTAGAAAAATAAAAATCATTAGAGATATAAAACTTTGAGTTGGCACAGCCAGAGGATGCTAAACCATAAAAAGCATTAGGAGATATCATCTAACAACATATGGGAGTAGAAAGGAAAAACAGTTGAAAAAAGCAAGTACCTTGTAAAATTATAAGTTAAAATGTTTGCTACAGAAAGACAATTCAATTCCCCTTTACTTGTGTATTTTGAAGAGGAATATTCTGTTCAAGGCATTTGCTACAAAGATACAAATGTTAAGGGAACTGGTTTAAATTTTAATTGTATACAAAAGTAAAGAAAATAGAATGCATTTTTCTTTAATAGGCTCATATTTGTATATACCATTTATTCTTATGAAACATAACCAAAAGAAAATTACTTCTAAAAGAGTAGCAGTGGATTGGGGGTCTAACTGCAAAATAAGAAAGCATATGCATGGATGCAAGCACTTCACCATAACAATGCATATTATTTTACTGATTCTTTTTTTTTAACACAACCTGGTGCTAAAATACAACAATATTTTTCAACAGTCCTTTACATTTGCTGTATTTACCTATTTCAAATAAAGCTAAATTATTCTGAACCTGGATACATAAAGTGAAATGGGTGACAGTCACACCAAAGCAAGTCAGCCAGATTCCCCTGACAGTCATTTGAGACCTAGTCGATATAGTCATTGGAGTTCGTAGTAATATTCAGTCAACCTCAAAGAATGTATTTACATTTGATCAAATAAATAGTTTACTAAATTCCGTTGACTATGTAGGCAGAGAGACAACAAAACAAACATATATAGATGTGGCCATCATAGACACCTAAATTTAGATGATGATCCCACTTTCACTGTCTGTTCTTAGTAAGAAGACACAAATATGGACCAATCACAGAAACAACTAAAGAAATCTGAATCACAGTCACAGCACTTTCCCTAGTTTTCTCTTTTTTCTGAAACAAAAGTGTACCTGTGTGTTGGCACACAGCAAGAGCAGATGATTTCTCATCTGTACTGGCAACAGCACAAGGGTAGCAGAATCAAGGTTATGCACAGAGTCTCACTTCTGACAATCTACATCTCGGAATTCCCTTTTCCCTTCTTTACATTTAATGGACATCAGTTTATCTGAGTTGTGTAGAAAAGCTACTTAGCTCTTGAAGACATGTTTAAATATGTCCCATTGTGCCCACAGTAAAGAACTATTGCCAATTCAGTACTGAAATGTAATGAATTCCTTGAAAATTATGGGATGAATATTTGCCCTGCTATCACAGACTTCCCTGGAAGATCTTCACTCTGCAGCACATCCAGAAGTGCACAGATAAGAACAGCCAGCATACTTAGTCAGAGTCTGGCAATAACAAAATAATCAGTTCAAATGTTAACCAGTAATTAATTTGTCACAGTGATCTAAAGAATTTATGGGCTCAAGTACATAGTGTTGAGTGCTCATAGTTCCTGTCTAGTGCATTGCGCTAAAAACACAGAACTTTCCCTATGCAAGTGGAAACTGCAGCTCAGTTGCAACAATTCCAACATGAAATCTACAAACAAACAAATTTCAGAAAAGCAGTAATGACCTTAGCATACTTTATTGGTGAAATTCTTTACAATATTATTACTTATAGTATTTTATCTCTAATTGGCAGTAGAGTTGTGTTTTATGCAAAAAGACTGTTATATAAACTCTTTAAGTTAGGACAGAGTTGATGACAGAAGAATTCGCAATGCTACAAAGAATTCTGTGCATCCTAAATTTGTCTTATGTCTCAAGCACAAACAAATATGGTGAAGAAAATCACAGAAAATGTGACTTATCAAGTATGATGTAAATATGTATTTATTCCTATTTACTGAATAAAATAGCTCTTGCCAGAAATTTCACAGACACAGAGAAATATACTGCTTATTCCCTTTGCTTTAAAAAAGGTAGAATTATAATCAGAAGAAGCTAAAAAAAATCTATGAATCTTAAAGTAAATGTGAAATCTTCCATATACATTACACTACTATGGAATAAATATGAATGTTGAAATAATCTATTATTAACTAACTGGAAAACATGAGGAAACCCTACAGTTCTTGAGTTTGCAATGAGTAATTACCACTAAGAAATAGATGAAACATAAACAAATACAAGAGTGTTACGGTAGTCTGCATCATTCTCAGAGCCAAGACGGATACTGGAGAAAGACACCAAACTGTGTTATTTCTTTCTGTCCCTAACCTTTCTACTGCAGGGGAAAAAAAATGGTAGGAAATAGGGATAACTTCATAGGTTGAAAACAGTCTAAGAAAAAGAGCAGAACTGAGATTCATTGTTAATTAAAACACTTTTGATTAGATGGAGAAGTCCCAGAACACAGAAAACCCCAGCAGACTTAGTACGTCTTCACTTTTGCAGCGAGTACATACTGGTCAAAGTGACTCTTCATCTCATTACTCTCAAAAGTGCTTTTAGAAGAAATGAGAGGTACTTTACATGTGGCAAGGGAAGACATTTTATGTGCTAAAATTCACGGTGGGATGGATGTACAGCACTCAAGAAGTAAACATTCCCTTGATACCTTTTCACTGGAGTTGCAACAATAGCGTTCCAGATCTCGCCCAGATAAACAGTTTGTCAGGAGAGCAATTAGTTGAAGTAGAATAACCAACCTATTTTCACCTGATTCATTCCCAACTCTTGCTGCTTGTTATATTTAATAAGAATTCAGTGACTGATTTAGTCACTTAGCAGAAGTCCCTTAAGAATCAGGAGAAGTCAACAGAATATGTAGTCCTGCAGTAGTGGTTCTGCTTACAACCCCTAGCAGTCAGTTCAAGACCTCAGCCTTGTATTTGGATCTTTAGATAAAATGGTAATATTAGGCTCTGACTATTAATCATATCTGGAAACAGGACTCAGGGATCTAAGTCTCTGGCATACCTGAATATGTACCATGACTGAGAAATATGACAATCTATTTCTTTAGAGGGAATCAGCTGAGACATTTGAAAAATGCTATATTATAAACAAATATGAGTATCCTGATTTTTATTCTGAGAGTCCCATAGAAAGTAGATTCCAGAATGTCAGCTTCAAGAAAATCAGACTTTCTCCATTGCATTTTCCAAATTTGGAGTATGTGTTATGAGAGAATCAGTGCATCTTTCTCAAGAAAGCATCAACTTCTGAACATACAGTTAGGATATAGTTACATCAAGTCTCCATTCTTCTGGTTGTATAGACATGTTATTTATTGCAGATATATTCTATTAAATGGAGAAGACATAATTTGAATTTGTCTTTCTAAACAGCTATGGGTAGCACAATAGAAATTCGACTTGTGTTAAATATAATCCTAAAATTGCATAATTAAACAATAATTGTGTAAAATCTGGACTTAAAACTTGTGAACTTCACCAGTTGCTTAAGTCAGTAAGTGAAAAAAAAATCCCTGTGACTAGTAGATGTACACTTTAAGTTATTTCCATTTGCATTTTACCTGCAAGAACTGAATAATTCATCAAAGCAACATAAGAATAATTTTACATATTAAATAAGTTCAAACAATATGGAATCCATTTCTAGACAATCTTATTTTATTTCTGAAAAGTGAATGAGGAAAGACTGAATTGTTACTATTCTTTTTTTTTTTTTTTTTGCACAGCTCTAATCGCTACACAAATAAAAGTGCTTCAAAACTTTCTCTACTTTAAATACTGTGTAATATGTTGGAATTTTCCTTTTACCCTTCACAAGCAATCATGGGGAAGAAGATCCTCTAACTGTGTCTAGTATTCCCACATATAATCTATGGAAGTCTAATACACCACATGTTTACACTTCTTATCTGGGAAACTCAGAAATCACCAAGAAGAATATATTTGAAAAATTTGCAATATCAAGTCCTTCCTTGACAGAATTTCTCTTTGTGAAGAAATAGGCCACCATTTGCTGAAAATGTCCTCTCCAGTATACCGTCACTTGTCCTTGTCATGATATCTCTAAGCCTCCGTCCCTACTATCCTTGCTTTTCTTTTGGATCATCCCAATATCTTGAAATGCTTAGATGATTGGAGGGAATTTTGATGCAGTGCGAATATCAATGTCAATCTTGATGTCTCAAAGCCAGCAGAGCTGCCTCAGCCAGGTCATTGAGAGATACAAGCATTCAGAACTTGAACAAGACCAGGAGATCAAGATTTCCAGTGATTCTTGTAGAAAGCCTGACAGGGGTGTTTTTCTTCTTGCAAAGAAAGAATTAATTTCAGTTGAAACTCCATACCTCTGAGAGGACATTAAAAGTGACCTTTATGGGAGGAAAGGGAAATATAGGATGAACTGAACAGTTATAGTGAAGATTGACAAGTTTGATTAACATATTTGAATATAAAAATACTAAACCTCCCCTTCATATATCATACCAAGCCATTCTTCAACAGTCTTATTGTTAGACTTGCTGCCACCAGTAATCATTATATTTATCAGGTCTGTGTATTCATCCTTCAGAGTTTATTTTTGTACATGCTCAACTACACCCAGATTTTAGGGGAAAAACACACAAGTTTCATCATAAAAAGACATTGCTGCATAGAATCACACTATTATTTTCAAGAAATTGTTTCTCATTTAATCATTAGCTTATTTTTTTACGTACTTAAGTAAGAATATTTATGTACTTGAAAAGCACTTCCTTGCTGTTTCATCTCCACTTAGTAGAAAACCTTCAGAATGGTGACCACGTCCATGCCTGCACCAACATTCATTGAAACAAGCCTACAACCCTCACCTAGAAAGCTCAGTTTCCATATTTGTTCATCTAAAGAAGGAAAAGTTCACAAGGTTTGTAAAACAGGAAATATTACAAGACAAATTAATTTCAGATCCCTTCAGTGGTACAGACATCACACAGGAGCCCTGGAATAGTCCCTTCACTTCATCAATAAAGTTGAAAATTCCCAGCAGCAAATTCAGAACCATTGTATCTTTTGTTCACCTACGTGTGTCTCTATAACGAGAGTTATTCTACTTGACCTGTATCTTCCCAGACATATACTGTTATATGCAGAGATCTTTCTGGTTGGTACCACTGTATAATATCTGAAAAACTACACCTAGGCAAATGAAGGAAGCAGAGTCTGTGAGGGAGTTTGATGAGAATATGATAAAAAGGAGCTCTGGGATTTTAAGCCTATTGAAAGCCTGAAAAGTTAGAACACCATGAAATCTGGAAAAAAGTTAGCAATAAAGCATCCACAGCACTTCAGACAACCTGACTGTCACAGCTTGACATTATCTCTAAGCAGGAATCAGGATGGGCAGTCTAGGAGATAGGTACCTAGATTTATTTTGGACAGACATGATTGTGGAAGCTATTCATCACTATTTGGTTATAAGCAGAGTGATTTACCTTGAGAGCATTTCACAGTAAATACCGAAAGTATGTTGAAATACTGATTTGAAAATAATAGAGACACTTTCTGTATTGTGTTTATGTACTTGTTTATGGAACCAGCTGACAGACTGCCTATCTGACCTGATTTTTGGCAGAGTAGTAATTTAAGAAAAAAGTTTAGTAATTGATGAAGAGCAGAGAACTCACTCAAAGAATTCCATTAATCATTGTTTGGTATTTTGAATTGAGCGAGACAAACCTACCCTTTTTTTGTGCACATCTTTTCTGATACAGTCCTCATTCAGTAATATGAAGCTAGAGTTTAATGTGTCTGCAACATCCACCCAATTGTATATTTTTGACAGCTGGAAACAATTAAATTATAAAAGCTATTGTACTTTTATCTGGCACTATTTTACATACAATCCATGTATCTCTGCATTAGGTAGTCTCACAAATATCAGCGCTGCTTAATATTCTAAACTGTGTAAGTACGAGAGATAAAATTTTAAAAGCTAAAGTTTTAGGGGCAGACTGGATCTCATTTTAACTGACAGGAGGATAACTTGTGCAAAGTGTTCATTTGTTTATGTTTTCCAAATATATTACTCTATATACTATTCTATATAGTAATGACTTCTGAATACATACACAAAATAAATAGAACACATATGAATACAGGACAAACATTTATTTACGTAGTGACTAAATAAGATTTTCACAGTTTTTAATTCCAGAAAAGCTTATTCATCTTCACCAAGAAAAAATAAAAAAAAGAAGAAAAGATGCCTGGCAGCATATTGAGGAGACCAACGTTTCAGATGTTACCATTAAAAAAAATGAGGAATGCTGTAGAATTAACTCTGCATAACGATCTCCACTTCCTATTCATTTGAACAACTCAGCTGGTTGTAACTGCAATGCAGTTTGTCTGGTGAATTGGCTTTCCAGGGATCAGGCTGAAATAAAAGCAGCATCTGAAACAGTACAAGAAATTCATATACATTTATAACCATAAAGCCAAAATGGTTTAATAGGAGTAATCTGAGATATTTATTTTGGCATCTTTTTGTCTTATATTTTTTAGTTTGCTACACTTACCTTATTTTTCAAACTGGAAAATTACTTTTAACTAAAAAGGAGGACTTGGATTTTAAAATGCCAAACTAGAATCTTCCAAATACTTTGGAATTATCTCCAACATACTTTCACTATTTGAAATAACTCCAAACTCATCTTTCCAAAGTTTCATTTTGCTCTAACCAGTACCAGTCAAAAATTGTCAAAAATCCATAAGCAGGTTTCTCCATGATTCAGGTAACAGCATGGATTTAAGTCCATCCAAAAAGACACTGACCTGGTCTCAGTTTTAAACTGTAGAGATTTCTATAAGAATCACTATTCAATCTATGATTGTATTTTTTTCACAGAGTTCATTTTGCAGTGGCCTCTCCTTTATGATGGAGGAGGTAGGCATAGCGGTGAAGAAAAATATTCTTTTGGCAAAGGGATTAAGACTGCTGAATTGGTGGTAGCAGCAGAATTCAGATCAGGTATATGTTACAAACTGTTGTGTTTTAAGTTTTAAAGCCAGAAGTCTAAATGTTGAGAAGTTTACCACCTCAAATTCTCCATGCAAACTACTAGGAAAAACTGTGGGACTCTACTCTAGGCATCGTATTTTCTGAGGAATGGTGATTTAGGCTTCCTGATATTCATTATTATAGATATTCATTATTATAGTTCTAGGGTTTGAGAAAAAATTTATCACACTAGTTTCTCTGCAGATTTAATCCTGTTCAGTGTCAGGTATACATCCCTACTTTTATTTTACATCTGGGTATTGCAGTAAGTTCCTGTTGTGAGACCAATGAAGAAAAATATCAAACCAGATAGATTCTTCTTTGCTTATAAGATGAAGAAGAGCTTTTTATATTAATTAAATTTTTAACCCTTCCAAATAACTGCAGTTATGAAGTACAATATTAAAAAAAAATAAAAATAGTAACTACTAAGCCTTAGACTTTCTTATTTCTTTCTCAGGTGCCAGTAAATCTCACATGATCTTTTCATCTCAAATAATGAGCAATAAAAGAAAGATATTTAAATGATGATTCTAAACCAAACATCTCTGAATCTTAACATTACAATGTCCTACTACCTTCTGTAGTGACACTAAAAGTAGAATAATTGAAAAAGTTTTTTAACGAGAGCAGATATTCCTGCCAATGTGCTACAATTCCATTGTTTGTGATAGTCTTGAGTGTATGGTCAGTTGCTCAAAGGTATAGAAAAGGTAGCAGCAAAGCCGAGTGTAATCTTTGTTTCCTGCCATTGATTATCATACCCAAGAGATTTTTTTTACACAGACACTTACATTTTTTAAGTCTTTTTTTTTTTTAAAGCCATGGATAATCTCTGTTTTTCTCTGCAATCTCTGAACACAGCAACTGCAATCAGATTGAAGTTGTCTAGACTCTTGTTGTGGTTTTATTTATTTGTTAATCACCATTTTTGTGAGAACAAACAGTTTTCTGAACTCAAATCCTCGCAGGTAATATGCTCTTTAGATTAAAGTATCCTACATATATGTTGAAATCTATTTTAATATTTCTGCACACTTTCACAAGGTGGCTTCAAAATCCTACTGTCATCTGCTAGAATTATTTAGGAACACGTTTGCTACCATAACAGGCAGGGCAGATCAGTGCTGAAATTACATGCAGCCATTATTTGCATATTCTTTCCATTTAAAAAAAAGAGAAAGGACGCTAAAATCTGGAAGAAAAAAAAACTGTTTGAAACAAAGTACAGTATAATACTGGTACTTTCAAAAGTATTAGATTGTTCAGAGATTGGTTGTAATCTTTGATCTATGATATTTCCCTGAAAACTTTGGTTTCTGAAGTTTGACTATTAGTTTTGTTGGTTGATACCCTTTGTTATGAATTACGCAAATGTATAATACAAGATACTTCAGCTACTTACAAATGTTTTGTAGTTCAGCTCCATTATATCAATATAACTGATCTAATTTCTTCTTTTTGCAGTGATGTAGTGAGTTCCTTGATCTTGGTCATATATGTTCATTTCACTGGTGAAGGGATGTTGATGCATCTTTTTGTTTGTTTTTGTTTGTTTTTGGGGGGTGGGGGGTTGTCAGCGTACTAAATGTCTGGACTGAATGTCCAGCTTGAAATCCCAACATAATTGCTGCTGAATCATGAACCGTTCATACCTTAGTTCTGATTTTTACACCGCAGAGGGTTCCACATAAATGTAAGTGGAGCTAAACACAGATTATAATAAATCAGGAGAAATAGATGGATACGTGAAGCACTTTAAAAGTTAAAAGGGTTGTGCAGGTCATAAATTAAATGTTTATTAGCACTGCTACCTGCCAAGATTCTGTATAACTCACTTATATACACGAATTGTAGTTGCATAAACTGACTGCATTACCTCTCAAAGACTTTCTGAAAAATTCAAGGTTATATGAAATAACCTGCAGAACAACTGCGTGTGTAGACTTGATAACAGACACTAATAGAGCGAAAATGACAGTTTGATTCAGAGACAAATACAAGCCAGTCTTGAATGTCTGGCTTCCATTTTTCTGAGATGAGATAGCTGTCTTTAAAAAGCTTCAGTGGTGAACATCCTGACAGTTTAAAAGGTCAGACATTGCAAGGTATCAGCAAAAAATTATGTTATACAGACCACTGGAAGAAAGAATGATTCTATTATCTTCACTCATCTGTTATATATTTACTCTGCTGTCCATCCTCAGCAATTAGGAAGCTTATGGAAAAGAATAAAAGATGTGCTGAATGGGTCAACTGATTTCTGGTGTGACGCACCATGTTAGAGATGAAGAGGGAGACATTGAAAAGCATGGGGAGTGGAGTGAATAATTCTGGGTGATGTAACCTTAAAAAGTTATTACTTTTAGCAAACAAGTATTATATAGTTAAATATGGTTTTAGATCTAACATTTTATTGATGCTACTACAGTGTCTTATGTTATATGGTAATATGAAACAAATTAATCTGCTTTTTCTGTTTCTGAAAAGTGCACTTAAAAACATTCTCCATTCACGCAAAAACAATATTAATCAAGGACTGCCTTCCTAGACATTATTGCAAAAAAATTCTGGGTAAATATTGGCTATTGTTTATGAAGAATCTTTTCTTCTACATATGTGGTGGACTGACCCCGGTTAGCAGCTGAGCATCCACACAGTTGCTTGCTTAGTCCATGCCCACTCCCAGCAGGACTGGGAAGAAAATAGGAAAAGCAGGAGTAAGAAAACTTGTGGGTTTAAATAAACACAGAGAAATCACTCACCAGATACTGACACAGCCAAAACAGACTTGACTTGAGGAATTTAAGTTAATTTATTAGCAATATTTAGTTACTGATACAGGTACCGCGGAACAGAGACATACATTTAAAAGCTTAGGGCCAGACACCTCTCCTCTGTGCTTCCTGGCCTCAACTTTACACCAGTCACTGACTTGTTATCACTCCTAGTCACTTTCAGTCCCTGCAGTGATGCAACAGCTGGTACAGGTGGCCAGGGTCAGGATGTAGCAGTTTCTCTCTTCCTCACGTTCCTTTTTGCTCATTTCTTACACTCCAGCATGAGTGCTTCAGAGGTTGCAGTGTCTTCAGGGGTGTGCTGTCTCTGGCATAGACTCATCCATGCGCTGCAGTCCCTTTGGCAGTGTACCTTGTCCTTCGTGAAGCATCTCATACACCCACACCGCTGGTGTTCCCTCGTTCCCTTGTTTCATCCCTCCTACTCCTCTGATAGTTCTTAAATTTTTTCACTGACACCACACACTTGGCTGTTGGGCTCAGTCCGTTGTGGAGCTGGCTGGAACCAGCTGTGTCTGGCATAGAGCAACTCCCAACCTCATCCTACAGAGGGCATCCCTGCAGCCTCCCACTACCAGAACCTTGCCATTTACACCTAATACTATATATTAAAACATGACATATATAGATGGATTTTTTCATTTAAGCTAATAGTACAGTCCACCTCCATCCACAATGCTAACACAAAATTTGTATTAAAAATGTATACATGCATGTTGATTAACTACAGAAAAAAAAAATGAACTGCATATCCAAAAATTCAGTACAAAAAATCTGCTTACTTATTTACTGCATAAAGATCTATGTGATGGTAAAGAATAAAGGACCTTTTATATAGCACTACGATTTTGCTCCTCAAAGGTAAATGCAAATTGAAAAATCTAGTATATATCTATTTATGTGTAGCTTAGAGTAAAATCACTTCTGATCAAAAGAGATTAAACAACTCCACAATATTATTATGAATTATCTGTTCAAAGTTCAGAGAGCTGTTATATTGGTTGTTATTAACTGGAATGTGAAGAATGTTTCTTGGGCTATAACACTGCCATATGATGCAAAGGTGCAGCTCTCTGAACAACTTCTCTGTGTGCTAGTCTTCCATTATTGAAGTGAGATGTTAATACTCTCTTCTCTGACATCTGCATTGTGAAGATATATGTGCTCACGGTAGAAGCCATGTAGCCACTCAGTGAAGAAGTTGTAAGTGCTAGCTGGGTGATTGTTGAAGATTTGAAAGTAATCTTTCAGTAAGAGTGAAGTTAGACAAGTTTTTGAAATGATAATGTGACAAAATGAATACATTAGGATCACAACCATTTTTTCTGTAAGCAATGAAAGAATATTAAATTTTGTGAAAGATTTTGGAAGCGTGTAAGTAACAGAGTGACTTTCTGATGTAAAACTAGAACCGTTTATTTTCTAAGATATTTTACTGAGGTTTTTTTGTAAAGTAGTTGGGTTTGGAGTATTCTGTTTTCAAAAGACTTCAACATGTATCCATACTAAATTCTGCTTTCTGTGATTATTTAAAGCATTTAGATAATACCAAGAGTTTCTTTGGGTTTTGTGTTTTTACTCAATGTGTAGGAATATCACTGGCATTCAGAATGTCAGGGTAACTTCACTTTGAAAGAATCAGTGGGCCAGGGATTGTAGTTTATGTTCTTAACTCCTTTTTCCCATAAAAAAAATCTTTGGCTATAAACCCCCCCAGATAATCATGCAGTCCCTTTATGTGTATGATGAATGTGGTCTCACATTCAGTAAGAAACAACTGCTTCAAATGCAGTAGTATGTATGAAGTCGTTTACAGTGAAGAGATTTAAAAGGTGATAGGACCACAAGATTTAGAAACCATTCTTTTGTCGTTTTCTTTTTCTTTCTTCTCTAGTGATTAGTGAGAGGCATGGAAAGCTTATTGAGGCAGCTGAAATTCTTAACACAGGAGAAATAACATAAATCATAGGAACAAATATTTAGCTGTTAAAAAAAAAAAAATAATCTTCAAGCAGTCCCATAATATTGACGAAGGGAGGGAGCTTAGTAGGAAATGTTCATGTCAATATTGATGCTAGCTGTCAGGTTACTTGAAAACTGCAAGAAAGTTGAGCTGCCACGTAGGCAATGTACGTTTAGGTATAAAGTGGAGAATTCCTCTTTTTACTTAGCTATTCCTAAGCAATAAAATTTTGGGGGGAGGCGACATTTTTCTCTGTTTAGAAGAAAGATATATTTAAGCTACCCCTTTCCTATTTTTTCTTCTCATTTACAATGCAGAATTTATAGCATCCCTGAAGGTAGCAGAGAATCTACCATCTTAATCGGAAAAAATGCACAGTAAAGTATATTTTCTCCTTTAGATGAACAGTCTATGATATATAAAGAGTTGTTGTTAGCGAGGAGGTCATTATAGTTAAGTATGATGTGATTGTTAGCAGAAAGCATTTTTATTAGATGTGAATGTAACAAGTAGGTAACTCTGTTGCGCATTGGAACGTTTCCATTACTGGTGGCTCTGAACCTAGTAAAGAAAGGCAGCCATTTTATGTGCGGTTTATTTGTATGTACTGAGGGCATTCTATGTGCAACTTATTCATTGTACTGACTGCCTTTTTCATGTATCCCCATAGCCCACCTCTTTATTAATGAAAATTATAGTCACATAAATGCCTAAATCATTGAAGAAACAAACCGTGCCATGAAAGTAATCAGATTTCCAGATGCTATAGTGATGGACACAATCTAAGAATAAAACAAATAACAGACGAAATTGTACTAACCACATTTAATGTAAAATAATTAATAAATTATCACATCTGTTTATATGAAATAAAATATTTGCGCAGCTTCGTGATCTCCCAGAATTTTTAGGGTGTCTGTTTAATTGGATAAAACTGTCTTCTGAATGTAGACCTGGTATGCTTTCTAAATGTGATTATTGTGCATCTTTATTCTTTAAAGTATTTAAAGTAAATTGAAATCCAGCATACATATCTACTACAGTGTTTTGTCTAGTGTGGTCCAAGCTATAGGGGTAGTCTTGTCAATATTACTATAAATTGAGCTTTTATAAGTTCTCAGCGTATATCCAACTTCCCTTTTTAGTGAAAACTACAAGCATGTCTGAAATGCCAAATGGCTTTGAGAAAATTACCTCTTCCTTAGCTCCAGCTGCATTTTTCTGTCTTTCTGCATATGTAGCACACAAGCTGATTCTACACAACAGGATGAAGTGAAACCATTTAAGCCAACTCCATGTTATACATAGAGTACTTGACAGAGTGCCATCGTGTCTTTGACACTGATGTCCTCTCTTCTACTATGACATTATTTATGTATTTTTTCCTAGTATACTAATTATTATTTGTTGAACATCACAAGACCAAATGTATACACTAATTTTGTGTATTTTATCAGTTGTGCTAAGTACATATTCAAAGAGAATATGATAATATCCCAAAAAAGGAAGACTGAGGCCTTGGAAAAAACTTATTACAGCTGAGTATAGTAAGTTTCATGGTTTAACCTGGCAGCTGGCAGCTAAGTGCTTTTGACTTAGGTGTCTATGAGGTTGTTTCAGAAATGAGTCCCATTGTCTCACTTATTTCTTTCTGGGGTGCCATGTTGCTGTATTACTTGCTTTTCAAGGCCCAGAATAGAGTTCTTGGCAGTGGCATAGGGTACAGGATATGTGTCCAGCCATCCGGTGTTTTCTTCCACCATTGTAAACACATGGCACTTGCCTTGATAGGTTTGTGGAAGTGTGATATAATCAATCTGCCAGACCTCCCCATATTTGTATTTTAACCATTGTCCTCCATACCAAAGAGGCTTTGCATGCTTGGCTTGCTTAATTGCAGCACATATTTCACATTCATGCGTAAGCTGTGCAACATTGTTTGTGGTCAAATCCATCCCTTGATCATAAGCCCATTTGTATGTTGCGTCTCTTCCTTCATAGCCTGAGGTGTCATGGGCCCACAGAGCTACAAATAATTCACCCTTATGCTGCCTGTCCAGATCTACTTGAGCTACTTCAATCTTAAACATCCTGATCCACCTGCTGGTTGTTTTGATGTTCCTCAGTGGCCCGACTCTTGGGTACATGGACGTTCATGTGACGCACTTTTGGAACCCGTTTCTCTACCTGGGCAGCAGTATCTTGCCACAATGCGACGGCCTAGATGGGTTTGCCTCTGTGCTGCCAGTTTCTCTGCTTCCATTGCTGTAACAACCCCAACAGACCATTTGCCACCATCCGTGATTTGGTGTAGAGATAGATCACAGGCCATTTTTCTTGTTCAGCAGTATCTAAAGCGAGCTGGCTGGCTTTCACCTCTGCAAACTGACTTGATTCACCTTGTCCTTCAGCGGCTTCTGTGACTCGTCATGCAGGATTTCATACAGTAGCTTTCTACCTTTGATGTTTTCCTGTAACACAACAGGACCCATCAGTAAACAGGACATATCACTTCTCATTTACTGGTAGTTTATTATGTGGCAGGGCTTCTTCAGCATTCGTCAGCACCTGCTCTGCTGACATTTCAATATCTTTGCCTTCTGGCCAGTCCATGATCACTTGTAAGATTCCTGGGTAACTGGAGTTTCATATTCAAGCCCATTGTGTGATCAGTGAGACCAACTCACTCCACGTAGCATCAGTTGCATGATGTGTGGAGGCAGACCTTGCCTTTGAACGTCCAGCCCAGCAATGGCAGTCAGGTTGCTAATAGGAGCTGTGCTTCAGTACTAACCACTTCCAAAGAAGCTCAAACTCCTTCATATGCTGCCAATATCTCTTTTTCAGCTGGAGTATAGAGAGCCTTGGATCATTGATATCCCTGACTCCAAAATCTGAAGGGTCAACCTTGAGTGTCCCCTGGTGCTTTCCGCCAGATACTCCAGGTAGGGCCATTCTCCGTGGCTGTGGTATAGAACACATTTTTTACAACTTGCTCTGCCCAGACTGGCCCAAGGGCTACTGCACGACTATATTTCTTGTTTAATTTTTTCAAAGGCTTGTCGTTGCTCAGGGCCCCATTAAAAATTATTCTTCTTCCAGGTCACTTGATAGAGAGGGCTTACAATCCGACTGTAATTTGGGATGTGCATCCTCCAGAAACCCACAACACCTAAAGAAGGCTGGTGTTTCCTTGCTGATAGTCAGTGGAGACACAGCTGCTATTTTGGTGATCACATCCATTGGGATCTGACAACACTGGTCTTGCCATTTTATTCCTAAAAACTGGACCTCCTGTGCAGGTCCCTTGACCTTACTTTGTTTTATGGCAAAACTGGCTTTCAGTAGGATTTGGAAAATTTTCTTCCCTTATCCAAAAAATTCTGCTGCTGTATTGCCCTATATGACAGTGTCATCAATGTATTTCAGGTGTTCTGGAGCTTCACCCTGTTGATGACAAATTTTCATTTCTGTTATTCTTGGTTTATATTCATGTTTCTGAAGCAACAGAAACTTTAATTTTCACAAGAGGAACCGCATAATGTAATTCTTTTTCAGTAGATGTTACTGTATGATTTCAGGAAGAAAAATGCAAGTCATTGAAGATTAGACTCTTCTCAACTGTGTTGTTAAGAATCATTGGAATACTAACCTGCAGCTCATTCAGCCAGCTGCTAGATTTGTAAAGATATTTTTTGTCACTTGCAGACTGTAGCAGAATATTAAAAGTCAGCTAAGTTGTCAAGAAAATTTGCATCATTGCAGACTAAATATTTTAAGAGGAAATAGATGTGCAAACAAGCAAGAAGAAAATCTTCTTAGAACTAACTTACTGGATGAAAAATGTTAAGTTTTATCATACAAAATGTTTGATCAGTTTTAGACAGCAAGTATACTTCTGAGTGTTGTGCTTCATTTGACTGCAGTAGTTAATGAACTATCTCAGTAAGAAGAGTCACCTCATCTGAATTATGAACAAAACATTCTGCTTACATAAGCTTGCTTCTTAATAAACAATACCAAAACCTTTCTGCTGCTACAGAATAAAAGAATATTTTTCTATGACCTGAGTTTTCTTTTCCTGTTTATGAATGCCCATGGACAATTTGTTTTAATTTTCCTTACTTAAAGTTCTAATTTCTTGATCTTATCAATTGACTGCTATGTCAATCTTGTGTCAGTTTTGAATTACATTACAGCAGCTGCTACTGGAAAAATATTCAGATCAAAATAACCTTCAAATCTAAGTCTTTGCGTTGCTCATGAACTTCTTATGCTGAGTATTTTACATGAGCATTTGGTAGTTCTGCTTTCTTGCTCAAATTCTGCTATGGAATTTTCATATATTTAGACTAGGTGTTAATTATCTTGGTGAAGTCCTATGATGATATTTTATTGATCTGGTTAATTTAGGCAACTTACTCAATTTTAATAAGTAGCTGGAAAAACATTACACAAATTTGTAACCCAAGCAAAACACAGATGAGGAGAAAGCATCCAATGAAAATTTGAGATTTTAGCACTGTTTAGGAATAGAAATGTATGTAAGTCACTTAGAGGATGAAAACACTGTCTTAAGCAGGACAAAAGGTTTACGGTGATCAGATACAATACCCTAAGGACTACCTATCTGATGTAGAACGCTTAGCTTACAGAAAGAATAGTCACTAAAACATAATAACAACCTCGAATACCAGTAAAACCCAGTTGTAACTAAATTTTAGATCATAAAAAAAGTTATTACCGTATGAAACCCTGACACTAATCTTATTTAGGCCTGTTTTGTTGCTTCACATTCACAAATTTCCAGGTAGTCGGATAGAAGTTTAACTATGTATGTAGAAAAAAATTATTATATAATCTAAGATTCTGTCTGTTTTCAGCTGCCATACTTAAAAGGATTTCCCCAAAAGCTTCTAAACAAAGTATTAAGAAGCATAATTAAGTTTATTCAGGAAAACTTCAGAGTAGAATATATTACTTCAGAGCTCTTCCTTTGTCTCACAAGTCTTTGCAAAGAGACACTTTTCATCCTGAACAAGTGTCAGTTATGTTAATTAAGAAGAACTTGTGAAGCAAAAAAAAACCTACACTGCAATATTAGGTTAAAACTGATTCAGCAAGTACTTCAGATACTTTATTCAAAGAACAGGATGAGATCTGTTCTTAAAGTTTTAAGTGAAAAAAAAAATTGCACTTACAGCACATTTATTCAGGTAAATTATGGCTAGTGGTCTACAGACGTATTCTTGTGGAAAAAAAAAAATCATAGCTTTCCAAAAGCACAGATAGGATTTAGCAGTAGACTCTGATATTTTCATTATTTTTCACAAGTAAAATGTCTAACCACTTTATATTCCTTGAAATCTCCTGTTAGACAACGAGAACTAATGATAGGAGGAAATATGCGGGGGGGAGCATGTCTAGGAATACCAGCTTGAAATCACCATGGAATTCAGACTGGGTCTTCTAAAGGGAGAAGGCTTTAAAGGAAGGGGTAAGAGGAGTCTGATATTCAACTAGCCTGCCAGAGCCCTTCCAAGGACTTTCACTGAAACAGTTTCGCAAAGTTGAAACAATAGGTAATTTATTCAAGCGACAGTTATCACAGATTCGGAATTGCCATTGATAAATTCACTGTC
>Ga0065711_1005898_pt1 | contig 18879 bp, 17 predicted proteins | sample Hoacrofraction12_FD_59098 | JGI IMG/M metagenome (GOLD analysis project Ga0065711, IMG submission 59098) | Hoatzin crop microbial communities from Cojedes, Venezuela - Epithelial fraction 12 v2 (version 2) | ecosystem: Host-associated > Birds > Digestive system > Esophagus > Crop | place... | reverse complement strand
GTGGTTAATGACAGCTGAGCCTTGGTGTCTGCTGTTGGTAGAAGTCATTCTCACCGTTTGCCTTTGAACAGAGGGTTGGGGCATGGGGACGCTGTAGCACCTCACTCGGTGCCCGAGATCCCCGGTGTAAGTCCTTGGGGAGGTGGGCACCTCCCAAAGCCTCGGCTGCGGATGACAAGCCAGGATGCAGCCCGTGAGGTGACTGTTGGACTCCCTGCGCGTTTGCGTTTGCTGATCTGCTGCCTAAAGCATTATCTTGCTTGCTCAGACAAGTCATTCACCACATCAGGAGTGTGTGGGAAAAGAACCCAGTCAGTATAACCAGAGGAAAATGAATGATTGTGTGGTTGGCCATTTGGAGCTGAACTAGCTTGGGATTTTTATTTTTTTCTTTTAGCAACACCCTGAAAAAAATGCGGTGTGAATGGGTGTGAAATATGAAGAGAGTTTGCTTCCTTCTCACATAGGCATGCGTCCAAAAAAAGGCAAAAGTAAATATACAGCTACTTCTAAGTGCTGTGGTAGGGCTTCAGAGGATCCAAAGGCTCAGCGTGTTCGACTGGTGGGACATGGGATCTTCTCCACTGGAATCAGGTTTGAACGCAAGGGGAGTCTCTGACACGGAAGAGAGGAGAAGCCGAGGTGGTCACCTGGGCTGTCTCAGTTGTGCTGCTCAGTCACCCAGAGTCTGCTCCTCCTCTTGACTTTTCGTTTGTGTTTGAAGAGAGGACCCCAGACGTAATGTAAGTATGGGGGGGCAAGCCGTGTCCTGTGGTGGAGGCGGCAATGCAAGGCTGCAGGGGGTCAGATCTGAAGAGGGGCTGGTGGTTGTTACTGGGGCAGGGAAAGATGAGAAAATGTGTCCAGGCTAAGGCAATTCTGAACTCCTGCCTATTAAGAAAGCAGAGATATTTTGCTCCTGCGAGACGTAAACTGGATTTCACAGCTACTGTTTGCTGTTGCTATTTAACAGAACAGGATAATGTCTTCTGCTGCAATAGAAATGCTGGTGTAAATAAGTTATTTGCTAATTGGTAGATGTTTCTCTAATGACAGAGATCTTTAATGGCAAGTTTTTTGTGTCGTATCAAACCCTGTATACTAGAGGTGGCTTTTTTCGCTCTAATGGGTGTTAATGCAGTTGTGTGGATTAATCACGTTATAACGCAGCCGAGCAGCTCTTGTCCGTGCTTGACTCAGGGAGCAGTGGCCTTTTGGCATGATACACGCATGAGAAAAATCGCATCCAAGTTTTTACAAAGTACATTTTGGAAATAAAGGCTGAAGTTTAATTGAAAAAACAAACAAAACACTTTTTCTTTTCCCCCCAGTAAATGAGGTCATGCAGCCTGACTGCCTGGCCCATCTGTTGCCGTTCATAAGTATGTTATTTTTTTAAAGGGCAATACTAAGTGGTATTATGTAGTTACCTACTTTCGTATGCTTCTTGGCTTGTCAAGCACTGTCATTATATCGACCGCTGTTCTTAAAACAGGATTTTGGTTAAAATAGTATATACCTGCCATCTGGTTGAAAAATGTAAGCTTCCTACACAACTGAGCGGAGTTGCACTGCGGTATTAGGAATAGCTCGTGTTCTCTTGAAAATAGCAGCTGATGGCAGATTGCAGAAATCATCCGGTTATCAGTTGTCATTAAGCTATTTGATATCTGACACACATGGAAAACATGCTATTTGTAAGTGTGCAATTATGCTATAGAACTGTTCCTCTTTTTTCTTTTTTTCCTTTTCTTTTTTTTTTTTTTCCTTCCCTTTACTCGTTTAAATGTGTTGGTTTGACTGGACTGGAAAGCAAAGTCCCCCTTGATATCCAGAGAAGAGATGTGCTGCAACCTGAAAGTGTGCCAGACTGCCTGTAACATTTCAGCCACCAAAAAGTGATCCGAGAGGGGTGCAGAAATAAATTTGGTGTTCCCGTGTTGTACAACTATAGGTGTCTAAAGAGAAACGTCAGCTACAGAGAGCTCAGGAAACAGAAATACGTGGAACCAACCGGTAGAAGATTGCACAACTAGAAATTGTAATGGAAAAGATGCATTTTACTTTAATATCTATTTGTATTTCTGCTGTGAGAAAAAGAACTCAAGTCTTAGGATCAACTAAAGCAGGAACACTAAAGGTGTAGTTTGCTAAACCTGGGCAAGGCACCAAAGGCTCTTGGAGCTATAGGCTAGTCACTAACATGAAAGCTGAATGCTAACCACGAAGCGAGGGTTTGTGCATGATGCAGGGCAGAGGACGCGGCTGGAGAAGGCAGTGAGGCGTGGTGATGCTATGACCTATTCCCTTGTAATACATTTTGAGGTTAATGATGATTACAGAAAACAAGGCAGAAACAGTCTGCTGAAACAGGATTAAGTATTACTTCTACGAGTGGAAACGTGAACAAAAAGAGCACTTAAAATAGGAAGGGGTGCTGTAAGGCTATTAATTTTACTGGGAGATGGTATAAGGAGGTATTGTTTTCATACAGGCTGGGGGTTAGACCACGATCAGTCTGCTTCAGTGACATTGAAATCTTGTGAGCACATCCTGCAAGGTTTTGATCAAAAATGCTATAAATAACAGCTGATTATTCTCACAAGACTTTGAGTATACTAAACCAGAAATGTTTTGAGAATTGTGAGGAGTTTGTTGTCCCCACTGGCAAGCCCCACAATCTCTTCTCCTGTATGAGGACTGACTGGAGAATGAAGATCTTTGCTGTTTTGACTTCAGCAGAATCTTGATCAAGTTTGAATCTGTTGGGTTTGAATCTGAATCTTCTTGGATTTTCAAATGACATCTGAGGTTCTGGTTGTGAAAAGTTTGCTCTAGTCATGTTGCTTTTAAGAGTTACTTCACCCACAACCACCCATCCACAATGAAAATATATTCAGCTTCATAATTACAAGTATTAGGGTGTTGCAGTCATCAGAGGTATGTTCTAACAGAAAATTGGGTAACAAAGGTGTAGGTCAGAGGTTGTGGTTTGTTTTTTGTTCGTTGGCTTTTTCTCACCGGAGGAGTATTTGGAAATTTTACTATGGAGACTAATCATATCTCCCTTGCTTCAGGCTTTGGGAGACCTTCTTAGGCCATCAAAGCAGCTTCGGCAATCTCAGCATTTTGGCAACATCGCCAACTACCTTGACCCTAAAAAGACTGGAGGCTGGTGCAGAGAGCACTCCCTGCAGAGGAGGGTTTGCAGGAGTGAGTGGTGCCCAGGAGCGACGCGTGCCAGCTCCGCGTGCTTCTGTGCTCGCTGTGCCAGTGTTCCCAGTGGAAGGCCGTGGTCTGCAGGTGCTGTGGAGAAGCCTTCTGCTGGCACACGGGGAAGGCTGGCGGAGGAGCGGGGGCAGAAGTCCTTGCAGAGTGACAAGTGCAGATGTTTGACACTTCGGGGCAGTTTGGCAGAAAATATCTCTTCCTTCCCACTTCCCAGACGGCGTACAGTTATTTGCAATTCCTAGCTGCTTATTCTCTAATTTCACAGCTAATCACTTCTCTGCCCTGGTACGCTCCTCCTCCCCTCCCAGCCACCAGCTCTCCCTGCTTGTTCACTTGCTCACCAGCCGACGGGAGCAGATTTGCTGCCTGGTTCGGTCCCCGTTGTCTCGACGTTGGCAGCCCATTTCAGCTTCCCCACCCTGGCGAAAGGTTAGTGAAAGCCCATTTATACGCCTCTCTTTCTTTGGTTTGTAACTTTTTAATGTGTTTATCTGCACTAACACAGGTCCAGCAGACGACTAATCAGGAAAAAAAATAATCAAATAATCTAAGTTTGTCTTGTGTGTGTGGGTTTGCAGAGAAAATTGGAAGGGAGAACAAGCACTCGTAGGTCAAAAGTAGCTGTGTGGGCAGTTTTATGGAAGGACAGAACACAGTATGGTGTTTTACTTCTCACATTTGAGAAAAAAAGGTGTTAAAAAGGCCAATGATAGTTGGAGAAAGCGTTTTTAAGTGTATCAAAACTTGTAAAGACGATCAGGACCGGTGCGTGATAATGAGGTATCAGTGTGAGAAGCAGGCAGCATGCTGGAAGACGAGGCTGTTTCTCAAAGGAGCTCAATGGTTTTGCAACCGCGTAACAAAGTTTGCCGTTCCCTGTGCTGGAGGCAGATGCCGATAGCACTGGATATGGCGGCGTGTTACTCCTAGCGTCTGTATAAGGAGGTTAGGAAATGACGCAAGAACGTGGTAGCAAAAAGCAGTTGTTTTTTCAGATCGGTTCTGAGAGTATTGCGTGTCCAAAGGAACTCATCGTGTCAGGTGTAAATGTGAGAACTTACCCTCGGCAGTCCTGAACTGCTAAACTTTTCCCAGTAGAAACTTGTGTTGGAAATGAGCTTTCTGGGACATCGTCCTGGTGCCGTTCTCAGGTTAATTGTTCCAGGTCGGTTTTTCTTCTGGAAGCTGAAGTCATTTTCTCACCTTCTCGAATTCCGACCTCTTTGCGTCACTGGGGAATCTGGTAACACCCATATTTAGGCCACCAAAGGCACTGTGTTATGCACTTTCTTTTTTTTTTTTTCCTTTTTTTAGAGGAAGCAGGATGCGGGGGAGAAAACTCTAAAAACTGGTTTTGTTTGCAGCAGCATATAACTTGTCTTTTCTTTGACTTGGGAAGTTCTGCTCATACCAAGAGAGAGCTAGAAAGTGAAAATTTTCTTACCATGGCCTTCATCCCTTGAGAAAACTTTAGGTGTGCCAGAAAATATGTACTCTGTCTGACCACACAGCCTTCAAAGCAGCAGCAGCCAGAACGGCTCTAGGGTCGCTGAGGAAACTGCGAGACGAAGGAGAGCTTCCCAGCACCCAGCGTATACCCCGAGCACCTTGCTGAAGGGCACCAGGTGGTAAACGAGTCTCTCATCTTCCAGCTGGGAGTTGCCCAGGGGCACCCTCCCAGCCCTCCATTTAGTGCTGGGGCTGCAGCGCTCTCTTGTTCCCGCTTTCTCCTGGAGAAACTGTGGCCTTTCCCTATCATCTCGCGTTGCTCGAGAGGAGAACATGGGTGCTGAAGTTCAGGATCAAGTTCAGCGGGCAATGTCCAATGTGACCTGTCTAATCTGAAGGCATTTTTGGTATAATTGAAGTTTTTGATAAGCGTCGTGTAGTAGTTGCTGATGCCAACAAGTATTCTGCATATATATTACTGAATATGTTACACAGAAAATTAGTGTTTTGGCTGAAGATGAAAAAAAGAAGAAAGAATAACTTTTAAGGTCTGTAAACTTGGCACAAAGTACTCTTGGTGGCAGCAGCGGTAGAGGCGACATGAGATCAGCCTTCAGTGAGGAGGCCTATCAGGGCAGCGTGTTCTGGAATGATGCCTTTCCACAACGTGAGAAAGCGGATCTTCAGGGCTGTGCACGTATAGTGAAGGGCACACGTATGCGTGTCACTAGCAGCCTTTCTGTTTTGCTTAGGATACCTCAGGAATCTATGTGCTGAAACCTAAAGTTAAAAGCTCTGAAGGCAACCGCTCTCATCTTAAGAAATGGGAGATTGATAATTCCTGGTACAGCCTTCAGTTTTGATGCTCTCCTGCCTCTGGGTTATGACGGACAAAGACTCCCTTGGGGTATGTGTATGGACCTCGCTGTCTCCGTGCCAGCACATATATGATGGTTTTCTGGCTATGTGATCGCAGAAGCCCTTTAGGGAAGGATGTGTTGCTGTTGCCATTTTGCAGCTGAGAGGAGGAGAGAAGGTATGACTGCATACCATGGTTTTCTCCAGGACTTCTGCTTCGTACTAGCTACACAGTAGGTGTATGAGGAAAAATACAGTGAGGGACATTTGAGTGTGGGCTGTTGTCCTAGGAAGGGTGTCCTATGGCAACACGCTTGTGACGTTATTGCATTGCCTCCAGTGTTCATGTATCTTCTCACCAACTGGGTATCTTCATAAGAAGATACGGGGAGAACTGGAAACTAACATGCTTTACCTGAAGTTGTGCCAGGAACCTTGTTAAACACTTTCTTTTTGCCGTAGGGGAGACTCGTTTCGTGACTGCGGTTATTGCGTGCAAAAATAGTGGTTGTGAAGTACTCGTCGTGCCCTGCTGAAGAGGATGGTTCTGGTGTGTGGGGTTCCCGTGGGCTTGGGAGGCAACGAGCCCCTGTCTTTGTGATCCTGTACCATTCTGTGTGAAAGTGAGGTATTTCTGCTCTAGATAATATAAAGAACTAACATAGAGCTTTTAAAGAGCAACGTCCTTTAGACTTCTTCATCATGAAAGTACAATTAAAATTCTTCACTGACTACAGGAAAGATGCAGGCATTCTCGCGTATGAACGGTGCATTACGTTACCTTCTCGGGTAACCAGGGGAAGCCCACGCCACGCTGTGCATGAGGACTGATTTGAGCTGCCCTTGGATCGAGGTCTGGTCTAGATTAAAGGCTCAGATGGGGTTAGGTGGGGTGCCGCAACTGCGTGCATGCTCTTTGCTCATGCCAAACGCAAGGTGATTTGACTTATTTTACATCTCGGGTAAAAGCCCTGGGGCTCACAGCACAGAGATAATGTTCAGCTGATGCTTGGAAGCTTCACTGTGAATTGGCTATTGAGAAAAAGCAGAAGTGTGGGTATATGTGTTGTTGGGTTGGTTTCATCGTGCTGACGGCTCCCAGGTGAAGCCCTGCTTAGTGGTGAAGTGCAGGTTAGTTCGTTTTCGACAGGAACAGGCTGAATTCAACCAGCCAACACAGATCTAAAGCAGACCTGCCAACTGCTTGAGGGTCGCCTGACATGTGATGCTTCTCAGCTCTGCTTTAAATGGGTGTTTGGCGTCACCGTTGCGTTATTCCCGTAGCCCAGCAGAGATGCCGAGCGTTCAGCAGGGCCGCAGGATGAGCCGGCTGGGATGGCTGGTGACCACGGAGCAGAGGCCCTTCAAGCAGCTCATCCCACTTTGGATCATCAGAGGGGACTGGTAGGAGGAGGGAGAGATGGCAGAGGTTTTCCCCTCCTCCACTAGCTCCTGCCATGCTCTTCCTACTTCACACAGGCCCTACCGGAGCCCACGTATTTCTGGGAAGAAACATATGGAAAACAGGACTGGGCTGTCTGGCATGTTGCCAGCGTAGCTGATGGGCAGAAGTGAAGGAAAGGGGAAGGACGGCTCCATCGCTTTCCTCTGGGGGCGGGAAGCCGGCCGCAGCAAGCTGGCTGCACTTCCCTTTCCTTGCCTCTTTATGTAAAGGAAGGGCAAAGGAGGAGCCTGAGGCTTGGCCAGCTGCGTGGACTCCTAGGGCAGGACCAAGCCCAGCGATGGTATTAGCTGTTGGCCTTCTACTCAGTTGGTGCAAGAGAGGCAAAAGGATGTATGTATGAGTTCCTCCCTCTTCTCCGGAATATCTCCTTTCTTTCCAGGCTAGAGCAGAGAGTATCAGTTTGGGAATAATTTTTTTTTTTAAGAAAGAACTTTACCATAACATCTTCATGCCAGTTTTTTGTTCAAGAACAGTGTGGAGACCTTGGGTGTTTTGTGTCTCATGTGAAATAAGATACCTTACATTCTCCTGTCTGTGCCTGCATGTGACATGCCTGTTTCATGCAACATGTACACATGCAAGTAACATTGTTAGTGACCTAACTTCCTCGAACAGGTTTTAATCTTGATCAACTTTGTTGAATTGGATTTTGAGTAGAATGCTAATAAACTAGTTAAAATGCACAAGCTTTGCTTCTTGAAAGTATTCCCAGTTCATGAAATAGATCAGAATTCATAGTCTGCTGCAAGAGAATCTCTGTTAATCTTCTTAAAGGCAGCAGATAAGATTTCAGACTCAGATTAAATATTTGTACTCCACATTAGACCTCCTTGTTTCTGTCTGACAATCAATAAATCTTCTTCGGGCTCGCAGTTCCTGCAGTCTGCTTTTACCTCTTTCATGTTGCGCGTGAAGGACCTTTTATAGGTTGTTAATGCACATTTATTTGGAAGTTGAAAATGACATCAGAGATTTGACCTTCCCTTATGTTTGTTTGTCTTTGTTTTGTTCCTTTTAGCTGAGAGCAGGGAGAGATGGGCACTTCCAGCTCACTTGAGTTTCGGAGGAGCGGCGAGGGCAGTGTGTTGACCGTGTCCCACTGAGCTGTTTAGCTGTCGTGAGTGTCTCGTGATGCAGTCTCATGCTGGGGGTGCTGTGCGCTCCCCCCACCCAGCCGCCCGGCGTCTCTGCGCGCTCTCAGCGTGAATTTCCCACTGCGTAGATGTGGGAGGCGGGCTGACAGCTTGCTCGCAGTCAGAACACAGGATGCTAGATGGGAAGAGGGTGTAAAAAACATCTGCTCTAAGCTGGTACTGAAGATGTTTGCATAATTTATTAGTATTTTCAGAAAACAAGCGTAATTAAGGAAATAAATATTTGTCATACGTACAACATATCGTGTTGTTTGGTATCGAATGATGTCATCGTTCAGTGGTGCTTCGCCTGTTACCTCTGTGTGCAGCAGAGGGCACTGCGTGGTGCTTAGCTTTTAAAGTGCAGCAAAATTCTGCGTTTTTTTCTTCATTACCCACAGAGGTGCCTTAATAATACTTCTCGTGTGTCTCAGTTACCGCCTAGCACTTTTTTTTGTGTGCCTGTGTCAGATTCTTTCCATTGTGTCTTCATAAAAATGGATGGCCATCCAAGAGCAGTCTGTCAGCAGTTTTTTGAAAACGTGTTTTGAAAAAAAATTAAATGTTATACTTATTTTCTTAGTTCATCTGCAGTCATCACTGTTACTGTGACTCCTCATAAGTTTCCCGGCACAATCGTGATGAAACTGGGAAAGACCTAGACAGATCCCTCATCCTGCAGCAATGATGTAGGCGAACTCCTAGAAAAACAAGGTTAGAGTTTGAAGAATTTTCCAACCTAGAGCAACCACTGCAAGATTGGAGACTGAAGTGTTTTATTGATTTCTACAGGCAGGATGTTTTGCACAATGCCATAACCACTTTTGAACAGAAAAATAATCTAATTTTTCTGGAAGCTGTCTGATATAAAAAATGTGTGGGATGGTTCATTACAGGTTTCATAACCCTACACTAAAAATTAGTTTATATCACTACCATCTCTTGGGTACATTCAAAAATAAATTAAAAGAAGGCAAGAGTTCTTTGTATTTAAATACAACGCATCGGGGATTGGAAACATTCTTCACGGTAAGAGACAAGGAGATGAACTTTTTCTTCTCTGAAGAGAGAGCATATTGTGGTCAGCTTTTGTCATGCATGTTTGTGCATGCAACCTTTGTTGTAAATTCCAGTATTCAATAATGCCGCTGCTGGATTCTTTCTATACTGAGAGCGATGCTATCCTCAAAAAATAAAACTGTTCAGAGGGCCCAGTAGCCACTGTCCCATCAAGCTGGGCAAGGGCAGTAATGTTGTACAAATCTGTGCGAGTATATGAAGGCGACATAATCATGAGGTGAACTCACATGATGCTTCAGCTCGTAGCCGTGATGCATCATGTCATGCAGGCTCAGCCTGTCGTGGCCAAAATCATTCTGAGGGGAAATAAAGGTGAAGGGAGCTGGGCTCAAAGTGAAGAGGAGGTGATTGTTCATGCCAGAGGGAGTGACCTGCAGGACTTGTGGCTGGACGATGCTGTGGGTGCAAGAAGTTTACGTAGGCTGATGGGGAGACTGGGCAAGCCTTTGGCAGAGAGGTCTCGCGGGGACTGGTCGATAGAGGAATCACGGCAGGCACAGCAAATCCCTTGAGCTGAAAATGGGGGGAGATGGAGACAGTATTAGGGGGAGGTATGAATGCCACCTTATTCTTCCCTGGCTGTGCACTGCTGGCCTCTTTAGCAGGCTGAGTATTGGGCTAGATGTGTATTGGGGGTTGCTGGGCCTTTCTTCTATTTCAATGGTCTTATAATTCAAATTTTAAAAAATGAAGCTGTTGAAAGCAGTTCTTGTGCAAATGCATCATAAATGTAAAGCAGTTTCAGGTATCTGACAAACTGCATTCATTGCTTGGCTATCAGAATATAAATCATAGTTATAAACCCACACCCGTGGAAGATTTCTGCTGTATTTATTCAGTTGGCTTTCAAGCCTCACTTAATAATGTGTTCCTTTAAATGTTTTCAAAGGCTACCTTCTCTTTTTTTTTTTTTGTTGAATAGTTTACTAAAGTGACATGAACTGAATAATTGCAATATTAATATTTCCTCCCCCTGACCTCCCATGTTCTGTCGGTTCCACTGATAGATCTCCAGTTAGCAGGATGTTAGAACTTGCTTCCTTTAGTGTCCTATCCTGAGAGTCGAGGTATTGAGCAGGTTACAAATGCTATCTGCTATTCAAATGACCAAAACATAGAATTCTGGACTAAATTAATGTGCGTTCATTGCAGGACTGCAGTGGCCACAGCAGTAAGTCCAGTCTTGCCTTCCAGCAGAAAGGCAGCCAGTGCAGGCAGGGAGTTACGGCTGCACGTCCCGCAGTGGCTGCGTCTCCACCCAGCAGAGTATCGCCCGCATCAAAGGCACGGCGCGACGCCGGTGAAGGGAGCCTTTCCTGTAGTCGCAGAGCCATCTTCCTAGCCCTGCGCCGACGGGTTTTGCTGAGCAGGTGGAGCCCACCTCATGGTGGCTTTGGCTCACGCGGGGCTTTGCGCAGGGAGATGAGGCTCACCAGCCTGCCCGTGGGACGTTCCCCGGCCCGAGCGGGGCTCACCTTCCGGCATCTGCCAGGGAGTGCCGGGTGTGGAAATGCCAGGGGGGTACCCAGCTGCTGCGGATGCCCGGAGCGTGCAGGCGCTGGCTTCTGGCGAGGGGATGCGTGCCGTGTTTTTGCCAGCCTCTGGAGGAACAGCTTTTCCCTTGGCTGGGTTTTGCTGCGGCCGGCCGGCCTGCCCGGGCTTGGGCGAGCGCTCAGAGGTGCGCGCGCTGGGGTTTGATCTACATTGCTTTAATCATCACAAACAAGCCAGTCCTGCCCACATGCAAATACTCAGTAAGTGTCGAACTGTGTCATCCTTTTGCGTTTCGTTGAAGAGTTTCACATTTTTCTTAGTTTGGCAACTGTTGCGTCTTACGAGAATCAGGAACAACTCCTTGCTTGGAGTTGGCCTTTTTGCTTATTTGCGTAGATGGCTTCAGATAAGCATCAGTATTTGAAATCCTTCTGCTTTCCCCTTCTTTCTAGCTCGGGGCAGAAAGTGCCGGTGGTGGGACTGGTGGGACGGTCTAGAGGCACGCAGACATGCCCGCTGGGAACGGGGCTGAGGTGGGGCAGAGCGAGTTCTCAGATGTAAGCTGATCGCAGCATGAGCCTGGGGCTGGTGGGGCTTCCTCTTACAGGCTTTGGTGCGGTAATGAGCCCTGTGAGCAGTCTCCATTCTTCTTCCTGCCTTAAATCACTGCTACCTTAAAAGCATGATCCTTTTTTCCTGTGCCATTCTTCCCCACGTCAAACAAAACTGTTTTATCATAAAGTTGAGCAAAAAAATAAAATACCTTTAATTATTTTTTCAGGGGATGTAGTACAGATAGTTTAGCATTAAAGATAAATGAAAGATTGGGATCGTTTGTGTGTCTCAGATGCTGCCCTGTCCTTCTGTCTGTGCCTGTCCATTTGGGGAAAGCTGACTGACAGCCCGCAGATATCATGTGCGTGGGGAACATCTTTTTGATCTCTTGTTAGGACGCAGGGCTGGCACTAGGAGATGCGAGTGCTGTTCCTAGCTCTGCTCCCTGCGTGGTGCTGGGCGAGCTCCCTGGGACGCGCTGGTGAGCCAGCAGCGCACCGTGGTGTTCCCTTTTAGGACTCGCAGTTGGAGCCTGCTGGGAACTGATTTTGTCCTCGTTTTTTTTCTGGGATGCTGAAGCGCAGTGTGAACCATGTGGCCATTTGGACTTCTGTGAAAAATAAACTTGAGAACATCATCCTTTTCACCACGAAAGATGAGGCAAGTGAAATTACTGGTCAGCTTTTAAAAACGCAGAGCACTGGACTGCGTGCCTCTGTCTGACTAGCTGTCGTATCTCCCAGAGTGCTGGGAGGCTATCCCAGTTACTTGTGTGCCATGCCTCAGAAGTGCTGTAAGTAATACATTTGCTAATTAGTAGACCACACTGTCCAGTGGGATTAATAAACCCCACTGACATGACAACCACAGGACTTGGAATTTTTTTTTCTTTTTTTGTTTTCATTGGAAAATGTGGATGTGAATAGGAAAATGATGGCTAGTGATTTCACATATTTAGAAAGAAGGGGTTTTTTTCCTGGTCTGGATTGAAGTTTTCACTGTATTTGCATTAATGTATGAAATTTGGTGTTCTTTCTTCGTAGCAGAATGAATAATGATGCCACAAACAGAAAAAAAAGTTGTTTCTTCTGTAGACTTTATGTTCCTGTACAGGTATCAGTATTGTGCATGTTTATACCTATTAACTTTTATTGAAATAAGAGTTTCTTCTAGTTAGACTTCATGCTCCCACAGAATTTCTTTTTCCTTTTTTTATTTTCTTAGAGAAACAGTGCAAGCAAATTCAGTTAGAAAACTAAGAGCAATGTTGCGGAGATGAAAAGTACATTTTGACTTTGCTTTTTCTTCACTACATGTATAAACGGAAAAGGTAGGATTGTATTGGCGCACTTAGACCGTCTCAGACTATTCCATGCCGGCGGGAGGGAGTCAAACGCGGCAGCGAAGCAGATGGTGTTCCCGAGTCTGTCTGTGTAACGCTTCCTACACCGCGGAGTGGGTGGAGAGGTGGGGGCAGACTTCTCTGCGCTGGCCCAGAGGCTCGGATGCCGCACCAGGCGCAGTGCCGGGCTGTGTTGCACCAGATGTGGATGGGTCAGGTGTGAGCGTTCCTGCTCGGAGCCCCGCTTCCCCACACCGTACCTGTCGCCTTCTTTCAGGTTCCAGTCTCCGGGTCGCAGCTGTGGGATCGGCCGTGCCCACGGTCCCGCTGAAGTCCTCGGGGCTGCAGGGGTGCTTGTTGCAGGAAGAGTTATTTGAGCTCAGTAGTTTGTTCAGAGAGGCTCCCCTGTCCGTCCCCGTGGTCATGTACCTACGAACGAGAAGAGGATCTGATCCGTAACCGGCTGATCCGTGCAGCCGTCCAGCGAGGAGCTTCTCACACAGCGGTCTGTGAGGGCGCAGACAAGCACGTCCTGCGCCATGTTTACATCCTGGTCATTCAAAGAATCTACCAAATCTTCACAAACTGAAGAAGAGGAAGTTCTGTCTGAAGATGAGGAAGAACTTCTTCCCTCTGAGGGTGACGGAGCCCTGGCCCAGGCTGCCCAGGGAGGTTGTGGAGTCTCCTTCTCTGGAGATATTCAAGACCTGCCTGGACGAGGTCCTCTACAACCTACTGTAGGTGACCCTGCTTCGGCAGGAGGGTTGGACTAGATGACCCACAGAGGTCCCTTCCAACCCCGAACATTCTGTGATTCTGTGATTCTGTGAAAAAAATGCCTTGCCCTACTTTCAGGACTCTGGCCAGTACGTAAAATTACACCGACTACTTTTAATACTTTACTTACTTTAGTTGCAGTACAAGAAGACTTTTGCTAGTGGGAAAATAGCGTAAAAGCTCTTTGTCCAGAAAACCTGGGCGAGGAGGTGGTTACCAATAGCCTTCAGAGCTGCAAGGCTGGTTGTTAACCGTAGCAGTAGCGTTACTGTAACTGCAGACGGAAAATACTTTCTGGTGATTTTCAGGGGGTTAGATGGTCACACAGTGACCTTTCTTTCCTGATTTTCAGCAGCTAATTTGTCAGCTAAAACATTTTAATTCTTTTCCCAACACTGTATTTATACATAATTGGATTTTATATGCTTCCAAAGGCTGCCTTCTTTTTCTACGCCCAGAAGATAATGAGAACAATTAAAGAGATGATAATGAGAAGAATCCTGAAGAGGGGGTGAGATGGTCTAAGAAGAACCTGTATTTTCAAGGACAGTTCATACAACAGGGCTCGCTGACACAGAGACAGTGCTGCTTGCCACCCAACCGTGTGACAGTGGTTTCGCCGCGCATCGTGCAGGGTTAGCACGGGGCTTGCGTCAACAGGGGTGGTGAACGGGCAGAGACAGCGTAAAGGGCATGGCCAGGAACGACAGGCTCACTTCCCTGCCCGGGAGCACCTGAGCTACTTCTGCCCTGTCTCCGAGCCTCGAGCAGGGCAGCTCTAACTCTGTGATCCCTTTTTAACCCCTTCCGGAGCTGTGGTGTTAGAAATACAAGTCACTGAACTCCCTGGCCCCCGGAGGGGTCGACTGTGACTTTGGTCGTTGTCGGAGAGCACACGGTAATTTGAGGGTATATACTTCATCCCTTGATGTTGTGTGTAGGCAGCGGTATGTACTGTGTATACAATACATGCATAATATATAATATAGCTGCTGCTAACATAAGGAAAGTTTCTTTCTTGCAAATATGTGAGTAAACAAACAAGTTCAGCCCACATAAGTCATCAGACCGACAGTGATAACTCACTGGCCATCTGCTTCTCTCTGTGGCATTGTTTTCCTTGCCTGCTTTTCGGATACAGAAATGTACCACAGAGAGCTTCAGCTCACCATCTTCAGACAACTCAGTTGTCGCAGTCATCCTTGGGAATGACGGGTGATTATGTTTGGTTTCTGACGAGAAAATCATGATATCCAAGAAAAAGTTGACTTCCAAAAAAGTTGGGCAAACCATGAACTCATATGTGAATTCTGAACATGATTTATCCAGTTTGTCAGAATGACTGTTTTGTTACTGGAGTTATTTATTTTTAAACTAAAGCCAGTAATTACCCTTTTTGGTAAATGTGAAACCCTAGCTTGTGCAGGAATAGGTTCAAACATGGGTAAACACAATTAAGTTTCTTTAGGAGCATTCAGTACCTGACAGCTTGCCTCCATCACCTGGGAGATGTTCCTGCTTGTAGTACCCATAGTAATTTGTATTCGTGTTGCTGCATACATCTCTGTAACTGCTTGTAAAGCTATGCATCCTGTTTTGGAATGCACTTATGCAGTTCTTGCCATGGTGCAGTTCTTTCCATGAAAGGTGTGGTGTCACCTTTTTCTTTCTTTGAGAGGGCAAAGATAGTCTGAACGTTTTCTGAATTTAGTCTTGTTGTTTACCACTGAATTTTCTCACAGTTGGTAAGCTCAGGTCTCTTTTCTTAAATGTTAGTTTATGAGTTAGAAGGTTTGAAATTCTTACCTAATTGTTCCAGGGGTGATTGAATATTCTTATTAAAAAATGGATATGGTGAAATTTGTGTTTCTGACCATGGCTTCTCTTGGTCTCTTTGTTCTGAAATCACCAAGCTTTGCACTGATTTTCAAGGCACAGCAGTCGGGGAGAATGCAGTTTTCTGAAGTGGTACAGATAAATAGGAATCTGTTCAGACACCCTCCGAATCAAGATCTTGCCGCTTTTGAAGTGGCTTGCTCAACATCTCAATTTGCTAAAAGAGGAATCTGTGTTATTGTAGTCGTGTGCTCAGAGGTCAGTGTTGTTGTTTGGATTGTTGTTTTTTTCTTTAAATAGGGAAAAAGTAAAATGTGTAGGAAACTTCTCTAACTGATTACACTGAAACAAGAAGTAGAACTAAATACTCAAGTGAGTTCTTGATAGCAAATACTTATGAAAGAAATTCATACTTTTATAACGTTAATGGTATATGTCTCGTTAAAATTGACAAAAAGTCTTACTCATCAGAAATAAGTGATTTAAAAAAATATATTAATATTGAATCATCAACGTTCTTTTGCCACTAAAGGGTGGCTGGTTACTTTAGTTGAGGACAGAGCGTACTTGTAGTTTTGTTTCATACTGAATTACTATTTTTTTTTTTTCTCTTGGACAAACCAGGCCAACTGACTGTGGTTGATATTGCGAGCAGTGTGAGTCAAGGCAAGCCTGAGCTGTGTCTGTGAATCATTGCTTCTGGCTCCTAGGAAATTCTGTGGACCTTATCTCCTCTAACAATAAACTACCTACCTACCAGGGTTGCTCTAGGGACACTTTTCTAGCTGCATGCTTTGCTGAAGTCTCGCTGCAGGTTACAGCCACCTGGAGTTTGTTCTTGCTTGTTTTATGGGGGTAAGCAGCCCAACAGGCAGGCAGAGATCGCTATGGATCTTGCGTTGGTTCCTGCCACGAAGAGTGAGGATCGCATACGAGGAGCATCCTTGTCTGCCAGGGCTATGCCCAGCAGTGTCTGTTCTCCAGCGTGCTTAGAGGCTTTGTACCGCTTCACTGGCCTCAAGTCAGGGGCTGGGGCAGGGCCTCCGTTTCAGGAGACCCCCGTCTTCTTGCAAGACGTGGAGAGCCAATACTGCCCATGCGACAGAGTTATCCAGACGTGTTCTTCTGTGTGCTAGTTTGGCGTGTTATAAAAGATGTCTGTGATCTGTAATCATAGTTTCTGTGCTTGTTTAGTCATCGAGGAACAATAATTCTCCTGCTTACCCTCCTTTGCCTTTCATCCTCCTCCATGCCGCCTTGCCAAAAGCATGTGATGTTCCTGAGTTTGCTATAACCTTTAGTCCTTTTCTGTAACTGGAACATTTCTGTGAACAGGCTTTCCCTCCTGTGAACGTACCCAAATGATATACTGAAGTCTAGAAGCAGAGGACAGCAGCTTGTCAAACACGCATGTAGTCACAGCAATGGCAGTTTCTGTGGGCTGGGCTACACTAATTTGCAAATAACCCAGCATTAAACAGCTTGAATAACTTCAAACTGCAGCAGCCTGGTTCTTCAGGATCACCAGCGATTTCAGCATGCGTTTACTGCTGGCTGGAGTGCTTGCTTCCATTAACTGCTTCATCTAATTAAAGGGGTTTTTAACTCTTGGTAGCTTTCAGGAGACTGAAGTCCAAAGGCTCCTCACACTGAGGACATCACTGTGGCAGCCGGTTACGTTCCTCCCCACTACACGATCTGTCAATGTGGACAGGGATGTTTCTGTGGATGTCTGGTGGAGCGTCTAGCCAGAAGCTAGTACGGACTGGGATCATGAGACCTGTTAAGACAAGCAAACCGAACACAAGTTCTTCAAAATGAATGTAAAACTAATTTTTCGTTGAGTTTAAGATACCCAAATGAGGAAGGAGAGGCATTGAGTGTTCAGGGTGCGGCAGGGGCCAGAAATAAAACTCCTACCGCTCTGTTTACCTCCAGGGGAATGCAAGTGGGCAGGAAAACTTGCCCACCTACCAACAGTTTTGAACCCCAAAGCTCATCACTTCCAACTGGGGCCTATGTCAGCAGCCGGGCACCGTTGTGTTTGCTTGCTCCCCTACCCTGCAAGCAACTCTCATAGTTTAGGCTGACAGTACTTCTTGGCAAAGCTGGTATGCTAAACTGATTTTTCTTCTTTTTTACCTACCTTGAAAATCCCATCTTCCTGCATAATTACCTGTATTTGTTGAGAGAAACTGCAGTGGAGAAAAGGCTTGTTAGTGTATAGGATAAGAGGGGATAAAACAGGTCTCAATCCTTGTTCCTTTTGTGTGCACTGGAAGGCTCTTGGCAGAAAGATAGCTGGATTTCCAGTGCAGCAGGGAGCCACACTGGCTTCTATTGAAATAATTGGGCAGATGCTACAGAGGATTATGCAATAAAACCTATATGTTACTTTTAAGTGCCTGGTTTGTTGATAATTGCTGTAGGACCATTTATTAGGTAAATAATTAGCCCTTCCAGATAAGAAGTAGGGTACAGTATACATTGGAGAGATTTATGAGAGCTAAAAGGTAACGCATGCATATACTGGCAGCTGTTTACAGCACTAATTTGTGTGTTTCGTTTAATTCCTGAATTTTATTTCAAAAGCTTCAGACAATGCAGGATTGAGCATATGGTGGCTGAAAGCAAAGCAACTGAGAAATGTATTTGAAAAGCCTGCATATGATATCCATTCCTTTTATAAGTAATATTTCCTTTATGACCTCCTCCTGGCTTTGTATTTAACATTTCAAAGAACTTTTGGGGGACTGTCTGTAGGCTGTGTCTTCGTTGAGCCAGTAGCCAAGGATTTAAAGTATTGTCATTGCAGGCCTGAAGCTGAAAACTGCAGGCGGTTTTAATCTCAGGGTGGGGGGCGCGGGTGTTTAAACCCAACCTTTTGTGTTCAGATTAGGAGCGCCCGGGGATAGACTTAAGGGGTGTTAGTGAGAGTTTTTTCATTGGCAGCTTGGTAATAGCATCAGGCTTTGGAAATACTTTTTTCCAATTCTTTGTTATTTCAGTAATTACTATGCGGTGGGTAGAAATCCATAGGGCTTGTGGTTTTTTTAAGTACCACAGCAACGACACAGGGATGTGGGCAATAAAAAGAAGTAGTTGTTTTTATAACTTTTTACGCCTTGGACGACTGAGGGCAAGTGCCTGCTTGGATAGTCTATCATTGTTTCAGTCCTGGATGCCTGTGTTTATTTTGTCTTGGTTCCATCAGCTGGGGTAATAGTAAGATCCATCTTTGGAGAGGAAGGAAGAAAAAAGTTGTTTGACACTATAGCATCATCATGCTCTGACAGATCTGAAATCTACCAGTTGTGAAGGCAGGTCGCCTGATCTACCTCACACTGTCTCGGAGATGGGAAGGTCACCAAACATCTCCCCCATCAAGAAAAAGATCAAAGGCAAGGCGCTGAGCACTTGCGTGTGGAGTTTCTTGCTTTCTGTTAGAACCTAAGAAATGTTTGTCCTGAGTATTTGTTGATTCCTGGAATAGCTGAGGGTAAAGAGCACTTGAAATTTTTATCTATGGAAACGTGGTGACTCCTTGCAAGAGTTACAGAATCACAGAATCACAGAATAGTAGGGGTTGGAAGGGACCTCTGTGGGTCATCTAGTCCAACCCCCCCGCCGAAGCAGGGTCACCTACAGCAGGCTGCACA
>Ga0065711_1038342_pt1 | contig 18881 bp, 9 predicted proteins | sample Hoacrofraction12_FD_59098 | JGI IMG/M metagenome (GOLD analysis project Ga0065711, IMG submission 59098) | Hoatzin crop microbial communities from Cojedes, Venezuela - Epithelial fraction 12 v2 (version 2) | ecosystem: Host-associated > Birds > Digestive system > Esophagus > Crop | place... | reverse complement strand
CGGGAGGAAGGGCCGCGCCGAGCCCCTGGCAGGTGCCTCCGCCGCCAGTGCCCCGAGGCAGCGGCTCGCAGGCTTCGTGTTTGTCATTGCTGCCGCCGCGACCTCCGGAGATGATGTTGGCAGAGCAAGCCCAGAAGTGGTTCCCGACTCACGTGCAGGTGACGGTCCTTCAAGCCAAAGGTCTGAAGCCGAAAGGTAAAAATGGCAGCAACGACGCCTACACCATCATCCAGCTGGGCAAGGAGAAGTACTCCACCTCGGTGGCCGAGAAGACCCTGGATCCCGTCTGGAAAGAAGAGGCCTCCTTCGAGCTCCCTGGATTGCTCATGCAGGAGAACCCGGAGAAGTACATCCTGTACCTGATCGTCATGCACAGGTCGCTGGTGGGGCTGGACCGGTTCCTGGGGCAGGTGGCGATCAGCCTGAATGACGTCTTTGAGGACAAGCAAAGAAGGAAAACAGAGTAAGTGACGGTTGGTTTTTTTGGTTATAGTTTGCGCTCTCGGTATGCTTGGTGGGGGGGGAATAGTAGCCTGATTATCAACATACTTTTAAATCAAATTGGTGTGTTTCTTTCTGCAGTGGTGTGCTCAAAGCCCCTAACGTGCACAGTTATGTCACTGCGGCCTGACCTCTTCCAGAGAGAAGTTTACTGTACTCACATTAGTCGCTCTGCACAGGGAAGGGCTGTCAATAACGTTAACATGGCTTTTTGACAAATTCTCGTGTGCAACATGAACTCGTTACCGTCTGTTTTTATAAACATTTTTCTTCTTTCTGCTCAGGGCCATGTCCCCGTTCAGCTCCTGCCTCAACTCGAACCGTGTATGAGACTCAGACCCCCTTAAGTCTGGTGTCGTTCTCTTTAAAAACGTTTTCCTTCTCTTGCTGCAACCAAGCGTCTTTAAATATTTTATATTTATGTGTTAGCGGTCAATGAACTGTGACTTAATGAAGGCTTACCAGGGCAGCACAGTACTTTTGTGATCCTGATTAGTCTTAGGCCGCGATCCCGCAGGCTGCTCTGTACAGCAGGCCTCAACAGGGGAGACTGAAGAGAAATTTCTGCTGCTGTAGCCTCCATCATTACCTGCATAAGCCTTTGGCAATGCAAATGCCATTGCCAGCAAATTCTGGCACTGGAACACAAAAAAAAACAAAAAAGAAAGAAAAAAAAAGAAAAATATAAGCATCACAGCAGTTTATTAGGCTGAACTGTAAACGTATCTAACTCTCTGGGTTTTTCAACTAAATTGTTTATAATTTCTAGTTAGGTCATGATTGCACGAAGATGTCTGGTACCAGTTTAATTTATCCTCCAAAGTGTATGGGAATAAGCTGTAGGTGCAAGTGTACTGCAGGCATGCCTGTGACTACGATTTGTGTTGGTTTTAGCTATGCTTGTCCCACAGAAGTAGTCCGAGAACAGCATGGAGACCTCCAAGCTAGCTGTATGTAGGCAACAATGTATCGGTGCTGACAGATCTTTCTGCAGTGGTTAAAAAGGTCCTGCCCCAGGTGCTTTTCCTCCTCTAGTGTGTCTTCGATAGAGAGGCTCCTGTGCCCAAATCTCAGCTGTTACAGGCTGGTATTTCTGCTGTTAGTGATGGTGGGTCTAGGGTAAGATGCTGGACTTTGCGTCGAAGTGGCTAAGGGTCTGGCATGATTTGTCTGTTACGGACTGTGCTGGGGAGGTGTGAACCTCCAGCAGAGCCGGGGTGGACAGTCAGAGGTGGAAATCAGTACAGCAACACCAGCCAGGTCTTGTTGGTCAGACAATTGCTTCTGGAGAAACCATCTCAGATCCTGGTCTTGCTTATGTGCAGGGGCTGAGGTTGAAGGAGCACCAAAAACAAGTCAAAGCTGCCTTTGCCCTGGTGTTTGGAGGGTTTTTTTGCAAATTAAATTTTCAGCAAAACAGTATGTTCACCAGCCATATAATAGGGAACAACGTGTCCACGCAGAATCTCTTGTGGGTTTGTGGTCTGAACTGTTATACTTTTTAATTGCTTATCTTTTTCAGGACAAACCACTTACCTTGATGCAATGCATGGTAATGCCTGTAGCCTTAGGGTCTTAATTTCTGCTTACACCCGATTCAAGAAGTTTCAGTGCTTTTTAGACATGCATCTTAAATATTCTTTAATCATCAGTTGTAATTATCTTGCAAGTCATAGGCAACTACTTTAGTTTAAACACCTTCTTCTGTTCTGCAGAAACGCTGCTGACTGTAAAAGCTGTGTAAGTCTAGGTAGAAATATGTATTCAGAAACTGGAGAATATATGTAAGTTACTCATGTATCACTGGGAGTAACAAAACCTCTTTTCCCTTTGGGGAACCATGCACTTTTGCAGCAATTTTAGCAAAAGTAGTGTTGGAGTCTTACAAAATTATTGCAAAAATTTGTAAGTGGGGTAATTAACATAGTCCTTGTGATAGTTAAATAAACATTCAGTTCTCTTCAGTGTATTTATGTGAAGCTGTGCTTAGCAGGGCTTGATAGGCGTTCTTTATTTTTTCGTTTCTTTCTCTGAAGTGTGAGAGAGGAACTCGCGCTGTGTAACCGTGCAGTGGTGCTTCCCTGGACCACCGCGGAAATTAGCAGGGCTCCCCGAGAAATCTGCGCTCTGCCTGCGAGCTCTGCTGCATAAGGTGGGGGCCTGTGGGGAAATTGTTACAAACAGCCAAAGTCCTACTTTCAGAAGTTACTTGAGCATTTAGGATTGCAAATCTTATTAAAAGTTGATGGGCGTAAGGCTTCTAGAGCCGAACAGCCCTACTTGTAAAAGTCTTCCATACGTGTAAAAGTGCTGACGGGCAGTTAGTGGGAAATTTGGCAGCACACGCTCACTTAATGTCGACTTAAATTCTTACGAGATAGGAGCCACTGGAAGTCCAGTTTTCCTGTCGGTGTGTGTAGGTGCTTAGAAACCTAGAAAATGTCCTTTTTGAAACTCACTTTTGAAAAAATAGTTCAGAGTCCTTAAGCCTTTAGATGTTTTCGGAAAGTTACCAGGGTTGTCTGCTTGTACGCCTTAGTGGAGTGCGTGTGTCTTGTTGCTGTCTCCGTTAAGCCTTAGGTGGAGATGTGGATGCAATATTTGTACGTGTATGTGGGAGGAGGGCAAACTTTCAAGAATAAATTTGCAAATGCGATCTCAAACAAAACGCTCTTTCTTATTCTCATTTTATTAAATCCTTTCTGATACAAAATATTCCTGGTCCTGTGTTGGCAGTAAACTAAGGGTGATATATTTGGACCCGAAGACCTTCTAGCTGTGACTATGGTGTGGGAACTGAGATACCCAGTGCCTTTCAAGACCAAGTCCAATGTCTTTATTACCAAAGCATTCTGATGGTTGAAAGCTATATTCATTGTTTCAGAAACACTAATCTGTTTTATTAAGCAATGTTTTTGCTTTCAAATATGTTCAACAGGCTTGTGGTGTTATTAAATCCAGAGTTATTTTCTCATGTTGATGTAACCTTAACATTTCTTGCTTTGTTTGGGGATGAATGAGATCCAGTTATTTGATGAAGTGTCTATTGGTAATATTTCTACTTTTTAATATATTTAATAGCTTCCTCTTTCCAACACAGCTGTACATATGGTGCTGTAAGAGACAGACTCAAGAGTCACCAGGGTATTGCAAAAAAGATATTTAATATTCTGCACAATGCTGAACCCTGTCAGCAATTCCCTGGTGCTTTTTTAGTAAGGAGGTATGAGAAGTGAAGGCTACCAGCTGATTTTGAATTCCTAGGAAGACCGTGGGGTGTGTGACATTCAGCTTTTTGTATTTTTTTTTAATTTAATATTTTTTAATTTGGAAGAAATAATTTAAAAAATACACTGCAGCTTCAGAAACATAATGTTAGGGAAAAATGATCCTTTTTTTCTGTATAGCTTTTTTTGTTGCTTGTCAAAGCTTATGAAAAATACTCTCTGCAGTGAAGTTTTCGGGCAGAGGCCTCATGATAGGATTTGCATGTCTTGTGTTCTAATAAACTTGATTTCACACAATATTTAATGAAACAAAGCAGTATAATTACTGTAACTTGATAGTGAAAAATTTGTACACGCTGTCACGCAATATCTTTTTTCTTTCTTTCTGAAACTGATGATTTTTCGAATTCTTACAAGTGAAAATTCCTGGAACGGTTAGATCCAGATGTGGCTCAGATGGTCTCTTACTAGGTCTCTTCCCGAAACCTCAGCCAAAGCATCTGCAGGATCCTAGTTCATTTTCTTTCTGTATTGGTGCAGAAGTGCCCATCACGCCGTGCTGGCTTTGTAAATTTGTGTCTCTGGCATCTCTGCTGTAGCTGGAAAGGGACAGGCTCCTTTTACTTCTTCCGTTCTTTTCTCCAGAGTGGAAGATGAGGCTCCAGATGCTGAGAGAGGTTTTACTGAGGTTTTTTAGCAGTTCAGAAAGCTTGGGAGATACTGCTTTACTGGAAGCATATTTAGCATAACTTTTCAGATCTTGGATTTCTGACATGGTTTTTTTTTTTTTGGCGGTAAAATCCTGTGGGGTGTTTTTTGACTCCTCCTGAGAAATATGTGACTTTTTTTTTTGGTCTACTGTTGCAGAATAAATATACCTCTTTTGCTCTTGCAATGTAAATGTAAATGATGATAAGTGAAAGTGTTGTTTTAAAGGATATATACATTTTTGTAATAATTCCAGTTCAGTTATAATTCAGTTGCCTTATTACTATTGATGATCTGATGTGTAACACCAAAACAGATTTTTGAATTATCATGGAGTAAAAAAATACTCATTTACTGACATGTCTTACTTTACTGAAGTATTTTCAGTAGTTTTTCCTTAATGACTGTGCTTAGTTTTTTTTTCCTTTGACCTAAATGAACAGAGCAATAGAAGAACAAATTTCCGTTAGCTTTCACCATGATGTTACTTATTTTATCGGCATTTGCTTCATCCTTGTTGTTCTCTAATTCTGCACTATTTATTGTCTATTGCTTTATTAGCTTTCTTGGAGAGCTAGTTTTATTAGATGTTCAGCTAATTTAATATGCAACACTTGTCTGGAATGTTACGAATTTGAGGGGGGCAGGCGGTAGTAGAGTTATTATTTCTTACAGAAATTTTGTTGGAGGAGACATTTTTTTATATGTAACGTAATTCACCTTCTCTCTGGTTTCTATAATACCTCAACACCCCACCCGAGCCACAAATTGCAGCAGTGTTGTAAAAAAATGCTTATTTGGGTATTATACAGTGAAGGAATCTTGGCCGTATCTAAGATGTTTCTCCTTTGCTGCCATTGATGATATAAAATAGTCAGAAACAGCTTCTCAGCAAACAAACAGACAAAAAGAATTAACAATTGACCACAATCAGTACCCCTGTGTTTTAAGCACTTATTCTTTAGTGGTGCTGATCTTTCTGAAAGATACAAAAATTGTGTGACTTCCTCCAAATTAATGAGAATTCCTTCTTGGCAGCATTACTCTTGGACGTGGACAGGTTCCCCCTTCGCCTGCCTCTGCCGTGTCCTCTCTCTTGTCTGTAGCAGCATAGGCAAGAGGCAGGCGCTCGAGTAGGTGGCTTCAAATACACCCTAAATTATGAACAAGCAAACAACTACTAGTGACTGGATAGTGTGATTGTTGGGGACTCGGTGCTTGTTAACAGATAGTGCCCTTTTAAAAAGAATTCTACATAACATTTTATAAATATTATGTACTAATTTTGAGTCTTAAATTTAGTTTAAACCGGAAAAATGCATTTTAGATGATAAAACTCAATAGCAGTGGAAATGGCAGGCTGTAACAGAAGTTATCAAAATGTTGTGGTTAAAGTAAGAAAAAACCCTTGTTCCACGCTAGTCAAAAGTGGGAAGAGTAGTAACTGATAAATTTGTCAAAGGGACAGAAAGAATGAGCAGCCTGGAGGATCCATACGGATCTGAGCTGTTGCTTTCATAGTACCACTCAGTAAATGTAAAAAAAAAAATGAAGGAATGCTAGTAGTGAGGAACAGAAGAGAAAGACGGTTGAGGGGGAAAGAAAAACTTGAGGCCCGTTGTAGCTTTATGGGAGTATAGCAATATTTTTAAATTATCCAATAATATTCCCAGCATTTACATTTTGACAAGAAATGCAAACACTGACATGCAACAAGTTGTAATTCTCAGTCAGAGTCTGAGTGCCATCTGGATTGAAATACTTTTCCATTTTCTGTGCATACACACATGCTTATATACACACTCAGCTGAAACAACTGGCCTTAATTCTCATACCTTCAGTTACTTTGTTTCTAAAATAAAAGTTTTCACACATAGTCGTTAGCCAAAATAATAAGTAAGCTAAGACCATTTAATTACTTTGATTCCAGTTGATGTTAGCCTACCCCTTAGTAAGGGTGTTGTGATATGTGCCAGTTCCCATATGTTTTGTGGTGTTACGATGTCACTCTGTAGTATTTATTTTTAAACTCTGCTTTGTATGTCTCATTTCAGTTGGCTTCCAGAAAGCGATGATATTCATCTTTGTGAATGTCATCACTTATTTTAATAAATAATCTGGTTTCTTCCACATTTCCCCTCATACACGATGTAGTCTGCGCTCCACTCCTTGCCTTCATTTTCCTGCTTACTGATTTTTGGGGCAGTCTCTCGGTATGGTATCCAAGTGATTTATAACAAAACGTACTTCTGCATTTTTCAGAGTGCATTTGCTGCTAATGAAAAAGTTAGATAGTTCTGGACGTTCAATGTTTTTTTTTATCTGTTAGCTGTGGATGTTTACGCTAGTGAGATTTTGTGAAGCAAGTTTCTTCAGTGTATCTAGCTTGAACATAGTAGTCTAAGATGAAGAAGTACTGCTTCCCTGTAACAGCTGACGGACATGTTCTCTTACTGAAATTTTGACCATCTTTTTAGGGGTAATTCTCTAAGTACCTGCTGGCATAGAAAATTCTTCTCATCACTGGATAGCAGGCTGAAGTTGCTTAGCAGATCAGGATGCTGATTTTACCTGTAAAACAAGGTTAGAAGCCTTGTGGATGCTGTGATTGTGTGGCTTTTTGCAGAATTCCTTCAATACTTTCTGAATTAAAATCAAGATTTTGCAAAAATCTTTGGGTGCAATCTAATTATTTCAGCAAAGGGAAATTAGATCACCTCAATAGATATTTACTGGTCGAGTGAAGGCAGAGTGGCATATTGGAGAAGCAGCAAGATGAGTGGGAAAATTCCTCGAGTAGTTTCCATATTCGGCAATGGCAAGAAGACAGAGTCAGAAGGTCACCTGTCATGCCCAGGTTGAATGTGCTGGCTAGAAGACTTCGAATTCCAGTAGAAATTGGTAGACAAGTATCCTGGGGGTTTTGAAGGCTGTTAAAGTTTTTAGTATATAATTAAAATGTAATCAAAATTACATAGTGGCTTTTCTTAGCCATATTATTATTTTTCTTATCCATACTGTCAACCTGTCTGCTTAGTGTTACATGGTGAGCAGAATAGCTTGAGTGACGCTTCTTCAAAGAGAGAGGGCTAAGACTTGGAACTGTCAAATTCTGTGGCAGATTTGGAGGACAAGACACCACAACATCAGCTTCCTGCTATTAGGAGAAGAGAAACAAGATACTGTTTTCAAAATATTTGTTGATTGCAGGATGAAGGGTGCAATGACAGTAGCGTAGATAAGCAAAAGTGAGTTGGAAAACGAAGTTCATAGGAAACGAATGAAATCAGAAGAAGGGAAGGAAAGAACAGTTGAAGAAATTGCGTTGAAAATGTGTTTGTAGACCACTAGCTATTTAGATGGAGTCGGCAAGCCAGAGTTTTGTAACATGTTCGTTTATAGTTACTTAAGTTTTCTCCATCAGTTTTCCTGTCTACCTTTTCTAAGCTAAAAGGTTCAGTACTGCTAGTAGTGCACAATTTAATAGTATGCAGAAGATGGCTACTGTCTGTCTTAGAAATAAAGGAGTTTGCTTTTTCCATCCCTAATTGTGGGTGTGGCCAAAATTGAGTAATTTTGTCATGGCTAGAAAATAGCCCTGTTTCTTCAGACAGGGATTTAGTTTTTCAGGGCTGACTGGACAGCAGGATTTTTCCTATTCAGCCTTGAATCTTGATCTTCTCTTAATGTGTTCAAAAAAATTGTCAGCATACAGAGTGGCAATTTATGTAATACAAAATAAAAATGAACAGAAACCTGTGCAAGACAGGCCAAGCCCTTTAGCGCACTCAGAAACAGATGACAGAAAGAAGCAAGGGTTGTGCAGATGGAAACCACAGGGGAAAAGTCGAAATTAGAGGGTGTGTGGAGGACGTTGTCCTACAGAACATTTGAAGGTGAGAGCAAGAAGTATGAATGTGATTCAGAAGGCAATAGGGCTTCCTTTGAAGTTGGGAAAATTTGCCAGACTTTGTACAAGGTGTGTTTAAATAAAGACTGTCTGCAAGACTGGATGTAATATTTGGTTATTAAATAAAAGGGCATCTGCTCTCATAAAAGCCACCCTGTTTTGTTCGTATATGTTATTGGCTATTTTCCTACTTTGTACAGGCTTTCTATAGAATAAGCTCATGGCAGCCTGACAAATGGAGCATTTATTGTGGCTAAAAGTACTGTAAACAAAACCAAAATAGCAAGTTTTATTGGCTTTTATAATACATTACAATTTTTTAAATTTGCAGTGGTGTAGTGGAATTTAGCATTTTAGAACCCAAATGTTGTTATCTGAAAACAGTGGACTTCATTTTCCAATTCTTTTTTTCTATTATATACAGCACTGTTTTTTCTATTTGTTGCTCACACCCATGTGTTGTAAAAGCAGATTCTAATAAGAAACATTTACAGACTCAGTTGCTTGTTCACATGCAGCTCCACACAAATACGTTGCCTGCATTTGTTCTCATCTGTTTAAAAAAGTAATTATTTGCCTTTGAATTTGAAGAAAATCATGATTTGAGTCTGCTTCGCATATTGTCTTTTTATGAGCTGAAGCACGTGGAACTTTCATTATAACTAAAACAAGATAAAGTCTCCAAGGTAGCAAAGAAATCTCCTTGAAATGCCTATGAAGATTAAATATCTGTGTTTTATACAAAGATTTGATCCAGCAATCATTATTCAAGTGGGAATTCCACTGAAGTCCCAAGGAATTTTGCTGGAGTAAAGAGTTTATGATTAAATTCTGTTGGAATCGGTGGCAGTGTTGAACCTGGTCCCAGCAGGTATTAGATCCAGTCCCTTGTGCCATTATGTTCTCTTCTTAGGGTGAGAAGAGTTTCTTTGTTTTCCCAGCTGAACTTATTTTTTTTATCAAGTTCTCCAAAGTCTACTTTGAAAACAAAAGTACAAGCTGCAAAGGCAGTCTGTTAGTTGTGTGCTGGAATTCTCTCCTTCAGACCTGGCGAATGTCAAAATAATGCAGAGGTGCGCCCGTAGCAGGTGAGTGCTGGTAGTGACACAGAGTAGTTGTTGATTCATGATAAGTATGTCAATAATTGAGTTAAGTTTTGAAAGAAAAGGCTTTCTTCCACTCAGCAAAAGCTTAAGTATTTATGTCCATTATGTAAAACAAATTAGCAAGTTTTATCCATCAGTTTATAGTTTCACTAATTCCCTAGTAGTAACATATGAAAATTCAGCAATCTTAGCAGTCTTACCAGAGATACAGTATTAATGTTTGGGATCTGTGAGGGGAGAGAAAGAGGGAGAAGGGGAATATGTTTTCTTACAGTGTAGGCTGAGCCATTAAATTTGAATGTCAAAAAGTCAAGTCCTCTCTGCCTACTAAGCCTCTTAAATCACTCATAAGCCTTATTTATATTGATGTTTATGTTTAGTGTCTGTCTAAGAAATCATGGTGAAGACTTTCTCAGTTTCAGGGTGGTTTTTGGTTTAGGTTTGTTTTTTTTTCTGCACAGGCAAGATATGTCTGAGCAAGGGCTTGTTCATTATGGCTGTGTATTTTAATTTTTTTTTAAGAGAATATATGAACATATTTGCTTTTAAAGAAGAGTTTTAAAGAAAGTAGGCTATCTAGGTCTTCCAGTTTTTGCGTATTACATATGACAAAAACAATTTACTCTTCTGTTGTGTGTTTTCTGTAACGACTCTATAGATGACTTAAAAGTGTTTCTGGAATTGGTTACAAGGAAGTGAAACATTATTAACTAGAATGAAAAATGATCCATCTTCTTCAGACGCATAACGTATTTCAGGTTTTACATTTCATTTAAAATACATAAATGAAGTTACCTCACAACAGAAGAAAAACTTTCTTCCTAGAGGATTAATTGTCCTCCTACCAGTTTGAACTTCTATATCTACTGGTCTGGATTTATATTGTCCACTGCCAGGACAGAGGAGGTTTGATATTTCTTAATTATTCTGGTTTAGTACAAGATATAAAAGCTTTTAGACATCACAAAGGAACAAAAAAAAAAGTCATAATACTCTTTATCCTTTCGTTATTCCTTTGGTGGGTCACTTTTAGAAGTATTTTCTCAACTCAAAAAGTAGTATCTCTGCCTGAAAATTTAATTGAAACTGTCACCTTTAAAAATATTTATGAAATCTGAAAGGAAATTGCGGGTTATTTTTCTCCTTTCCTGACCTTGTTTTCTGTATTTGGTCTTATTGAATAATGCATGTATAACTGTGTAATCAATTTTGCATCTGTGCTGATAGGCAATTTAATTTCTTAGCGTCCAGTTCAAAAGTTACTTCATCGTGATACTCTGCTGTGGTGTTAGCACGTCTGCCTGCATTCCTCCTGACAGTGAGTTTAGAGCACCTCTTTCAAGGTGACGGATCTGAAATATGCCCTTGTGCCCTTTTTAAGTAGGAAAAGGCTATTGATGATGGGTATGGAGAAGGGATTGTCTGTCAGTCGTTCATTTAGGTGAAGGAAGATTAAGCCATAATTCTGCAGATGCTTCCGTGGCACAATGGAGCAGTCAGGGATGAGTAAGACACTTGGATAATGATGAAGCCTTTATTGGACCTGGCAAAGAAGCACACTTGGCTTTTTAAAACAGATGATCACATCTTTGATCTCTTTTCAAGGAGTAGGGCTTTATGTCGTGGTTCCAAAGCCTGTGGAAGTATTTCTGAAGTTAATCCTGCTAATGACCCGCAAAAGAAGGGACGGCTGCTAGATCCACCTATGCGCCCGCTGTTCTGCCACCAGTGCTTGTGGGGTTGCCATCAACATTAGCAGGTGTTGCAGTTGCAGAACTGAAATGATGGTTGACTTTTCAGGAGTCTTAGATACTTATTTCTTTGCTATTGCAGTTGATGTAAAGCTTAACCACTGATTAGAAGGAGGGGACAGAGGGGAAAAAAGTTTGCTAGCCTATAAACCTGACCAAACTCAAAGGAGAAAAGGTTACTAGAGGAAATATTTGCCACAGAGCATACATTCAGTTAATATACATCACTGCTAAATAAAGGCCACTTGAAAAATACCAAGTGTTCTTTTAAGTAGGAAAATAAAATCTGTTTGTATTTGTAATTAGCATTAGAAACAATTTCTCCTTTGTAAGCAGATATGAGGCCTTTAGCTTTGATAAACTTTAGTAAGCTTCCACAGAGTTGACTTTGGTTCTTAAAGCAGGTGAACAGTGCAAAGAGCTTTGTGCTTGCTTAGTTTTTAAGTTTTCTCTTCAAAAACAAATACAGACCAGAAAGTTTTTCAGTACAGGAATGTTTCAATTTTTGGTATGGAATTTGGTTTTCATGTTTTAAATTATACCAGCCAGATACATTAACCGACTAACCAGAGTTTAATGACTAGCCTCCAGAAAACGCGACTTAACGTGCTCTTTTTCTCCTTTAAGGTGGTTTCACCTAGAGTCCAGACAAGGGAAGAGAACTAAAGACAGAGGAGAAATAAAGGTCAATATTCAGTTTATGAGGAATAACATGACAGCAAGTATGTTTGATTTGTCAATGAAGGACAAAACCAAATCCCCTTTTGCTAAACTAAAAGACAAAATGAAGGGTCGAAAAAATGATGGGACGTTTTCAGATACATCCTCTGCAATCATCCCAAGTACTCACATACCTGATGCAAATGTAGAGGTATGCAGTGGTGAAGTACAAATGAAATCAAAACCAAAAAAACCTTTCCTTTTGGGACCTCAGCGGCTATCCTCAGCTCATTCGATGTCAGACTTAACGGGATCGCATGTCTCCTCGGAAAAAATGAAATCCAGCACAGTTGGCTACTCTCACCTTTTCAGGCGTCAGCTGGAATCTTTTGGTTCTGTTGATGAAGGTGGTAAGTAAAACTCATGACTTATAATTACAGTTCACTGCTATTAGAGCATTCAGAAGTCTGTTTCTTCAGTGTAGGAAGCAATTACGAGGCCAAAAAGTTAAGAATTATGGCTGGGCTATTTTTTTTTTCACTGCCATTAGTTAGTGGTAACTCATAATTGCTGTTTCTGGATGTATGAAATAACTTATGTTGGTCATAATGTATGGCAATTTGGCATTTTTTTTCTTATGTCCTCGTTTGAGAGTGTGTTGTAGTGAAGCATTGCATTCTAGAAGGAACTCTGGGCAAAATAGCATCTTGTGAAAAATAAAAGTCTGTTTAAAAAGCTGAAAATGATCACCAAAATTTTAAACCCAATTTATTCAAAGAACTGAAGATACTTTGCATTGTTCAAAGTTATTATGCAGCAATAGAATACTGTTGCTTTCTGGAATGGCACACTAGTCACAGCTGTCTTCATTGTGGAACGAAACAAAAATTTGCTGTAGTGTCTATCCATGAACATTTCTGAACCACGAGGTCAAGACCACAGCTGCTCTTTTTTTTTTTTAAATAGCTTAGTTACTCAGCAGTGTTTTGAACTGAGACTCAACTGCAAAGCTTCTGGACTTAGGCTAAAAGGGGTTCTCTGCATGTCATGAACTATGATATAGTGTCTTATTGATAATATACTAATGACAGATTGTTTGCAGGCAGTCTAAAGTCTCCACATAGAAGGACACTAAGTGTTGATACTTCTAAAATGAACCAGCTTGACAGCACAGCTGATGAAACTGCACTTCAAGCACAAAATGACCCATTTACTAATGTGAGTGCTTCGTTACCCCAAAAATTTGCTACACTGCCAAGACAGAAGAATCCATTTGAAGAAAGCCCAGTGACGTGGGATCAAAACATAAGTCTGTTTTCCAAACCTGTCGAAATCAGAAAAGAAATTAAAAAAGAGAAAAAAGAGAAAGTTAGTCTTTTTGAAAGAGTGACTGGAAAAAAAGATAGCAAGAGGTCAGATAAACTTAGCAATGGGGGCTCAGAGAGTTCTACTGACTTGAAATCACCTAGTGCGTTTGGCGAAGCTCATCAGGAGAGTTTTGATTATGATTCGACTAATCCGTTTATGACAAACTTCAAGCCTACAAGCATGTTGCCACCTTCAAGGTAGGTTTCTGCTGTATTTCAGTCTGGTATCTTGAACATGTTATATAAATGAAAATGTGAAGTGTTGAGGAACACGATCTTCGTGTTTTATATACGTTTATGTCATTGCTTATCTGTTTCTAAGTAAAAGTTATGAACTTTTTATATAGTTTGATCTTTTCTTACTTAATTTGGAAGTTTTGAAGGTTATGGTACTAATATGTGCTGTGAACGTTCTTGGGTACTTGCATTTGTGGACGACCTCGTTTGTGCTTCAGAATGGGTTCTTCCTGAAAGTCTTCTGCTTTCACTGAACACTCATTGCTAATTATTACAATGCCCAAAGTCAAGGTTTTAGAGGGAAAGGTTTCAAGTCGAAGGGAAAGTTGAAATGGAATAAATAAAAGGGTGAGGAAAATGTCAGTAATGAAGACAACTTCTGTGGATGTCACCATGTGGGGAAAAAATGGATTTAGGTTCTGTATGTTAGAGCACAGGAATTGAAGACCATTTTGTTTCTAAATGGGAGCACCCACATGGGCACTTATCACACTTGAATTCGTTTGGCTCACCGTAGCTTTGCTGACTTTCTGTGCATTCAAGTCATTGCACAAGAGAGGATTTGTGTTAAGCAGAGTGAATTAAGTTATGGGGCTGATAAAAAACTTTGATTTAAATAATCCTTTTGAATCTGTGTTTGTCTATCAACAGTTTACTTGTTTTCCTAAAAAAAAACCCCACAAAACCAAAAAACCCCAATAAACCAAAAGTGTATCCCACAGTTAGTTTCCTTTCTGGCTTTTGTTTTCTAGTGAGGAAGAGACACAGTCTCTTTCCGTATAGATATATATGCACACGCACGACATACACTGTTCCCAATAGAGAAATGTTTAAGCAGTTAAATAATTAACTTTTATTCATTTGCATTTGTGTTTTTTCTGTATATTAATGCCAGAAATTAACAGTCCTTTTTTTTCAAGGTAATAATTAATTTCTATTTAATGACTTAAATTTGGTAGAAATGTAATTTAAAATTCAAATGCTCCGAACTGGAATTTTGAGATTGTAAACTAAATCGCTGTTTTAAATGGAACACATAGTTCTAGCAAATTTGCCATTCCCTGTCTATTAATTCCTTAATTAATGACACAGTCATATTTCCTTTAAAAAAAAACAAAAAAAACAAAAAGTAATTTGATTGTTGTTATCTTGTTCTTTAAGGTTTTAGAACAGATTGATCACTTTGTATCCCAACTCAATTTTATTCATCGATTAGAATGCATGCATTCCTGATTTAAACTTAGTCATTTTCTCAGCAAAACTAATCACGGATGTGAATTAGATAAATGAACTGAAATGGAACTGCTAGACAGAAGTTTTGGCTGCTAGAAGCTCGTACAGACTTCAGTGATTTATCTTCTTAGTGTCTGCTACAAGTCAAGTCAGTTCCTAGTGTCTTAAATTACATGTTTACAGACAGAGCCTTAGAATATTATTTATTTAATAAAGGATTTCTCTAGATTAGTGTAAGGTTGGGATGTAGCTTGGTTTGTCAGAAGTTAAACTTCCATTTAAATAAGCTCCTTTAAAGAGTCGTAATTTAAATAACAATTAAAATTACATAGCATTTAATTTTTTTAAAATGAAAAAATGTATTCAGGCAGATGCTAGATATAAGTAGTGAAATCTTTTGAAGTTCTTGAATGCAGCAGATCTTGATAAACATAAATCTTTAACGGTAATCATGATGGACTTTTTTTTTCTTTATTTTGTAATTAAAAAGCTCATCACAGTGCCCATTCAGAAGGACTTAGTCATTTGTTCCCCCTCTTTGTATGAGTCTCTTTTAGTAGTTCTTGACTTTTATGTAAACATAAACTTTTGATAAGACAAATAGATACTCTGTTATTTTCAAAAAGCTAAAAATATTAAACATTTTGACCTTTTCTATAAGACAGCTACTATGGAATAATATCTAGCATGCAGTAATTTAGGTTAGAAGCTCTCGATTTTTATATGCTGCAGTATTATGTTCTGTGAGAATCTTTTAGACTAAGTTCACTTTCTTTCAAATGTATCTTGTAAAATGATTATCTTTTGAAGTAGAAACTAATACAAAATGTGCATATTTAATAAGTTTACAGTTTAAGTTTACCTTTTATCTGTGGAAGATTTGTTGAATAGAATCCACTTTTAATTTTTCAGACTAGTAATACTGTGAAGAAAGAATTGTGTAAATCTGTGGGCACAGAATAAATGAGGTTGAGTAACAAATTCAGTATGCAGAAAGCATACACAGGGAATTTAAACTTTGAGTTGCTTTTTATTTACTCAGCATGCTATTAAGCTCTTTTGGATGGATACCGTTTGCATGAGTAAACCAGGCAGTATCTTTTAATTGAGGTGTGTCCAAAATCAGTGTTCTGGTGTGGATGAGGAGTTTGTTTTGCAGGTGGATCTCCCAGTTCACCCCACTGAGCTAAGCCTTTGAGTGATGGAATGGTCCTGGGGCACATGACCTGGATTCCAGTCTGATGTAACACAACCAGAAGATGTATTGCGGGAGCACACTGTAGCCACAGAAGGGTGCTCAGTCCATGGGACCAGGCTGGAGGTGGTGCAAAGTGGGAGAAAAAAACCCACATCAAAACCTTCTTCCCACTCCCCAACTCCTTCATGTGCATAGTGTGAAGGTCAGGTTCTTAGCACCAGTGGACCTGTGTCTGTAAACTTAGTGGGAGTCTTTTCAGGGACTGGTGAGCTTTGGGCCAGGTTTAAGTTTGTCCTAATTAATTGTGTTTGGTGATGTTGACTAAGCAGTCATGATGTGCAGGACAGCAGCTCATGAGAGCATCCCTAACTGATGGGTAGGTGAGTTGCAGAACAGAGTTGCTGATAGCTCTTCATCCAAACAGACATTAGGGCTAACGGGCTGTATCCGTACTCTGTCACTAATTACTCTTATTTACTAATTAGAAGAATGAAGATAAATACATCTTCCTCCTGTTTCTCAGCTGCTGATTCAGAAAATGTAGAATTGGTTCAGCAAGTTACAGGATTTTTTTTTTTTTTTCTAAACAGAAGAAGTATGCCGGGATTATTTGAAAATTATGATTTATTTTTATTATTGTTAGTTATTATTGTTCTTTCAAGAAGGTTTAAGAAATATTTTGGAAAAGCAAAACAAAACCTGTTTGTGTATAATACTAGTTGCCAGGGAATCACAAAATAAGGACCCCTAATTTCTATTTATCTCTGCTGTGGCAAAGGCCTCTTCTGTGGCTTTGACTAAATCACTAAGTCTCCCTGCTCCTGATCTGTAAAATGGGGATGATATTTTGTTACCTCTTACAAATGCTGAGTTAATAAATTAGTATTTTTAAAGGGTTTTATAGATACAGTATTACAGTATTACATAAGTGTTAAGGTTGGGTTTTTTTGTTGTCTGGTGTAGGTGTAATATAGATATTTATGAGTTGATTTCTTGACAATTTAAAAACGCTGCAGTCTCAGAGTGAAACAAGAAACGCTGTTTTTGCAAATATTGGTAAATCTGTTCGTTCCAGAGGATTTATATTGTACAGCCAATGAACAGTTTTTAACCACACAGTATGTCTGGTATTTTTAGCCAGTACTTACCAATAATAGTTTTGTCTTTGTACTTCTTAATCCACTGCTTTGAAACTTTTACCTAATAGCGTCTTAAATTGCATTCATCCTTACAATTAGTGCTATTGTCATGGCTCTCAAGAGGTTAATTTGCAGCCAGGAGCCACGTGGATTTGGTATTGAACACAGTTAAAGAAATTGAGGGTGCTCCTGGAAAACAAAGATTGTGTTGTGCCATGACCAAACCTGGAGCATCATTTCTCTGAAATTGTTTGTGTTTAGGAAAATACACTACAGTAGGCTAATAAACTGATGTGAAAATTTCTCAATTTACACCACTTGACAAGTGCTAAAAGAAAAGCATCTTTAATTTTAATGTGTTATTAGGACCTTTTTAGAGAGATTGTACAAGTTATTAACAAGGTCCTCCGAGACAGGAGACGGGTAATTAACAAGACCTACAGAAAGAGAGTTTAGGTAATTAACAAGATCTTAGGCATTGGACACAGGGAAACAAATAGCCCAATATTTAAAGCTGATAGGTTGTTACTAGTCTGATCAAATTCCCGATCTGGGAAACTGAATTAATAGGTGTTTGGGAGCTTTCAAAGAAACATTATATATATAAGATATATATACACACATACACACATTATAAGTGTGTGTCTGTGTGCACATATATAGAGAGATACATTAAACCAAAATTTTTAAAGTAGCACTTCCATGACCAAAGTATTGTTAAACTTAGAGAAAAGATAAAGCTTGTGCCTTCATACTGGTTACACTGTGTCTCAAGTTCTTGCAATAAATGTGTTACATTCTGAGCACTATGGAAGGTGGAAAAGTGGAGGAGAAAGAAATGTGTATCTTACTGGCATTCACTGCAACAGTTATATATCGATCTATATATTATATATATACATTATATATTATTATATATTTAGAACAGTTATTGGTCAATTGGAGCATAAAATGCAAAATATTTGTTCAAAATGTTGATATCTTAACAAGTTTATTACTGTGCTTGCTAGGGTAGTACAGTCTGTTCTGACATTTTAGCGTATATTTCTCTGTTAGTCAAAAAATGACATCAGGTGAACTATGCTGTTTTCAGAATTTTGTTTCCTCTGTCAGTGTTAGCATGCCATATTTTAAGAACAGCATACTTCAGCATTACTTTTCTTGAAATGCAAGGATTTTTTTCAGTTCTCTACTGAAATTTGACTTCTCTCCAGTCAACTGTGCTTATCTATAGTCTAGGTAGAATATTGATAGGCTACGACAGTACATTAATTATACTGTAGACTGTTAATATTTATTAATTCGATGCAGTAAAGCTGTCGGTAGAATATTATTTCAACAAAACATATACATTACAGGTATGTGGGAGGTAATGGGAAATGACAGAACAAGCAGAAGTCACACAAGGATTCTTAGTCTTGTGGTCTGCCAGGGCTGTTTCTGTCTGATTTAGAAAGATCACTGCATGTGATGGGAGAACAATGAAATCTTGCCCAAAGCTACCACAAAGCAATGGTCACAGTATTTGGGAGTTACTAGGGTGGTTTGGAGCAATCAATATCTCCTGGAGAGATATTGTAGAAATACTTAGTATTAATCTTGACTTTTGCAGACTCTTCACAAGCAATCACTTACTCCTAATTTGTTATCTGGTTTAGGAACACTGCTTGGAAAGTTCATCATGCTGGCTGCATAACAAGATTTTTTTCAAGCTTTCATTGTCTATTGGTGCACATTAGGACATGTGAAAACTTTTTTGAGTGGATGCTTGAGGCATATTATCTGTCCCAAGGGAGAATGCACTGCCTGTTCTATTTTCTTAAAAAAAAAAAAAAAAAAAAAAA
>Ga0065711_1005897_pt1 | contig 18881 bp, 10 predicted proteins | sample Hoacrofraction12_FD_59098 | JGI IMG/M metagenome (GOLD analysis project Ga0065711, IMG submission 59098) | Hoatzin crop microbial communities from Cojedes, Venezuela - Epithelial fraction 12 v2 (version 2) | ecosystem: Host-associated > Birds > Digestive system > Esophagus > Crop | place... | reverse complement strand
GCCCAGTTCCCTCAACCTCTCCTCGTAGGGGAGATGTTCCAGTCCCCTCATCATCCTCGTAGCCCTCCGCTGGACTCTCTCCAGTAGCTCCTCATCTTTCTTGAACTGGGGAGCCCAGAACTGGACACAGCACTCCAGATGAGGCCTCACTAGGGCAGTGTAGAGGGGAAGGAGAACCTCCCTCGTCCTGCCGGCCACACTCTTCTTGATACACCCCAGGATCCCATTGGCTTTCTTGGCAGCCAGGGCACACTGCTGGCTCATGGTTAACCTGTCGTCCACCAGGACGCACAGGTCCCTCTCCACAGAGCTGCTCTCCAGCAGGTCCACCCCAAGCCTGTACTGGTGCATGAGGTTGTTCCAGTTTCCAGAAGAGATGCAAGCATCTTGCAGTAAGTCACAGGAAAACTGGAACATTAGGTCTATGCTCAGTGAACCACAGTCATTTTCCATTTTTTACTTCATGGAATTCAAGGAGCTGGCTAGAATATTTAAAACAGTTTGATTTCTGAGCATTTAGAGAGCACTTCTCTTCCTTTACATAATTTTCATTAGTCATTATTAGTATCACTCAGAAGTCCTCAAATCAAGATCAGCCTCCTGAAAACTAAAGGTCGGACAATTCTGATAGGAGACACTTAAGTTCTATGCCCAGAGAAGTAGGCTGATGACCATCAGCGTACGCTGTAAGTTCCTTACACAGGACATTCCTAGTAACTGCACAGGGTAAAGTGAGGTATTTTTTCTGATTTATTTTAGGCTGATGGGGATATTATTTGCTTTCTCATATATTAATGTAAAAACAGTAATGCACAAGCATTACTGAGACAGCAAAAGGAAGACAGATAGGAAAAGCAACTTCATTAAAAGGGTCTGGGGAGAATACTCCAGTCCAGATATGTTATATTAAGATGGCCATGCAGCAACTTGAAAGAGACACAAAAGGATCTTACTGAAAATGGCCTGCCAATGCCTGAAAGCAACCATTTTAGCTTTTGATGCACAAACTTCTACTTTTTTGAATTAAAACCTCCTAAGCACCCACCCAGCAAGTGATCAAATGCATGTGTAATCTAAAACGATATCTCAGAGGTACAAGATCATTCTCCATGCATTTTTTATGATGTTATCATTATGGGTTTTTGCAATCGACAAATAATATAAATACCCATTTACAATTGCAGCAATAACAGTGTAACAATAGGTTGTGTATCTTTTGCCAGAACATTTAAATGCCTCTGAAGGACTACATACTATATACTGAGTACACACACAAAATTTACATCCACAGAGAGGATGGATGAGGACAGTTGTCCTCATACAGGAAACCATAGGAAGAACCACCAAATGAACCCGATTGTTTCTGACAGAGTTGGACAGATGTGTGTTCAATATGGCTTCCAGTCTACTCAAGGTCAAACTCTCAATTTAAACTTGAAGCAAATTCCTCTCCAGTGAGCCGTAATCCCTACCCTGGTGAAATTCTTCTCAGTCCAGTGATGAAGACTTTGACTGTTTTAACTACAACTAAAATCCACTAACAGAAACTTCAGAAAAGGCTGTCAGGACCTGTATTAAAATTCAAGCCATTTTAGTTCTTTTGTTGGAAGGAGAGCTGGTGAACTGGGAGAATAAGGAGGGGTGGGACTAGACGAGTGAAACAGTTTAACTATCTTCTAACAGTAAGATAAGCAAACCAATTTAAAGGATTGTCATCCTGTAATTATCAGAGCTCTGTATTACAGAGGGAGATGAAGCTTTGTTGCACAACAAACAGTCATGCTTGTAATTTAATACAAAAAATGAGCCAGGTGCATGAACAAGACTATTAAACTGTTATCACAAGCAGCCGTGTCCCTCTGATTAATGACTTCGTGTGTCAGCAAGCAAAGGAACTCCATTTTTAAGCACGGATTGTCATCATCAATGTTGCCAAAGCAACCGGCTGTCTGCTTTTGACTTACCCCCGAATGTGGCAATTAAACCATTACATGAAGAAACAAAACAGTGATTATTCTCTTCTGTGGAAAACTGGAGCTCTTAAAGCATAAGAGACTGGGGAAGACAGACTTGTTTCCCAGGATAAATGCACCTGTGCAAGAACCATGCTCATGGTCAGAGCAGTATGAAATTAATCACAGCCCCCCAGTCAATTTCAAATTTGATGCTAATCATAAAACTTTGAATAGTTTCATACACAAGTAGAAACCCAGAAGCATTAAGAGAGACATGAATTAAAAAGAACAGGTGGCAAAAACTTATTTTACAGTAAGAAAAAAAAAAATTGACCTGCAGAAGGCATTGTTAAGTAAGAAAACAGGTGAATTCTCTATATATGCTCTTTATAGAGAAAGTATTAACACAGACAGAACATGTATGTGCATATGCACAGATAGATGAACATACACTCCACGTGACTCATCCAAAATGTATGCTTTGGGTGTTGTTTGGGTTTGGGATTTTTTTTGTTGTTGGTTTTGGGGTATTTTTGTTGATGTAACATTTATACAGAATATTCTACCAAAAGCAGCTACAATTGGCTTCTTCCAACTTACAAGCTTCCCGGAGTTTTTCCTTGTCGTAATGTAGCCCCTCGTATTCTTGTAAATTAATCCTGTTCACTCTGATCCGCAGGCGATCTGGGATGGAATGAGGACTGCAAGAAAAGAAGAAAGCTTCTTAGACAAAGTGTTCCATGGAAGAACAAAACAAAAATAGGATATGAAGTGATTTTAATTTTCTCTGAAAGAAGAAAAAGATCAACCCTCTTCAAAATTGGGCCACCTCCTCATAGGCCCATCACTGTGTTTAAAATTGTGACTAGCCACTGCACAACAATATAGACATCACACGTCTAAATGATAAGCAAGGTCCAGAAAGCCCATTTGCTGGCAGCGTGATCGGGAATTGAAATGATTTTTCTGACTTCTCTAACCTCCATACAGCTACCCCTCCCCTCTGCACTTTGCCTTTTTGTATATCCCTAGGGCCCTACCACAGCCAGTAGATCTGCCAAGCCGTGTTTCAGGACACAGATGCTTTCCTGGGAAGTCTCTCAGGACAACTATTCCTCTGCCCATGAGGACATTAACCCTCGTATCCCTGGAGAATCCTCATTCAGTATCTCTGTTCTGGAAACCAGGCAGCAGAAATGTGGCTAAGAAATGGACTTCCATGCTGGTCAGTCCAATAGACAGAATCCAGGAGGACTTTCAAAAGCAAGTAGCAGCACAGGAACCTCATTTCTATAGATTTCAGCCAGATTTAGATGCCTCAACTGTCTATATAATTTTGAAACACTCAGTGGGTCCCTATCTATAAATTCAAGTGTCCATACATTGATAGAAAGTTGTCTTGAAAAGCTATGTTTTGATTTCGTGCTGGCTTCCACCTTACTGTAACCTATTATTTGCTTTCATCAGTTTAGCTGAAAGCTGTTTAAATTAACTTGGCCACATTTGCATTTTCCACTTTTAAAGAAAGATAGATAATCTACGTATTGTAACACATATCAAATGTCTGTCCTGTAAGAACTGACCCCCAGCTCACTTAAAAATAGATTCTTCACCCCGCGCTTCCACCACAAGACTATTTTCTCTGTTTTAATCTAGTCAGTAACAGAACTCTGCCAGTGGTATGACCACCGAACACACACCTTGCCTTTTAAAAGTTGAAATACTGTGCACTGTCATAAACATATAAGCTTACTTTTTTCTTTGTCTCATTTTTCAGGTATTTGACCCTCAGCATTTGCACCGCTCGCTTAAACACCAATCAGGACAAGCCCTATCTCAAAAATGTAAAGTTTTACTTTGTTTTTAAAAAAGTGAGCAAATTTTCTTTTTGACCTGAAAATACTGCAGACCTGACAAAGCACATGGTTTGTGGGCATCTCTTGGTAGAGCCGTTGGGATGGCAATTAGCAATTATTTCAATGTTAGCTTAATGCATGCTTTCTCTCTGTTGGTATGAGCAGCTCTGTCACATCTGGGCAGATGAAAATAAAGATTGAAAATCCAGTCGCAGTTAAAAAAAGCTCTATTGGCGCAAGTACTCCTTGCCTCAAAAGTGATAAAGGATAATAAATAGAGGGTGCCTCCAAAACCGCCCTGTAAGACAACACGCTAGAAGGAGCTGCCCTGAAGAAATTCACATTCTGAACAGGAGTTTCCATATTAACGATGAAAATAAACCTAAGATACATAAAGAATAGCTTAGAAGAAATCATAAACGCTTAACAGTGGCAGCAAGACTGACGCACTCAGAAATATACAGGCTGCCCAACATTTTTGCTGTGCTGATTGACAGGGACTGTTGCATCAAAGTGCCCCAAGATATCAGTAAGCTGCCTAGATTTAAGATAAGCTCTTGCAGCTTGAGAACAGACACCTGGGATGGTAACTTCCAGCACAGCTTCAGGGGGCAGCTTTCTAACTCAGGTGCCCTTCTGTCATCCTGCAGACCAGCACTCAGCACCTGCAGGCTCTGGAGCTGGCTCAGCAACCCAGAGGAGATGAGTGCATGCGCATGGAGGGGAAAGGTGCAGAGATGGAACAAGAACATAACCGCACTGAGTCTGACACTTTCTTCTTTCTTTCAAGACAAGTTTCAATGTCACCTTGCTGCCTGCGAAATGAACATAGTCTGAGGAACTGTGTTCCCTTCCAGATTCTACAAAATGCAAGTTCAAAAATGAAAATCATAGGAGATTTTATTTTTAGCCAAGAAAAGATAAGAAAATGTTTAAGTTAGAAAACATTGGAATTTAACTGCATAGTCTTTGTCTGAGGGGAGAAAAGAAATAATTCACTGCATGTAGCAGAGTTCATGAAAATGAGAGACTGACAACTCTGAAAAGCAAAGTCTTTTATGCACTGGTACAATATGGGAAGCAGCTACATTGCTTTTCCCATAATGTTCTGCCACTGCACATTACAGTGAAGGTAGCTCAGTCTTCCAGCTGATCAGTTCACAACCTGGGATTTGTTGATAGCTGTGGGGAAGGGACTGCTTGCAAATCACCTCTACTTCATTGAAATCAGCTGGGAGGAAAAAGGGTGGGGAGACAGGAGAATTCAGCAGCTTCTCATTTCTGGTGTAACGCTCGACCGTGCTACAACGACAGCCATCCTTGCCACGTGCTGAACTAAGCCAACCCAAAAAGCTGTCTCAAACTGTTGTTTCTCCTAAAACCAGAACCAAGTCTGTACTGTTGTGTTGAAATCTTTGAGCAACCCAAGCTGGAACTCTATAAAAAATATGCTTTCCCATCCCAGTTCAAATAACCACTTGACCAAAAGCTGATACTCCTGCGCAGGGATGACTCAGTCCAGCACAAGGGATGTTTGCCCTCCAAACCAGAACCACACCACAGCCGTCCCCTACCTTCTCTTTTCCATTTCTTCCTTGATACAGAGCTCACCCGCGTATGATGCTCAGACCCTCCCTTCCATTCTCTGACCCTGTGTCACAGAGTCCAGTGCTGCTCTCCATACTAGAGGAAAAACAGTTTAGTACAGGAACTTTGCATCTTCCCAAGGTAAACTGTAATTTAAACTCCCAATAGAATAACACTGACTCCTTTTTCTCCTGGATTTGTCCTTTTAGATCTTCAATAGCAGATGTTTGTGTGATACTTGTCTTTCAGCCATCCATTACATCCCATCAGCCTGGCTTCCCCAGCAACCTACCGGTGTCCTACACTGTTAAGAGATAAATTTATATATTTAATACCTCTGGCACTATCTGTGCAGAATTTACTACAGCTACGAGATCTTTAATACTTCCCACTCACAATTTCACTTCCATTTCTTTCACACACTGGCCTTTCTCACATTCCTTAGTGGATGGCAGGACAGGAGTGTGCTTGATCCAGGCAACTGGAGACAAGCCATGCGCTATTGTGGGAAACACTGGGGACAGGGCAGGTGATCCTCTCCCCAGCTTCCATGCCTCCCTGTGAGTTTGTCTCAGTCACGCAATTGTTTCCACTTCCAGATGTTGAGACGAAACAACTCAAACAAGCCTGAGGTCACTATAAAAACCCCAAGTGTTATCTAATAATTTTTTGTCTGATCCAGAACAATTATCATGGAATCAAATTGATTTTAAAGTTACTGTTTCAATATTTCTGTTTGGTTCTTATGGGCAATTATGATGTTTCAGTTTTCAGAAATTACAACTATTTCTGTGGTCTCCAGTTTATATAAAGAGGGATGGGAAAAAAAAAAGAAAGATGAGCCAGGTTCACACATCTGATCTTTGATAGAGGCAAGAATTCAACAGAACTCTTCAGTCCAAAATTCAGTCCCTTACTCCCAAGGCCATCTACCCATTTTTCCCAAGGCTACTTTCATTAGGGTAAAAGTTAGGTTTTCAATAACAGTACACCGATTTTTTGTGTTGCTTTTTTCCCGCCACAGGGTCCCACCAAGATTTTCTACTTGTAGCTGAAAATGGAATGCTTGAAAATATTTGGATTATTATCTGAATAGTTATTATCACAAATGACTCTAATAACTGTCTATATTCTGTACCAAGACTTTTTAAAATTATCATCCAGACCCAAGACTTGTTAGTTCTCTGGGAAGATAATGTAAGAAAAATCAGCGTAACTATCTTCCTTTTATAGTGCTTTGCTTGTAACAACTCCTTTGGCATAAAAAGAAAGATACTAAGAAAGCTGTGCAACTAGTTCAAACATGAACTTTCCTGGCAACAATTATCAATGAATTAGTGGCAGACTTCGGTACCACCACACAACTGGCCTAATTACAAACACATCATCACAATGGCTAATCTGGATACCTAATGAAACGGGGAGAGGAAAGGCAGACATGGAAACAAAACAGCTTCTCCAAGTGTATGCTTAGAGCCTGTATGTCAAGGTGAAGGGATGGTTATGTTGACCCTATATTCAGTGCTCAAGAAGACCTGCAAAAAGTGGAGGAGGGGGATGTTTAGCCTCATGCCAACATCTGCCAATCCTTAGTTAATTACCATCTGTCTCCCTGCAGCCTTCCTGTGAGGACAGGATAGTGTTTGGACACAAAGGGGAGAGAAAGACAACATCGACTTTTGTAGCTATGCTGACTCACTAGCGAATACCACATAAGAAGGGAAAACGGGCACCTTCTCTCTACATCTGTTCTTTCCTGCCTTGAAGCTGCTGGCAACCTATTGCATCTCCAGCATCACCTCCTTGAGTCAAATTAGTCCCTTCATCTGAAAAGGAAAAGACAAGTTCTTTTTATTTGCTTGGAACTGGAGGAGGAAAAAGATCTAAAATCAACAGCAAATCTAAATTATTTTTGTTGCTTCAAAACTACTACTACACAGGCAAGGTGTGTGTGCTAAAACAAACAACTGGAGAGAAACAAGACTTGCCATTTTGCCCGTTTGAAAAGTTTAGCTACCTTAGTCATAAAAACGTAACCCTGGGAACAGCAGCTTTCTATGGAAAATAAACTATTATCAGAAATATGAATGCTAAGAGGTCCTTTCTACAGCATAGAGATTATATATACTTGTCCAAGTCTAGTCACAAGCAATACATTCATAACTCAAATACATATATTTTATATGTATGTGTATACATACACCTATAAATATGTGTGTGTGTATATATACACATACACAAAAAACATTTATTCAGTGACCGAAATCTGGTTGTTTATGATTTATTGGCAAATACTTCTTGCTCTGTCAGAATACAGTTGTTGGCTGACACTGTATTAATGTCTCACAACATTTTATTACCCATTCAATGCAGCTTTGGCTCTAACATTCACAATGTGAGTATTCATTCTTTGTGCTATCAGACTGGCAATTGACACCAGGTAATATTGTCCTCATCATCCAACTAATACCTCATTCGCTCACAGAACTCATGAGCTCCATACACAGCTCAAATGCAGCTGAGGAAAACACGTTTACCATCAACACTTCTGTAGTCTTCACAGATACTGACAATAACCCATATCATTATACGAATTGCATAATTTATCTTGCTCTGACACACTCAGTGTATTCGGAAACCACAGAGATAAAGTACATATGCATGTCCATGTAAAAGCTAATAATGGTGTGTTGAACGTCACTGAAAGCAAACGTTAGTACCGTATTAACAGAAATGGATGTTTCTAAACACTGTATAAAACAACTTGCTCAGCTGCAAGGAGAGGAAGAAAAGCTTTCCAGATATAGCAGTAGACAATTTATAAATAAATTTGGGGGACTGCTGCACTGCAAATCAACCTAAAATATTTAAATTCCTTATACCTATTATTCTTCAAAATGGTGTATTACATAGTCAATGAAAAGTAATTTAAAGTACAGATGAATGAATTCCATCACCTCCTAAAGAATCTAATTAAGAACCTCATTCCCCAAACACACCAGTCAACATGCCCCATGGGACCACACATATAGATTCAGTTCAGCTGAAACTTTCTGTTCATTCATATTGATTAGCTATAATGGTTTCTGAACCATTATAACCTGAATATCAATCTTTTCAAATTGGGAGCATAGATAGGCTAGTTTACCATACTGAATTTTATCTGATGGACTTCTGATTAGCATGGACCAGCAGTGCACATTCGGGGCATTATTAAATAACAATCCAAATGAGCCTTGTAGAAAAGCTACACACATTATTTAGTTGGAACAAAATGAAAGATTCTACAGAGATGTTAGGAGGTCCTCTCAAAATTCCACTTACATTAAAAAAATATGTAATTTCAGTAATAAAGAACTATTTTCTTTCCTTTTTTAGCTGCCAAATGGCTGAGCAGCACAAGGAAATTTTATTACTTTCTATCAGAAAAACAACATTTGACTTTTCCACAAGAAAACCAAAGATCACCTAGATATTGAATAATTCCTTTTATAAGGCAAAGAGCATGTTTTCTGGAAATTCTTAAAACTTCTACACATTTATTAACATAAGTAGTTAATTTTTATGTTTAAGTCTACTCTTCTGTGAGAAGATATTGGTTCTATTGTACACCAGAGTACACATCAGAATCAGAAACACTTTTTTCTACAGGTCTTAAAGTCAACATCATGCTAGATAAACTGCTTATAAGGTGAAGTAATTTTTAACCTCACCCACCTCCCTGCTGGAAATCGCTTACCAAGGTAAAGGTACACATTTGTTTCCCTCCTATGCCTGAACTATGGCATTTTGGGGATTCTAGAAACGTTACCACCACCCCCTCACCCCACCAAAAAAAACAACAACCCAACATCCAAAAACACAGAGCTTTGACAGGAAAGAATGAGAAGGGCTTGTTTTTAAATTCCCTTTCACTCCACTACTTGTTCAAACCCACAGAAGCAAAGCCAGATGTTCCTATCCTGAGACTACCAGCAGAACCTGATCTACTTCCACTCAGCAAGAAAACACACTCAGCTTTTGACAAAGCTGCGACTTCCTCCTCTCACCCTTATTAACCCACCAGCAACAGGCAAGAGGATGTCAGGCAACTCATTTGGAGCACAGCTGGTTCTCCTAAGCAACGTGCTCCTGCCTCCAGTTGCCCAGGCAAGAAAACAGGCAGAGCGGGCTTGGTCCTGCCCTTGGCCCTCCTGCACAGCAAGCTGGTAACGCTTCTGCCACACCACTAGGTTGATTCAACGGCGAAGACAGACTTTTAAATTATACACACCCTAATCCCGATATCAATTATTTATGAACCCCATGAACCATTTCTTATGCTTTGTGTCTGCTTGGAGAAAGGAAATTATAATAAAAAAACCCACAGTGCACTAATTCTACAGAATCCAGTGACAAATTTCTGATAGATCTTCCAGAATACAGTCCACACCAGTGTACGCGCACATATTTTAATATGATTCAGTAAACAGAAAAAGAAAATTAAATCTTCTACTGCCCCTCCCTTGCAAAAACTAAACTTTAGAAAACATCAAACTCCTCTGGGGCATGCTTGCAGTGACAGATTAATGAATGACCTATCTCCCAGAGAAGAAATAAACATGCAAAATTAATTAAATGTTCCAGTGTTTAGAACAATTGGAAAGCGGAAAGCAGCACCCAGAGGAGAATAAGAAATTAACCTTATTTTTAAGATCTCATTGGCAAAGCTTGGAAAAGATACATTAAAAATAAGTGCATTTTTCACAGCATTTATCTTCTTCAAACGTAAGAACTGCCACAACAACGCAGAATTACCCAGCCTCTTCTGATGGACAGATTTCAGCGCTTCACAAAAGTCCACTGCTACTTGAAGGCAAAGCTCTTGCTAAGCTCTTCACCTAAAAAAACACCCCTAAAAATATAAGCTCCACCACACACTTTTTTTCTTCCATTTGATAAGGATCAACCCAGGTAAGCTGTTAACCCAAATGCACTAAATCCTTTTGCACTTTTCTACCTCACACTTGCTTCAGCAACTGCTCGACCATTTTGCCGTATAAAGGCTAGACCCACATGTACACTTAGCATGTGCTGAAGTGACAGGTAGAATCCTGGTCTTGGCTTTCCTTCTGCTTCCCCGCACTAGAACTACAAGTTCTGGTCTTGGCTTTCCTTCTCCTTCCCTGTGCTAGAACTACAAGCTCTCTTGCGCTTTACACTTTCAAGCACAGTGGATTCTCTGATAGTAATGATCCCACTAAACAGATGCCCACAGGCTGAACAGGAAAAACTGATAAAGAAGAGATGAGACTCAATGTCCTATGATTCATGTCATGGAGAAAAGGGAGAACATACATACATGTACCTTTTCATCCTTAACTATGCATTTGGAGAGCGGCTCTAACACTTTCTCCCATACGCCTTGTCTCCCCCTGTTCTTCCTTGGACTCTCCTCCTACAGACAATACCCATATCCAACCTAACCCACACAACTGATTCTGTTCAGCAGTTGGATCTAAAAGCAAAAAATTCTTTCCTGTTACTCCTTTGCTATTCACACAGGTTTTATATGTGTACCTTGCTGCAATCATTACTCTCTATAAACTATTTACCAACAAGATGACACTTGTATTTTCATTTATGCAGATTTTGTATTAAAAAAAAAAAATCACAGCATCTCCACATTTCACTTGTAAAAGGATGGTAGGAGCTGTCAGTCAATTATGCTTTATTTTTCAAACAGTAATTATTTTTCAGAACTCCTTCGCATCAGCGACAACACAAATATTCTATCACATGTGCATTCTTCTCATCTCAACTGAACATCCAGCTAGAAAATGCAAGTCTTTACCTTCCTTTTAAAAGAGGCTTAATTAAAAACACAACACTTGTATTTACTTGGGCACCCTGTATAAACATTTGAAACGGGTCACGCTGCAGTTCTACTGTCTCTGTAACAAAGACTGTATGTGCCTAATAATTGTGGCTGTCCCCAATTCCCGTGCATATCTGGCTGCAGCAAACCTGAAATTTATCTAAGACAGGCTGCATCTATCACCGGGTCTCCACAGAATCTGCCGTGCTGTTCGGTACTAACTGGAACTCAGGCTCTTCCTACGCTGTTCAACAAAACAAAGGAACATTTGAATCTCAAAACAATCCAAATCAAATTTCCCTAATACCTCATGGGTTCTTATCTTAATTTGCTAGGCACATTAATTGGCAGCCACAGTGCAGCACCACGTTTAATCTATTTCCACAGATTTTAAGATACAGAACATCTTTGACTTACAAATTAGTTTGGAGCTCGCAAATCTCCCTCTCTCTGCCTTATCCTGACAGCTGATATCAAATGGGACACTTAAATGAACTGTATCAAAACTTTGAGGTCATTTTCCAAGGGATATCCCTCATACACCCATTCTCCCAGCCCCATAGCTTACTTAATGTTCTGTGTAAGTAATAAGGCTTATCTCAACTTTTTTTTAGAGGCTTGCTTAGATACTGACTCAGTGAGAGAAGTTGTATTACTTTCTATTCCTTAGCAGAGTACAGCAAATATGATCCAGGGATAAGGCACACCAAATTGGAAATTGTTCCTTGTTCGCAAAATAACAAGGAGGAACTTGCAACTTTCTGAAATTTCATGGAATCACAGAATGGTTGAGGTTGGAAAAGACCTCAGGGGGTCATCTGGTGCAACTCCCTGCTCAAGTAGGGCCACCTAGAGCAGGCTGCCCAGGACTGGGTCCAGGCAGTTTTTAAGTACCTCCAAGGATTAAACTCCACAACTCTGGACAAGCTGCACCAGCACTCAGTCATCCTTAACAGTACAAAAATTCTTCCTGATCTTCAGAGAGAACCTTCTGTGTTTCAGTTTGTGCCCACTGCCTCTTGTCCCGTCACCGGGCACTGCTGAAAAGAGTCTGCCTCTGCCTTCTTTATACCCTTCCTCAAGATACCTACAGACATTGATGAAATCCCACCTGAGCCTTCTCTTTTCCAGGCTAAACCATCCCAGGTGTCTCAGCCTTTCCTCATAGGAGCACCTTAATCATCTTCATCACCCTTCACTGAGCTCTCTCCAGTAGCTCTATGTCTCTCGTATTGGGGAGCCTAGAACTGCACCCAGTACTCCAGGTGCAGCCTCACTAGTGCTTAGTAGAGGGTAAGGATCACCTCCCTTGGTCTGCTGGCAACATTCCTAACTCAGCCCAGGATACCATTAGCCTCTTTGCGACAAGTGCACGTTGCTGACTCATGGTCAACTCCGTGTCCACCAGGACTCCCAGGTCCTTTTCTACAAAGCTGAAATTTGCTCTTAAAGTTATTCAATCAGGTTTCCCAAATAACTCTTGGTTTGTTGAACATTTATGCTCTACCTATTGAATCACAGAAACATAGAATGCTTTGAATTGGAATAGACCTTTAAAGGCCATTTAGTCCAACCCCCTGCAATGAGCAGGGACATCTTCAACTAGATCAGGTTGCTCAGAGCTCCATTCAACCTCACCTTGAATTTTCCCAGGGATGGGGCATCTACCATCTCTCTGGGCAACCTGCTCCAGTGTTTCACCACCCTCAGTGTAAAAAATTTCTTCCTTATATCCAGTCTTTTAGTTCCAAATCATTACCCCTTGTCCTGTCAGGATTTGCTAAGATTGTCTCCATCTTTCCTATAGGCCCCCTTGAAGTACTGAAAGGTCGCAAACAGGTCTCCCCACAGCCTTCTCTTCTCCAGGCTGAACAACCCCAGCTCTCTCAGTCTTTCCTCACTGGGGAAGTGCTCCAGTCCTGGGATTATTTTTGTTGCCCTCCTCTGGACCTGCTCCAACAGCTCCATGTCCTTCTTGTGCTGAGGGGTCCCCATGGTCCCCATCTTGCAGTCCATTGACTCTGGAGGGCTGAGGGGAGAGGTTGCCAGTGAAGACTGAGGCAAAAAAGTTGAGTACCTCAGCCTTCTCCTTGTCTGTTGATACGGGGTTGCCATTCTTGTTCATCGGGGGGGTACACTTTTTTTAACCCTCCTTTTCTGGCTGACATACCTGCAGCAGCCCTTCTTACTATTCTTTGCATCCCTTGCCAACTTCAGCTGCAGCCACACCTTGGCCCTCCTGAGCCCCTCCCTACACAATCAGGCAGTGTGTGTCCCTGTGTCCTGGGAAGAGTACCTGTCCCTGCTTCACTGCCTGTGTGCTGCATGTGCTCAGTCTTCAGAACACAGAAGTGCTGGTGAGTTTTCTTTTAGCATAAACCCTTGACTTTCTTCTATGAGAGAGTAAGAATCCTTCCTGCAATCAAGTTTCTGCTGTGCATACCTGGATTTATAGCTCTGAAATGTGTTATTTTCAGCACGTATTTCAAATGCGTTTCTTTCATAGTCCTAACCCGTTTGAAAATCTGTCTGTCATAAGACTGGCAAAGCAAGACAACAAAAGGGATGCAAACACAAAGCAAAACATGACTTTTTTTCACTGAATAGTAAAAAAGCATTTTTGAAGCCATACTTCACTGCTTGAGTTGACATATATTAAGCTGGACTTGGGGGGTTTATTTGGGTTTTGTGGGGGGCTTTTTTTGGTTTGAGTGTTTTGGGGGTGGGGGTGGTTATGATTGGGATTTTGTTTGATTTCTGTTTTTTGTATTATGCCATGTTTCCACAAACAGGATGAATTAGAAGATACCAACACACAAAGGTACAATGGTACAAGTGTTTTTAAGCTCCTGTTCACCACAATTAAAAAAAGACACTAGGCTCTTGAATAATTTAGCTACTACCTAGCAAGTTAGTACAGTGGAGTTGCTGACAATCTAGATATTACCAAGGGGTGGGAATGGTGTCTCCATCTTCAATGCAGCTGCAGCCAATATTATGCCACTCCTCGGGGGACTAGTTTCCTCTTTTGATCAGCTCTATCTGGAGATACAGCTTATAGCTGAGTTTGTTCACAATATATTTTTTTTTATTAAAACCAAAGAACAAAAATCTCTCATCTCAACTGTTTCCAGGGATGGTGCCTGGCGCTTAACTTCAGACCTGCCTGTCACTATGGATTGGTCTGGCGAGCTGGACTCTTGGTCACCATCATCAGACACAACCTGCTCCCCTTACTTGGGTGCAGTGGAGCTCTCCCTTTGCCACGTCCCTGCGCCTGCCATGCCATCACCTGAGCTCCCATTTGCCACTGGATTTGACTGCCTCTCTCCTGTTTGACTGACACACAGGGTAACAGCAAAAAACTGTGGAACTCTGAAAGTAGAAAAAAGCCAGATACTCACACAGTGAAGGAATCGGGGGGAGCCGAGACTCTCCTCAGGTCAGCAGACTGCACTTTATGGATACTACAGGCAGCAGGAAATGAGTGGCCGGGAGAAAGGCGGCACACAGTGTGGACAGACAAGGAAAAAGGCGAGGCAGAAAGAGAGAGAAAGAGAGAAAGAGTGGAAGAAAGAAAAAGACATACAACATTTAAACAGAAACAAAAGGCACATGTCACATAAAAGTTGAATGAAGAGACATGCAGAGCTCCAAGTTCACATTAGGAAGCGAAGAGCAACAGAAGACATGCAAATGGAGAAAATCACTGCTCCATGGCACATAGGAGCTTCCTGAAGACATGACTGAGGAGGACCAATGACAAGCTAGGTACATGGCTATACTATGAAGACAAGGAGCCCCAAGATTTGTTCCACAGGCACTGAAAAAATTCAAGGCAGCAGACTTTGGAAGCGGGTCCAGAAATGCAAACAAGCACCAAAGCCAAGATCTGAATGGATGGAATTGTCTCCAAAGGTTGGTCAACTTCAGTTAAAGTTTCAAATTTTACCTCAGGAAAACATGCATTTTATATAGAGCAACTCCCAAGACTGACTCTCTTTTAGTGTTTATACTCCAATGATCCATTTGTGTATGAAATATGTTTTATGTATAAGCTCTTCCCTCTTCTTTCTCTTCCGTTACGCAGGACAGTCTTCCTCAACCCAAACTAAAATCCAGTGAAAGCAAAATACTGGCTTTTGAGGTTCAGAAAGTAATCATTAACTAAGACTTACTGAGCAGCGTACTAAAGTGTAGCTTCTAATCGGAAAATTACTCCTGAAAAATCGAGCCACAGCTTCTCTTCTAATTCCACATACATTTTGCTTATAGCTCATGAGAGCCACATTCTTGACTTGGTCACAGAAAACCAAGCTATATGTTGTCTCAGGATCAACAGTGGAGAACAGGAACACGAACTTAGCCAGCAAGACTTTCAAGGGAAGGAGAATAAAAACATAAATCACTTTAGCAGAAAAACTGAGTCTGCTGATCTGGCTGTAGAAAAAATCTGCTTTCACTGGTACAAACAGAAGAGGCATATTACAAGAGAAGAAACTCATCTTTTTTTTCCCCACAACCCCACTATCTGCCTTGTTTCAATCCGTAACCAAGTGTGAACAGCATCACCTTGTCCTGTATATTCTTTACACCTAAAAAGTTGCTTCTGGCTTCAAGCATCTCATTGGATTGTTACTTATCCCCACTGCAGAGTAATGCATTGTAGGAGGAGAAAGAGATGATGCCTGCCTTTCATGTTTGGACAGCCTCCACGAGAAACAAATGAGAAGCAGCACTGTAACCGTATTCACCAAGTAACATCTTTCCTCCACTATGCTTCAACTCAAAATTTTAAAGTTATCAGAGAAGTACAAACCACGAACAGGTCATCTTCACCTACTCTAGAGTACTCATATAATCTGTATGTCACATCAAAACAGCTTAACTTTCCAAAAGGAAATATTAAAAAACATGAATGCTTGATAAACAGTAAGAAGAGAGATCACCAGTTGCAGCAACTAGTCCATGAACAATTTGGGACAATTAATATACTGAGAAATGTGTAGGCAATTCAGCACTGAAAGATAAAATAACTGAATAAAATATTAATTGCCTAATTCATCCAGCTATGATAAAATGCAGAACATTATAATTACTTGTTCCTTAATAACTTGGATTTGATTCCATGGCCAACCTTTTATTCTCCCCCTCCAAATTAAAAGACAAGGAACTTTCACACTGTCAAAAGTGCTGCTGAATTTTCCCCACACCTTGAAAAAGGCAGATTATTCAGTAACAGATAACACAAGGACTCTCTACATATAGGAGTTTCTACCTTGAAGGTCTGTGTAGAACCGCATGAGGCAGTTTACATGCCATTAGAAGTTTCTGCAAGCACAATAGTGGGAAAATGGAGGGGAAAAAACAGGTCAGAAAAGGTCATACCCCTTTTTCTCGTATACAGGTGTCCTCCCAGAGAATCTACAGGTTTTTAAGAAGAATAGTTACAAATCGGGAAGATGGGCAACTCTTACAGTCATAAGAGAAACACGTTTCTAAAGCCCACCCACTCTCAAGGGAGAGCGGCATGAAATCTCTGTTATTCTCACTCAGCTACGTTACACATGGGCTCTTCAATTTTAAGATACTATGATTCCCTGGAAACTTTTGTGCACCCACAAGGGAAACAAAAAACTCACTATCCTCTCTGAACTTGCTCTCCTTCAAACCTCCAGAACAAAGGAGAACAGGGTAAGAAAACGGAAACATAGTGTAAGAGTTCAACAAATTAAGTCTTTTTCTACTTACGACATTGGAGTATCTAAAAATCCGAAGAGCATTCCTACTGCTCTCCTTATCTGGCAATAATATCAAAGCAGACCATAATAGCAATTCTGCATTACTGTGACGCAAGACAATTTTTTCATCACTCTCCTGGCAAGGAGCTCAAGAATAGCTGCCTAACAATTAGTGGGACAGCTCCAGACCCGCTTATCTCACATATCTAACATTCAGATAACAGTCATAAGAGAACAATCTATCATGTTCAATCAAATATAAGGCTTTCTAAGAGATTTCAGTGGAATAGGGAGATATATTCCAGATAGCAAGCTAAGAAATGTAGATAAACATATTTAATTGAAAATTTTCTCTCTTGGGAAATACTGCAAATCAGCATCATAGTGAACGAACTTCTTACAATATTATGTGCTAAATGTTTAACCTTTATCGTGCCATTTACCTTTTACCACACCAGGAGATTCAACTCCTCGTTCCCCTGCAACACTTGAGAGCAAAGTGCATACACACAGAGATATATATAGATATAGACATAAATACATACACACACCGCTTCTGATACATGAGGCTGAGACTAGAGTCCCTGAGAGATCGTTTGTATTTTCCGAAACCACAGGTTTGCAGACAAATACCTCAGCCAGATCAAAGGACTCCGACAGCAACGCAGTCTACCACAGCACACTGAAATCAAGCTAAACCACAAAGATGATCCACTTGACAACTGGCATATACTATGAATCTGTATTTCCCTACCATAGTTTAAACTCAGATCTCAAACTCCCAGCCTAACCATGCTAATTATCAGATTGAAATACCAGGAATTTTAATTTTACATTTGCATTAGCCTCCTTCTGTAACAAAAGATGCCCCAGGATTGCTCTCTGCTGAACTGTAGCTTTCACAAGTGATTGAGCTGTTGTGACTGGATGAAACCAGGCATCGCTGTCCACAGGCAAGAGCCTGCTATTCTGCGCCGCTCAAGAGAGACAAATTTTCCAGGCAAATAGGAATTACACATTACAGATGTGGTCTTCTACTGAAGCTTAAAGCATTAGTCTTGGTAAGAGAACGCAGACTGCTAAATTGAACAGGAAGATGCTGAAAGTAACCACAGAGGCTTTGATTACATGAACAGATTGACAACCAGCAGATGACAAGAAGTTGTAAAGTACAAGACTCAAAGGCTGAAGTGAAGCAATATCTTCCACTAGAAAATACAGTTGAAAGACATAGCCAACCTTTAAGATACCTGAGAGAAAAGCTGTGCCCGAGACCTTGTCTGTTTTTTCCAGTTATATGAGTTAGTCTAATGAAAGATATTACATCTCTTCATCAACCTTGCCTCACCATTACAGCTGCAACAGCCAGATCCCACACACACCTCCCCAGAAAAATTAAAACATCAGTGCATGGATGCTTGAATGAAATGTGTATCCTTGACAACTTTAGGCCTTCAGCTTGGTATGTTTGTAGAAGGAACAGACTGTTTTGCTTCACATTAAGAGTACTTGATGAAAAACAGCAAAGGCACTTACTATGTCACTCATTTTAGCAGCAGTAAAGATCTACATAGGAAGTACAATAATCAGCTCTACAATATCTGAATTATTTTATCAGATGGACATTTTCATAGGTCAAAATTGAATATTTAGGGTTTTTTTCTATTAAAATATTTCTGCAATGCTTACAAATAAGGTTTAATCATGAAAAGGAATGTTAGTCCTGTCTGTTTTCTTCTTCACGTGTTCCTGGTTTCCAATTACCTTAGCTTTTCCCTATTCATCTTTACAGAATCACAGAATCACAGAACAGTAGGGGTTGGAAGGGACCTCTGTGGGTCATCTAGTCCAACCCCCCCGCCGAAGCAGGGTCACCTACAGTAGG